>WNFR01006738.1_pt1 | contig 11739 bp, 11 predicted proteins | sample 5400221 | NCBI WGS metagenome assembly WNFR01 (sample SAMN13153357, study PRJNA577476) | soil metagenome | isolation source: 40 cm soil under Madrone tree | place: USA:California | collected 2016-06-14 | reverse complement strand
ACCAACCTGACTGTCATGGTCAGCGACATGGACGGCTTCAAGCAGATCAACGACCGCTTTGGACATCTGGAAGGGAATCGCGTCCTGCGGTTGTTTGCGCATTCGCTGAAAGAAACCAGCCGCGAATACGACTACGTCGCCCGCATGGGCGGAGACGAGTTCGTCGTGATCGCTCCCGGGTTAACACCCGAAGCTTCCGCGCGCAAAGCGGAACAGATGCGCGAGCTGGTACACCAGGTCGGAATCGAAGTTTGCCGCGAAGATATTCTTTCGCTCAGTGTCGGCAAGTCCGTGTATCCGGAAGACGGTCTGGATGCGGAAAAACTTCTGACCGAAGCGGACCGCCGCATGTATCTGCAGAAGCAAAGCCAGCCGACGCGTAAGAATCGCCGGATGTATCCCCGAGCCAAGGGACGGTTGACCACCGAGATTTCGCAGCCAGGACAGGCCGGCGCGATGGTCGGCATTCTCACGAACCTGAGCGTGGGAGGTTGCTACGTCGAAACCAGCGCGCTGCTGTTGCCCAAATCCCAGGTCCGGCTGACATTCTCCGTCGAGCACACCTCCGTTTCCCTCAACGGCGAAGTGGTGCGTATGGATATGGGGATTGGAGCCGCCCTGCGGTTCGTGGAAGAGAGTCAGGAGAGCCGCAACCGCTTGCAACATATCCTGGAGCAGATGGCGGGCTCGGAAGACTTGCTGGAGCGGCAGCGCAACCGAAACACGGCGGCGGGAAACAAGGTTTAAAGGTCTCTACGCAGGAGCCGCGACTGATCGTATCTGTACCAATTGCCCCACCGTCGCCGACGGGGACTTGCGCAGCATGTTGGCAGTAGGAATACCCGTGCGGTAATAAGATTTCTCGCAGTCCGCCGTTGAAGGCCCACGCATACTGCCCTCCATATAAGCCAACCCGGGACAACGCGAGCAAGTGCCCACGTGGCTGCAGGACGAGCACACCGTCAAATCTCTCGCTTTGATCGACCGGACTTCCTTCAGTTCCGGCGAGTGCTTCCAGATATCCATGAACCTCTGCTGGCGGATATTGCCGCTGGGCAAGGGGAACTGAACGCAGGGAAAAACGTCTCCGTACGGGGAGATGTAGCAGAAGGAATGTCCGGCGCTGCAGGAGTAGCCTTCCAGATCGTCCTCGGAGACGGGTTTGGGCGGCGCGCAAAATTCTTCCATGTTCGGGACGAGTTTGGGATTGCGAAAAACGTCGGGCAATTCATCGCCCGCAATCCGAAGAGAAAGAATGGAAGTGTCGCCATCCATCTTAGGCGTGATGGTGGGATCGAGGGTGTAGTGCGCGCCCAACTCGGCGGCCAGTTCCTGTAGGCCGTTGCTGTCGTGCCGGTTCAAGGTCATGAGCACGTTGGCGATCGTAACTTTCAACCCTTGGGCCAGCATGAAACGAATTGCCTTGATGGTGCGCGCGAACGATCCGGGTAGCTTCGTAATGGCGTCGTGCACTGCGGGACGATGTGAGTAGACGCTTATCTGGATGGTATCTACCCCGAGAGCGCGGATGCGCTGCGCTTCGGCCTCGCGGATCATGACCGCATTGGTCTTGATCTTGACGTTGAATTGCAACAGGCGCGCGTACTCAAGGATTTCAAAAAAGTCGCGGCGCAGGAAGACTTCCCCTCCACTGAAGGTGAGAAAAAAGACCCCGGCTTCGGCCAGCTGATCAAGCACACCCTTGATTTCGGCAGTCGTCATTTCGCCATGATCTTCGTGATCGAGATAGCAGTGCACGCAGCGCTCGTTGCAACGATACGTAACGTCCAGATGGACGCTGATCGGAACGCCCATATCAAACGCCTTCTGGCTCATTTCGTTGAGCAGGCTCATCGTGCCTCCGGCATTTGCGGGTTTTGGAGCGGCTGATCGGAAACTATAAGAATCCCGTGCTGCGATAGTTCGCTCACAAACTGCTCGGCGTCGGTCTGGGCCTGTTCGGGATCGATATCGAATTGTTCGCAGATCCGATTGCGGACGATTTCGCGCAGCGACGTGTTCCCGTCGGCGGCCTGCCAGATCGCGGTGGCGACTTCATTGAGAGTGAAGAATGTCGAATCCATGGAGTTCATCACCATCATCTCGCCTGCCAGCATGCGGGCCGCGATGGCGGAACTGCGCGCGATGTAAGTTTCAGGCATGGGTCGGCATTGCCTCGAAGTTCCGGATCTCGTTCCAGACCCGGGAATCAGGATAGAACGTCAGACGGCGAACGGAAACAGTTTCTACGAAAGCACACGCGGTGGCGAGAAGTTTTTCCACCAATTCAGGATCTTCCGCGAAAAAAAGTATATTGCGCATAAGACGGCGAACTGCTTCGGCGGGAGGCAGTTCGTCCACGCGATTCTCGGGACCCTTCTCCAGGAAAAAGAGAGCGGACACGGGAGCCTTGGTATTCTCTCCAGCTTTGGCCAGTTCTCCTGAAAACGGCGTTCCGTAGGCAAAGTAGCCGTCTGGACTGCGCCGCACGTACGAAATCTCGTCGGTCAGCAGCGTTACGTCGGGCGGCGCGATTCGAGTTAGAGTCGTTTTTCCCGCGCCTGAAATTCCCGAAAACAGATACGCTCGGCCCTCACAGATCCCACTGGCGGCATGCAGCAGAAATCCCCTGCGCGCGGAGAGAACAAGACTATGCAGAATGCGGAGTACGGAATCGAGGGCATACGGGTTGGCAGTTTGGCGAACGCGACCGCGGCCAGTCCGTGGATCCCAATGCGCCTGAAAATCACCTCGTTCAAGAATCCACTCGGCGCCTTGACGGCTAACTCGCACGTCGTCGTCCGAAACCGGGCCCGGGGCGATTAAATCGAAATCAAGTTCCAATTCAGGTTGGGACGAGCTCAGAAATCCAGAGTAGCGCTGGCGCAGCAGGTCGAGGAAGCGCTGGTTGTCGGTGCGCAAGGCGATCGATATGCCTCCGATCTCAACAACACAATCGTGCCTGTTACTCATGACAGCCATGCGCCTTCCAGTTCGGGGAGTGGCGGACGGCCGTAATTCCGCCAACTGTGTAGCCGGAGTGCGACGCGTCGCGCAACTCCGCAATAGCGGAAGAGCATTCCAACCACGGGCGATGGAACCGGCGCCGTTGCGGAAATAGCTTTTCCGTTTCGGATCACACTCACGAGTTTTCCCAGCAAAGCATCGGTCGGGAACCTGGGATCGACGGCGGGCATGGAGTCGCCGCGCGTGAGGAAGCTATCGTCCTTACAGCTCAGGAAGCGATGCAGGAAGAAACGGCCATCTCGAAATGCGAGAACAATCTCTCCGCGGCCAACATCGCGGAGTGAGCAGCCGACGATCTCCGCCACATCGCCCGGCCAAAGTGTTGGCAGCATGCTTTCGCCGCGGACTTGCAGTCGCAATCGGCCGGTGCGGCGCAATACTTCTGCCGCTAAAGCATCACGCTGCGCACTCGAAGTCCCGTTGGCACTCATGAGATTTGACGATCAGGAACTTTTTCGCGACGACTGACATTGAGGAGTGGTGGCGCCGATCTTTCCGCAAGCCAGGGCGAGCGTTTCGAAAACCCGCTCATAGCGGAATGCGGGCTTCCGATAGGGCTTCTTATCTTTACCCGCTTTCTTCTGATGCTTTTCCGCAACGGGCGAGGGCCGATTCTCTAACGTCATAGGTTTTGTTTCAAGCCCTGGATCTGGCTTGTCTCCGGTTTTGCACAGCAGCTACGTAGGCACGAAGTGTACTACACGCGTTTCCTGCCTGCCAACCCGATTGGGTACTCTCCGTTCGCCGAATTGATTAAGAAAACTTAATAAAATGAGAGAGTTCCGTTCTGCCGAGCGCGCCGCAAACTGAATGACAAGCCCCAGAGTGCGAGCGGCAACAGAATCGCACTGAAACCGAATAGTGCCGCCAGCGTAGGCGCCATCGAGAGCACAGACTGTCCCTGTAACAGGGCCAGGCGCATTCCCCCAACGGCGTAGCTCAAAGGGATCGTGTGGGCGACGAGCATGAGCGGACGTGGCAAGCTCTCGATCGGAAACATTGCGCCGCTGAGGAACCAGACGCCGGAACTTAGCAGCCACAACAAGGCAGAGCCTTTCTGAAATGTGATCTGGATGGTGGCAGCGGCGATCCCTACCGCCATGGCGATTGCAATACAGAGAATCAATACCGCGAAGCAGGAGAACAGGTTGGCATGGATGGGAGCGCGGAAGATGGCCGCCCCCAGCAGAAGATACGCCACAAGGCTAACAAGATTTCCCGCGAAGGCGGAAACGGAACTCAGTACCACCAACTGTGCCGGCGGGGTAGAGGTGGTCATCAGCACTTCCATCGTCCCCGTCTGTTGCGCTTCCTGAACCGCGCTAAGGAAGGCCTGCGTGCTCATCACGAAGAAGGTGTAGACGCCGGTGCCAACCAGCAGAAACGGAAAATATTCCACGCCGTCCGGACGAAAGCCGGGACCGATTGCGCGCGACAAGTAATAGAAGGCCGCCAGTTCCATCAGCAGACCGACGGCCGTGACCGCGAAGCCGCTGCGGTGGCGGATGGCAGTCAGCAGATCGCGCCGCAGGATAGCGTAGAGCTTGCCGAGAATTGATTTCATGAAAGTCTCCCGGCGCGCTCGATCATGCCCGCCGCTTCATCCACTTCGCCGGTCATGCGGAAGTAAAAGGCCCGAAGGTCCTCCACGCTTTGCCCCCGTTGGATCGTGCGATCGGCAAGCAGTTCTCCTCCCTGCAGCAGCAGGATGCGGTCGCCGACAGCGGACGCTTCAGCGAAGTTGTGGGTGGCGAGCAGAATAGTGGTGTGGCGATCCGCGAGGCTGCGGATGGTTGTCCAGAAGTGGGCGGTAGTGGCGGCGTCGAGGCTGCGAGTCGGCTCGTCGAGCAGCAACACGTTGGGACGCTTGACGAGGGCGCGCGCGATTCCGAGACGCTGGTACATGCCGCTGGAAAACTTCATCACCAGCGTGTTGGCCTGCTCGCCGAGACCGGTGTCGTGCAGCACTTCGTCGACCCGGCTGCCGCATTCGCGGCGCGGGACGTCGTCGAGCGCAGCGAAAAATTCAAGGTTCTCGCGGGCGGAAAGGCGCGGGAAAAACGATCGCTCCGTGGCGATGGCAATGCCGACCTGTTGACGCACGCGGCCACCCTCGCGCTGCGTGTCGAATGCCGACACATGGACGGATCCGGCATCGGGCAGCAGCGTGGTTGAAACCAGCTTTAGCGCGGTGGTCTTGCCGCTGCCGTTCGGGCCGAGTAATATGAGCACCTCTCCGGCGCCGGCTGCGAACGAAAGATCCTTTAAGGCTACGGTTTCACCGCTGCGTTCCCGTCCCAGCCAGTTAAACAAAGCAGGGCGATGACGAAACACCTTGCGGACGGATTCGAAGACGACTCGGTCCATGAAGTACCGTTCGGGCTGCGGATGAAGCTCGGAGAGTCTGTATTATAGTGGCGCTTTTGAATTGAAGAAGGAAGAAGTCAGATTTCAGAAGTGATGAGCCAATCTTCGCCGTACCCGGCAGTCAGCTCTTCAAGCCCGAGGGGCAGTTCCTCCACGGAATTTGATTTGCTGTGCGCGTTTGCTTGCGTCGAACCGGGCCCGGACCGCGTCGCTCGCATTGCGGGTTGGAAGGAATTCGGCGTCGATTGGAACGAACTTCTCCGACTAGCGGAACATCATGGCGTGCTGCCGCTGATAGCGCGCAATCTGAAGGCGCATGCCGGAGGGCTGCCGTCTCAGGTCGAGCAATCGCTGCAGTCTGCGTTCGACGGGAACGCGCGGCGCAATTTGTGGTTTGCCAGTGAACTGATACGAATCACGGATCAATTCGAAAAGAAAAACATACGCGCGATTCCGTACAAGGGGCCGACGCTCGCGGAGTCCGCCTATGGCGACGTGGCGCTACGCAATTTTGGCGATCTGGACTTTCTGATTTCCCCCGTTGAGTTTGAGCCCGCAAAGCATGCCCTGGGAGAACTTGGGTATCAACCTTCTTCGGATCTCAGCCCGGCCGTGGAGCGTTTCTGGCTGCGAAATGGCAATGAGCGTTCGTTCGATAGTGCGGCGGGCAAGTATCTGGTCGAGCTGCAATGGGGACTATTGCCGCGCTTCTTCGCGGTGGATTTTCGAATAGCAGACTTGCTGTTGCGTTCCCGATCCGCGTCGATCGGTGGACGGGAGGTGCTGGGCCTTTCCCCAGAAGATTCGCTGCTGGTGCTATGTCTGCATGCGGCTAAGCATCTGTGGATGCGTTTGATCTGGATCTGCGACATCGCGGAGACGATGCGTACGCAGAAGCTTGATTGGTTAATCGTCGAGGCGCGGGCAAGCCAGTTGGGGATCCTTCGCATCGTGGGTGTCAGCTTCTGGATGACGCAAAGACTTTTGGACTCTTCCCTATGTGAACCCGCGCAAAGGATTGTGAGCCGCGATTCTGAAGTCACGGTCCTTGGTCAAGAGTTTGCTGCTCGCGCTGCTCGTGGCGCGACCTACGATTTCGAGTCGACTAAATATTTTCGGTTGATCTTGAAATTGCGCGAGCGGCGCAGTGACCAATTGCGATACGTGTGGCGGCTGATGTCGACACCGGGAGAGGGAGATCTCGCTACGATCCACTTGCCGGAGGCGTTGTTCCCGCTCTATCGCGGTGTGCGGGCGGTGCGCCTGATGCGCAAGTTCTTCTAGGCCGCACAAGCGCGGGCAAGAGGCCGGCGCTACGGTCAGTGCGTCTCGCCGTCGCCGGGGGCTACGTCGGGAGTATCCACCTTTTTCGCGAAGGGTGAATTGGTAGCGGGTGGGGGTGGAAATTCTCCTTGATCCTTGCCCGCCAGAGCGACGTTCATGAACTGGATCCAGATGGGCAGGGCGGCGTGGCCTCCGGATTCTTTCGGGCCAAGGGATTTTTTCTCGTCGTATCCAATCCATACTCCGCAGGTCAGCGTGGGGGAAAAGCCCACGAACCAGGCATCGGTAAAGTCGTTGGTTGTGCCGGTCTTGCCGGCGAGCGAATAGGGCATCTTGGCAGCGGCAGCAGCCGTGCCGTGCAATACAACTTCTCTCAGCATGGAAGTCATGATGCGCGCAGTTCGCGAACCGATCACATCTTTAATATCCGGGAACCCTTCTTCCAGCACGCGCCCTTCGTAGTCCGTCACTTTCTTGATATACCGCGGCGCGATGCGGACCCCGTCGTTTGGGAAGACGCTAAATGCGGAGGTCTGTTCCATCAACGTGATCTCAGCGGAACCGAGAGCCACCGGCAGATAGGGAGGAATGTTGGAAGTCACTCCGAAGCGGCGTGCGTAGTCGATCACGGTGCGAATGCCGACGCGATCCGCGAGTTTGAGGGCGGGAATGTTCCTGGATTGAGCGAGTGCGCGGCGCAACGTGATGAGGCCCTCAAATTTGTCGTCGTAATTATGCGGAATGTAGGGGCCACCGGGCGTCTCAAAGGTCACGGGCGCATCCATGACCGTCTCGTCGGGAGTGCCGCCCTGATCGATGACAGCTGTGTAGACGTAAGGTTTGAACGACGATCCGACCTGTCGCAGAGCCTGGGTGGCGCGATTGAATTTGGAAAAATTAAAATCGCGGCCGCCCACCATCGCCTTGATCTCTCCGGTGGCATTGTCGAGTGCCACCAGCGCGCCCTCCGCTCCGGAGTCCTGTTCGAGGCTGACCCTGGCTTTTCTGGCCGCATCGAGCGAGAGCACTTTGACGTAAACGATGTCGCCAATCGCAAATAAAGTCGTCAGCTTGCGTTGCGTCCAGGCCACGTCGGCTTGAGAAAGTGTGGCTGTGCGCTCGCCGAAACGAATCTGAGCGCCAGTTGGAGATACTGCGGTTACGAGAGTATGAACATACCCGCCCACTTCGGTTTCCTGGTCCCAGTCAGGATCTTCGTATTTATCGAGGCGTTGCCGCTGCGATGCGATGTTGGCAAGGTTGCCATGCCATTTCTGCCGGCGCTCATAGGCCGCAAGACCGTCCAGCACCGCGCGATTGGCGGCTTTCTGCAAGTCCATGTCCAGCGATGTATACACTCGCAGGCCGCCTTCATGAACCTGGTCGCTGCCGTACTTGTTCTCCAGATAGCGGCGGATCTCCTCCACGAAATTCGGCGCCAGCGTATTTGGATCCTTCTGCACGTTGAGTTGGACCAGCTTGGTCTTGGCCTCGACGGCCTGAGTCGCGGTAATTTTTCCGTCCTCGAGCATTGCATTGATCACAAGGTTGCGGCGCTTCTGGGCCCGGTCAGGATGTGCAATGGGCGAATAATATTGCGGTGCTTTGGGCAGGCCCGCGAGCAAAGCGGCCTCTTCCAGGTTGAGTTGCTTTGCGGGCTTGCTGAAGTAGTACTCGGAGGCGGCTTCAAAACCGTAGGCGCCGTGTCCAAGGAAGATCTGGTTGGCGTAGAGCGTGAAGATTTGCGGCTTGGTGAAACGGCGTTCCATCTGAATGGCCAGCAAAGCTTCCTGAATCTTGCGATGAAACGACCGATCAGGTGAGAGGAAAAGATTCCTCGCCAACTGCATGGTGAGGGTGGATGCGCCCTGAACTTTTCCGCCCGATTCGATGTCGCGATAGGCGGCTCCAGCGATGCGCCAGAAGTTGATTCCGGAGTGCGTGTAAAAATCTTTATCCTCGATAGAAACGAGCGCGTTGCGCAAAACTTCGGGATAGTCGTCATAGGCGGCAATGACGCGCCGCTGCAAAGCGAACGTGCCGATCACGCGTCCCTGGTTGTCATAGAGCTCGGTTACCGAACTGGGCCGATAGTGCTCGAGTTGTTCGACCTGGGGCAGGTCGGTCGAGTACACGAGCAGCAGTCCCCCGGCGGCACCCACTGCGGCCGAGAGCAGGACGAGGATTCCGAACACAACGACACTAACCAGCTTCCTGCCGCCGACTTCGAGCGAAGGAACTTGCTGGTAGAGGGTCTTCATGGCTTCACTACATGGTACTCGGTACTAAGTCTAATCAGTGAGACGTTCAGTGAGGTCACCAATAGCGCAAAAGAAAATCGCCCGCCGAAGCGGGCGACTCGTATGGCTGCTGGTAACCGGCAACTGCTGTTAACTTTTCGATTCCCGATTCTTGAGAACCTCAAGAGCTTTTTTCAGTTGATCGTCCGTTTGATTTTTCGGCTTCTGGTTCTGATCGTCGGGAGCCGCTTGCTGGTCTTCGTCCGGGAGACCACCGTCGTCATTGCTGTCGGCAACGATGATGTTGGGTGTGACCGCGGCGTCCTGAATAGCGGCTTTTCCGCTTGGGGGGTAATACTTGGCCACGGAAAGAATCAGGGCCGCGCCGTCCGGCATGTCGATCAGTTTCTGCACCGAGCCGTCGCCGAACGTCTTGTCTCCGATGACATCGCCGCGCGCGTTCCCGAGGATGGCAGAGGCCACGATCTCGGCCGGGCCAGCGGTGCCACGGTTCACCAGCACGACTAAGGGCAGCTTGGTGATGTCCTTGGCCGGATCTGCGTTAAAGGCCTGACGCGGATATTTTTGCCCTTGCAAATAGGTGATTGTGCCGTGATCGAGAAACAGATTGGCGGTCGCAATGCCCTCGGCTTCGTCGCCGGAGGCGGCATTGCGCAGGTCAAGCACCAGTTTCTTCGCGCCTTGCTTCTGCAGGTTGCGAATCTTGTTGGCGATCTCCTGCGATTTTTCCGCCGGGAAGGCGTCGACTTTAACGTAGCCGACGTTGTCCGCCAGCATCTTGTCCGAGACTGGAGGGATGGTCACTGTGTCGCGGGTAATGACTACCTTCTGCGGCTCAGCTCGCCTCGGCCGGACCACCGCCACTGTGAGAGTCGACCCAGGTTCGCCGCCCAATAAACTGTGAATCTCGGCTAGCGACATGTCGCGCGTGCTCCGCCCCTCGATGGACTCTAGGATGTCGGAGTTCTCGATGCCTGCCTTCTCGGCAGGCCCGCCCGGGATCACAGCGATCACGGCGGCGTATCCGAAGCGCTTCGAAACAGCAGCGCCAATGTCAGCCTTCCCGTCGGTCTTGATCGCCCGATAGTGCTTGTACTCAGCAGCTGTCAGGTAACTGGAATTGGCATCCAGGGACTCGAGCAGGCCGTGCAGCGCGCCCTCGGTCACCATCGGAATGTTTGGTTCCTCGACGTACTCGCTGCGTACGCGCGCGAGCACTTCGCTATACACCGACAACTGGCGATACGCGCCATCGTTCGAAGATGCACGGACGTTGACGAAACCGCCCACAAGAGTGAATAACAGAATGGCCAGCGAACTGGCGAGAATCGTAGCTTTCAACTTCATCGACATGGATTTTTATCTTCTGAGAAGGGACAGGCACTTCCCGAGGAACTTCCCCTCATTATAGACGTTTGATGCTCGGATCGGGAGTGAAGGTTATAGGGAAAGTAATCGGCAGTAGCTGGCCGGCCAGTTGGCGATTGCCCTGCGCGTCGCATCCAGATCAGTGAACGGAGCTGTCTTGACTCTGGCTTTACTTTCAGCAGGTTACAGGACTGGTGATCCCGACCGCCGAAATCTTTAACCACCGGGGTCACGGAGGTCGCGGGGAAAGCCTAGGGTTCGCGTGATCCCGCCTCTGACGTGGCTCAGGATTTTGCTTTCTGGGTCTCCAAGAGCGCGGCGACCCGGCTGTGTCCCTTCTCCTTGGCGACCATTGCGGCGGTTTTACCGTCCTCATTGGCGACTTCGGCATCCGCGCCATGCGCAAGTAGCAGGCCGACCATGTCCGCGTCGCCGTTCTGAGCTGCTGCATGGATCGGGATCCATCCGCCCTGCTGGCGGGCATTGACCGGCGCGCCGTGCTCCAGGAGGGTCCGCGCGGCCGCCAAGTTGCGGGAGGAGGCCGCCGAATGTAGAGGCATGACATGCGTCGCGTTGTTCGCGACAGCGTCGACTCTTGCGCCCTTTTCGGTCAGCAGCCGCGCGGCCTCGGGTTGTCCGAAATAACAGGCGAAGTGCAGGGCTGTGAAGCCATCTTTGGAATACGAGTTGAGGGCCTCGGCTTCGTGGAGGCACTTTTTGAGGAGCTCCAGACGGCCAAGAGATGCGGCTTCGAAGATGTCGAGTTCGTGCTTCTGGCCGGCGATCGTTTGGGCCAGTTCGCGTTGGCCACGGTAGAGCGCCTGCATCAGGAGGCTGACACCGTTAGCATCTCTCGCGTCGGCGGCGCGGGGCGTTTCTTCCAGCAGGCGTCGAAGCGCATCCGTATCTCCGGCTTGCAGAAGTTCGAAACAGCGTTGGGATTGGTCCATGACGGCCTCCAAATAATTACTTAGCATTACTAACTAAATGTTAGAATTTTGACTCCGGTCTCGTCAAGAAAAATGTTAGCAGTGCTAAACTTCGGCCCATGTCGCGCAGTGAAAAGACAGCCCGAACGGAAGTGGCGGATCGACTGCACTCGGCGGCGATTCACCTTTTGCGATACGCGCGCAATCAGGACGCGCTCTCTCGCGAAGGGCCAGCGCGCCTGTCAGCCTTATCGGTGCTGGTGTTTTGCGGACCCATGACGCTTGGCCAACTGGCGACGATGGAACAGGTAAAGCCTCCGACCATGAGCCGGATCGTGGCGGGGCTAAATGGCTCGGGCCTCGCCAGGATTGAGCAGGACGCGCGCGATGCGCGGCGGATTCGCGTGATGGTAACCGCCAAAGGCGAACGCGTGTTGCAGGAGGCGCGGCAACGGAGGATCCGGTTGTTGTCGGAAGTGCTTGATCAGGTGAGTGAACAGGAA
>WNFR01006737.1_pt1 | contig 11741 bp, 10 predicted proteins | sample 5400221 | NCBI WGS metagenome assembly WNFR01 (sample SAMN13153357, study PRJNA577476) | soil metagenome | isolation source: 40 cm soil under Madrone tree | place: USA:California | collected 2016-06-14 | reverse complement strand
GCGGTCAGCGAAGAGGCGCCGCCCGATGAGCCGCCGGGCGAATGAGCGAGGTTCCAGGGGTTGCGCGTCGTGCCCTGCAGCGGCGAATCGGTCAGCGCCTTCCAGCCGAATTCCGGCGTCGCGGTCTTGCCCATCAGCACGATGCCGGCGGCGCGGAAGCGGCCGGCGACCGGCGCATCCTCGGTGGCCGGCGTCTCGTCGGTGGTGTGCGAGCCGTAGCGCGTCGGCCAGCCTTTGACAGGCGTGGTGTCCTTGATCGAGGACGGCACGCCGTCGAGCGGCGACAGCGGCGCACCTTTGGCCCAGCGCGCCTCGGACTCCCGGGCCGCCGCGCGCGCGCCGTCGGCGTCGATCAGCACGAAGGCGTTGAGATGCGGCTGCAGCCTTTCGGCGCGGTTCAGTGCGAATTCCACCGCCTCGACCGGCGAGAGTTCCTTGCGCGCATAGCGGCGGGAGAGGTCGGCAGCGGAAAGCCAGGCAAGATCATCGGTCATGGAAATCACCCTTACACCGGCCTGCATGTCCTGTCTCACGACTCGGGGGCCTCTTCTTCCCGGCGAAACACGGGTATTCGGAAGGGGCGCCAGTTGGGCTAATCTCATCCAGGCGCGGGAGGACACGAATGACCGAAGTGAAAATCGGCAGCGGCACGGCGGTGCGGATCGAGGAGAGCTACGAGCCCAATTTCGCGGCCAAGACCTTCTTCGCCGACTGGCGGCCGGAGGTGGTCGAAGAGCATCGCGCCTGGATGGTACCCAATCACTACGACGAGGCGTCGGGCTGGCTCAAGCTCAGCATCCATAGCTGGCTGCTCAGGGTCGGCGGCAAGAATATCCTGATCGACACCTGCGTCGGCAACCACAAGTCGCGCGCGGCGCGGCCCAAATGGGACATGATGGAGACCAGGTACCTGGAGCGGCTCGAGGCGACGGGCGTCGGGCCCGACCAGATCGACATGGTGATGTGCACCCATCTGCATGTCGATCACGTGGGCTGGAACACGCGGTTGGAGAATGGCCGTTGGGTGCCGACCTTCAAGAACGCCAAATACGTCTTCAGCCGCGAGGACTTCGACTTCTACCAGCGCATCGACAGCGATCCGCAGAAGGGGCCGGCCAACGCGGGCTCGTTCCGCGACTCGGTGCTGCCGGTGGTCGAGGCGGGCCTGGCGCAGATGGTCTCGGGCGCCTCGGCGCTCGACGAGAATCTGCGGATCGAGCCCGCGCCCGGCCATACGCCCGGCACCATCGCCATCAAGTTCGAATCGCAGGGCGAGAAGGCACTGTTTTGCGGCGACATCCTGCACCAAGCCGTGCAGGTCTATAACCCGCAGTGGAACAGCTTCGCCTGCCTCGATGCGGACAACGCCCGCAGGAGCCGGCTGGCAGCGCTGGAACACTGCGCCGGTAGCGGCGCGCGGCTGATGCCCTGCCATTTCGGCGCGCCCTTCACCTGTCACGTCGAGCACAAGGGAAGCGGGTTCGTGCCGCGCTTTCAGGACCACTTCTAAAAGGGAGAGAACGATGATCTATGAGATGCGTGTCTATCGCTGCCTGCCCGGCCGCCTGCCGGCTTTGCTCAACCGCTTCGCCACCATCACGCTCAAGATCTGGGAAAGGCACGGCATCAAGCAGGCCGGCTTCTTCACCACGCTGATCGGCCCCTCCAACCAGGAACTCACCTATTTCCTCGCCTGGGAGTCGCTGGCCGACCGCGAGAAGAAGTGGAACGCCTTCACCGCCGATCCGGAATGGCACGCCAAGCGCGCCGAGACGGAGAAGGATGGCCAGATCGTGGCCAACGTCGCGGTTCAGATGCTGACGCCAACGGCATTCTCGTCGGTCAAATAAATCAATCCACCTTGAGGCCCGCTTCCTTGGCGAGGCGGGCCCATTTGGCGAGATCGGTGGCGACATATGCCGCGAACTCGGCGGGCGTGCCGAATTGCGGATCGGCGCCGAGGCCGGTGAATTTGCGCGCCACGTCGGGCGAGCGGATGGTCGAGTCGACGGCGTCGTGCAAGCGATCGACCAGCGCAGCCGGCGCGCCCGAGGGCAGGAAGATGCCGTAGGAGATCGCCGCCTCGTAGCCCGCCAGACCCGATTCGGCGATGGTCGGAATGTCGGGCGCCGCCGCCGAGCGCGTCGTCGAGGTCTGTCCCAGCGCGCGCATCTTGCCCGCCTTGACGTGCGGCAGCGCCGTCGAGAGGCCGCCGAAATAGATATCGACCAGCCCTGCCATCAGGTCGGCCATCGCTGGCCCGCCGCCCTTGTAGGGCACATGCACGATGTCGAGCCGGCCCATCGATTTGAAGAGTTCGAGGGCAAGATGCGTGGCGCCGCCCGCGCCGGCCGACGCGCCGTTCAGTTTGCCCGGCCGCGCGCGGGCCAGCGCCAGCAGCTCCGTCACATCCTTGGCTGGCAGGTCGTTGCGCACCACCAGCAACATGGGATTGATGCCGACCGGGGCCACCGCGGCAAAATCGGTGCGGATATCGTAGGGCAGGACAGGATTGAGCGCCGCCGCGATCGTGGTCGAGCCGTTCGAGCCCAGCATGAAGACGCCGCCGTCGGGCGGCGCCTTGGCGACCGAGGCGGCGGCGATCTCGCCGTTGGCGCCGGCGCGATTCTCGACCACGATCGGACGGCCCAGGCGCTCGCCGATACCGGGCGCGATGATGCGCGCCAACAGATCGTTGGGGCCGCCCGGCGGGAAGCCGACGACCAGGCGCAGCGGCCGGTCGGGAAACTCAGTATTTTGTTGGCCGCGCGCCGGAGCGGCGGCGACGGCCGTCAAGGCGAGGCCTGAAAATGCGGCGCGGCGGGTGAGGGTGATCATGAACCGCAGTATGGTCGCGCGCTATAATGGCCGCAACGCACGTTGGCGCCGACTTGTTCGAAAGTCGTTAAACGAGTTGACGCGATCAGAAACTGATGGAGCCCAGATGCCGCTCGCCCCGACACCTCACGGAGACCTCTACTACGAGATCATCGACCACGTGGTGCCATGGATGAGCGAGGCCGAGACGATCGTTTTCCATCACGGCATCGGCGGCAGCCTTGGTCTGTGGGCCGGCTGGATTCCGCAGTTGGTCGATCGCTACAGGCTGGTGATGTTCGACATGCGCGGTTGTGGTGGCTCGCACATCCCGGACGAGGATTTTCCCTGGTCGCTCGACCAGATGGCGCGCGATGTTTTTGCCGTGGCCGATGCGGCGGGCGCCGAGCGCTTCCATCTGGTGGGCGAATCGATCGGTGGCACCGCCGCACTAGCCGCCGTCCTTGCAGAGCCGGCGCGCGTCGCCACGCTCACGGTCAGCAACGGCGCCCATATCGGCACGACGCTGGGGCGCGTGCAGGCCTGGCGCGCGACGATCGACGAGCAGGGACTCGAACACTGGTCCGACATCTTCATGCACGATCGCTTCCACGACGGCGCGCTTTCAGGCCAGCAATGGGCCTGGTTCGCCGCCCAGCAGCAGGCCTGGCCGCGCGCCTCGATCCTCAATGCGTTGAGCGTGCTGGTAGGCACCGACCTCTCGGCGCGGCTGGGCGAGATACGGTGTCCGACGCTGCTGCTGCATCCCGATGGCAGCCCGTTCATTCCCGTTCCGGTGATGGCCGAGATGCACCGGCTGTTGCCCAACGCGCGGCTGCGGGTGGTCGAGCATGCGCGCCACGGCTTGCCCTATTCCCACGCCGCGACGTGCTCGGCCGCTTTGCGCTCTTTCCTCGACTCCCGTTGCGCGGGCTGATAACGATTCGTGCAAGGTCTTTGAGTCAATGGGCCATAACAAACAAACGAGGAACGAATGAGACGCGTAATTGCTGGCGCTGTGGCCGCGGCGATCGTTTTGGCTGCCGTTCCGGGCTTCGCCCAGGAAAAGCTCACGGTGTGGTGGGTCAAGGGTTTCTACAAGTCGGAAGACGACGCGCTCTACACCGCGATCAAGAAATACGAGCAGAAGACAGGCGTCAAAGTCGACCTCTCGCAATATGCCGTGCAGGACATGATTCCCAAGTCGGTCGCGGCCCTCGATTCGGGCACACCGCCGGACATCGCCTATTCGGACACCTACGACGTGCAGGTCGCCGGCAAATGGGCCTTCGACGGCAAGCTCGAGGACATCTCCGACGTGCTCGAGCCGATGAAGGATCGCTTTTCGCCGGTCACCATCGAGACCGCCTACCTCTACAACGACAAGACCAAGAAGAAGGCCTATTACGGCTTCGCCCTTAAGCAGCAGACGCTGCATATCCAGTATTGGAAGGACATGCTGGCGACGGCCGGCATCAAGGAAAACGAGATCCCCGGCACCTGGAAGGAATACTGGTCTTTCTGGTGCGACAGGGCGCAACCGGCCTACCGCAAGGCCACCGGCCAGCGCGTCTACGGCATCGGCAACCCGATGGGTGTCGAGTCGACCGACTCGTTCCAGTCGTTCCTGAGCTGGGTCGATGCCTACAACGTCAAGCTGGTCGACGACAACGGCAGACTGCTGGTCGACGATCCCAAGGTGAAGGCTGGCCTCGTCAACGCGCTGCGCGACTACACCGACATCTATAGCAAGGGCTGCTCGCCGCCGTCGTCGACGACCTGGAAGGATCCCGACAACAACGTCGCCTTCCACAACAAGACGACGATCATGACGCACAACTACACCATCTCGATCGCCGCCAAGTGGCTCGATGACGCCAACAACGAGCAGCTTAACGCCGAGCAGCGCGCCGCCGGCCGCAAGGCCTATGACGAACTGATCGCCACCGCGGGCTTTCCCAAGAAGCCCGACGGCTCGCCGATGGTCTACCGCACCGCCGTCAAGGTCGGCGTGATCTTCGAGCAGTCCAAGAACAAGGCGCGCGCGCGCGAGTTCCTGAAGTTCCTGCTCGAGGAGGACAATCTGCGGCCCTATGTCGAAGGCGCGCTCGGCCGCTGGTTCCCGGTGACCAAGGCGAGCCAGGACAGCCCCTTCTGGCAGGCCGACAAGCATCGCAAGGCCGTTTACGAGCAGTTCAAGGCCGGCACGCTGCCCTTCGAGTTCACCAAGAACTACAAGTTCACCATCCTCAACAACGAGAATGTGTGGGCCAAGGCGATGAACCGGGTGGTCAGCGAGAAAGTGCCGGTCGACAAGGCGGTCGACGAGCTGATCCTCCGCATCAAGGAAGTCGCGGGTCCCTGATAACGTCGAGCCACTGACATGACGGCAACGGCGATCGATGAAGCGGCCGATCGGGCACCTGCCCGGTCGGCCGGCTTCGCCTTGTCGTCCCGGCAGGTCTGGGGCCTGCTCTTCGTGGCGCCCTATCTCGCCATCTTCATGGGCTTCGTGGTGTTTCCGGTCGGCTACAGTTTCTGGCTGGCGCGCGATCCGCAGCTCTATGTCCAGCTCTTCGCCGATCCGATCTTCCTGCGCACGGTCATCAACACCTTCATCTTCGTGATCGTGGCCATCAACCTCAAGATGGCGATCGCCTTGTTCCTGTCCGGCTTCTTCACCCACAAGCGCTGGTGGGTGAAGGTGCTGGCGGTGCTCTTCGTGCTGCCCTGGGCCGTGCCCTCGATCCCCACCATCCTGTCGGTCCGCTTCATGCTCAATCCCGAATGGGGCGTGATCAACCAGCTGATCTTCAGCCTGACCGGCGATGACGGCCCGAACTGGCTCAACGATCCCGCGCTCGCGCTCGCGCTGTCGATGGTGGTCCATATCTGGAAATCGCTGCCCTTCTGGACGCTGATCCTGCTCGCCGGGCGCCTGGCGATTCCAGGTGAGCTCAACGAGGCGGCGTCGGTCGATGGCGCCGGTGCGTGGCATCGCTTCCGCTTCATCACCTGGCCGTCGATGAGCGCGCTGTACGCGACCTGCACCCTGCTTTCGATGATCTTCACGGTGGGCGACTTCAACAGCGTCTACCTGCTGACCGGTGGCGGTCCGGCCGATCTCACGCATGTGCTGGCAACGCTCGGCATCCGCTATCTGCGGCTCGACCAGGTCGGCATGGCGATGGCCTCGATCGTCTGCGCCCTGCCGCTGGTGCTGCCGCTGGTCTACTTCATGATGAAGCGGCTGTCGAAATGAGAGCCGGCAGGTTACTGCGCGGCATGGGTGCTGAGGCAGCGCTCCTGCTGGTCGGCATTCCCGTCCTGCTGTGGACGATGATTCCGATCTATCACATGTTCCTGTTCGCGATCTCGCCCAAGGACGCCGCCTTCTCGGGCCAGCTCTGGCCCAGCCATCCGACCCTGCGCAATTTCGAGATCGTGCTCTCCCAGCAGCATCACTTCCTCAACCACTTCTGGCTGCAGATGTTCAATTCGCTGCTCATCGCCCTGGCGACGGCGGCGCTCACCCTGTTCGTGGCGACGGCAGCGGCCTTTTCGATCAGCCGGCTGCGGGTGAAAGGCGGACGGCTGGTGATGAACCTGGCGCTCTTCACCTATTTCATTCCGGCGGCCTTCCTCGCGGTGCCGATGTACAAGACCATGGGCATGTACGGCCTGCTCAACAGCGACTGGGCGCTGATCCTGGCGATGGCCACCATTGCCTCGCCCTACGCCATCTGGATCCTGCGCCAGGCCTCGGACAAGCTGCCGCTCGAGCTCGACGAGGCGGCGATGATCGACGGCGCCTCGCCGCTCCAGCTTTTCCGCATGGTCTATCTGCCGCTGATGGTGCCGTCGCTGATCGCCGTCGGAACCTACGCGCTGCTACTGGCCTGGAACGAGTATCTCTACGCCTTCCTGCTGCTGTCCAAGGACACCGCCATCACCGTGCCGGTGGCGCTGGGCAATTTCCTCTCGGCCGACGATTCGCCCTGGGAGCTGCTGATGACTGCGGGCTTCCTCTTCGCGCTGCCGCCGGCCGCGATCTACTACGCCGTGCGCCGGTACATGGCGTCGGGGCTCACCGCGGGCGCCGTGAAAGGCTGAACGATCTAGCCGGAGCGTTCCAGCGACGCCATGAAGGTCTTGAGCTTGGGCGCCCATTTGGCGGCGTCGAGGCCGGAGGCGGAGTGGCCGAGTTCGCTGTCGATCTCGAAATATTCCGCGTTGACGTCCGCCGCCTTGAGCTTGGCCATGACCTCGGGCGCGATCGACACCGGGAAGACCTTGTCGGTGCGTGACAGCACGTAGAGCACCTTGGCCTTTATTTTCGCGAAGTCCTTTTCGGCGTCGAAGCGCACGGCGGCGCGGCGCAGCACGATCAGCGACTGGCCGTCGAACACCTTGGCCCAGGCGGCGGCGCGCTTGCGGATCTCGGCCTCACGCGCGTCCTTGTCGGGGAATTGGGCCGCCAGCTGATCGTCGATGCCATAGCGCTTGAGCGTCGCCACGCGCATGTCGGTTAGCACGCCGGCAATGCCGCCGTTCTCGTAGTACCAGCCGTTGTTCCAGTGGGGGTCCTTGGCCAGCGTGTCGATCAGAGCCTGCACCGATTGCGGCCCGCCCGAGCCCTTGGGCGCGCTGACCACCGCCACCAGCCCGTCCATGAAGTCGGGGTAGGTGACGCCCCACTGGAAGACCTGATAGCCGCCGTAAGAGGGGCCGGCCACCGCCACGAGGTGCTTCACGCCGAGCCCTTCGAGCAGCGCCCGCTGCGCCGCCACGATGTCGATCATCGAGATATCGGGAAAGTCGGGCCCGTAGGGCTTGCCGGTCCTGGGGTCAAGATGCGCCGGGCTGGTCGAGCCGTAGGACGAGCCCAGCACGTTGGACGCCACGACGAACAGCCGGTCGGTGTCGATCGCCTTGCCTGGCCCGACCAGGCCGTCCCATGAGCCTTCCGCGCCGGCTTCGCTGTAGCGCCCCGCCATGTGCTGGCTCGACGTGTAGCCATGCGTCAGCAGCACCGCGTTGCGGCCGTCCGGCGCCAGCTTGCCGTAGGTCTCGTAGGCGATGGTGACCTCCGGCATCACCAGGCCGTTCTCGAGCGGGAACGGTTTGATGGTGAACACCTTTTTCTGGATGCCGATCAGTTCGCCCTCGGCGCGGGCCGGTGCGGCGGCCAATCCTGCGGCCAAACCTCCCGCCAGTGCCAATCCTATGGGCAGGCCCCCCAGAACGGTGCGTCGATGCATGCATGTCTCCTACGATCAGGCGCGCGCGGGGCGCAGCGCAAAGTTTTTGGCGCGGGCGGCAAGCCACGCCCGGTCGGCCTCGGGACGAATGAACAGCAGGCCGATGACGCCACCGACCAGCAACAGGCAGCCCAGGATGACGTAACCCTGTTCATAGCCTGCCATGCGGGTGGCCGCCTTCTGTATCATCGCCCCCATGACCAGCGGCGCGAGCACACCGGCCAGGGTGACGACCGACGTGGTGATGGCGAGCATGGCCGCGCGTTGGGGCTGCGGCGTGAGCTCGCTCACGATCATCGGGATCACGACATAGATGGTGCTGCCGATCGCCGAGCCCACGACCAGCAGCGCGAGCTTCAGCTCGGGCGAGGGCATCGAGGCCACGAACGGCAACAGGCAGCCGCCGAGAACGACTGTGGCGGAGGCAAAAACGCCGCGACTGATCCGGCTCGATACGCCGCGCGCCTTGAGGCCTTGTGAGATCGCACCGCCGCTCAGCACCACGACCAATCCGAAAATCCAGGGCAGGATGCTGAGATTGCCGCCGACCTTCTGCGTATAGCCAAGCCCGTCGACGAGGTAGGAGGTGAACCAGGTCAGGCCGAGCGCCAAGCCCCAATAACTGGCGAAACCCGCGCAGCAGGCGGCCACGATGCTGGGGCAGGTCAACAGGTAACGGTAGGGGACACGGTCGGCGGTCATCGGACCGCCCTCGCCCACCACCACGATCGGCGCGTCGACCAGGGTGCCCTCGCGGCCGAAGACAAGCCAAAGCACTGTCCACATCAGGCCGACCACGCCCAGCGCGCCGAAGGCGTAGTGCCAGGAATAGTTGACGATGATCCAGTTGAGCGCCGGCACGGCCACGATCACGCCCAGCGCCGAACCCTGGGCGATGATCGCCGTCGGCACGCCGCGCAGCGAATCGGGAAACCATTTGTAGATGGCGTGCGTGGCAACGGGGGCTGCCGGGCCTTCGCCGGCGCCCAGCACGATGCGGCAGGCGATCAGCATCTCGACGCTCACCGTGCCCAGCATGGGGAATTGCACCAGCGACCATACGACCGCCATGACCAGCAGCACCCAACGCGTCCGCACGCGGTTGACGACGAAGCCTACCAGCACCGCCGAGACCGCGAACAGGAAGAAGAAGGACGAGCCGATCAGACCGAACTGCTCCGGCGTGAGCTTCAGCTCCTCCATGATCGGCCGGGCGGCGAGTCCGACCACGACCTTGTCGGCGAAGTTGATCAGCATGAAGAGAAAGAGGAGGGCGGTCATACCCCAAGCCCCTTTGAGGGGGCGATCCTTAACGGTCACGTGGCGTTACTCCCTGGCGCCCTGTCGATCGGGCTTTCGTGGGCATCAGACAAGGAACGGGTCTGCCGCGTCAAGGAACGATAAGCGAAGCGCTGGCTGCAGCGCGCCAACCCGAGCCTTGCAGCGGCTGGCCGGGGTCCGGCAGCCTCTTTCGAATCTGCCATGGCGCGATTCCCGTTAAATAAACGGAAAAAAACGGCGGATGCCTCCTGCGGGAGCGGGCGGGCGGCTTGTCCGATGGGGCAGGGGATGCGGTTCATGGCGCCACCATACGCGCGGCAGGCCCGAGTCGACGATTATGGTCCCTACTGGGAACTCATCGGAGTGGCGTGCGCCGTCGCCAAGCGGCGGGGAATCGACCCGGTGGCGCGCAAGGGCCGCGCCCGACATACTCGGCCAACAAAAGAAGCCTTGGGGAGAAGACCACATGACGAAGGCGACGGGCATCGGCCGGCGCACGGCCCTGGCGGGTGCCGTTATCGCTGCAGCAGGTCTGAAGGCAGCTCAGGCGCAAACTTTTCCGACCGGCCGGGTGACGCTGGTCGTGCCATTCCCGCCGGGCGCCTCGACCGACGTTACCATGCGCGTGATGGCTGACCGGCTGACGCAGATGTGGGGCCAGCCGGTGCTCGTCGACAACAAGGGCGGCGCCAACGGTATCATCGCCGCCGAGGCGGTCATGCGGGCCAAGCCGGACGGCTACACGCTGCTGGCCACCTCCTCGATGACGCATGCCGGCAATCCCTCGCTCTACGACAAGCTCAGCTACGATCCGATCAAGGACTTCGAGCCGATCACGCGCATGAGCCTCGTGCCCATGGTGGTGTTGGTTCACAAGGGGCTGGGCGTCCATACGCTGGCCGAACTTACAGCGAAGCTCAAGGCGGAGCCGGGCAAGCACAATTACGGATCCGGCGCGGTGTCTTCGCGCGTCGTCAGCGAACTCTACAAGATGCTGGCTGGCGTCGATGCGGTGTTCGTGGGCTACAAGAACAACCAGCTGGCGGCGCCCGATCTCAACAACGGCACCATCTCGTTCATGATCATCGACCTGTCGAGCGCCAAGATGATCCTGAACAGCGGCTGGGCCGACGCGCTTGCGGTCAGCCAGGCCGGCCGCTCGCCCGCACTGCCGGACGTGCCGGGCGCGCCGGAGGCGGGCCTGCCCGGCCTGATCTTCACCACCTGGTCGGCCTTCTATGCACCCAAGGGCACGCCCCGCGACATCATCGTCAAGCTCAACAAGGACATCATCGCCGCCGGCAACAATCCCGAGACGGCCGCCAAGCTTGATGCAATGGGCGGTAGCCCAAGCTTCACCACGCCCGAGGAGCTTGGCGCCTTCACGGCAAGCGAGATCGTGGCGTGGCGCAAGGTCATCCGCGCCGCCAATATCAAGGTGGAGTAGCTGGCAAAAGAAAACGGGCCGCCCCGGTAAGGGGCGGCCCGTTGTCGTCCGATCGCTGGTGGCAGCGGCTATTTCTTGACGAGGGGGCAAGCGCTTTCGGAAAGAGGCCGGTAGGCTTGGTCGCCGGGCACCGTGGCGACCAGCTTGTAGATGTCGTCCTTGCCTTTGGACTCTGCCGGGGACTTGACCTGGAACAGATACATGTCGCGCACCAGACGGCCGTCCTCGCGCAGCTTGCCGTTCTTCGTCATGGCGTCGTTGACCGGCATTTCACGCATCTTCGCCATCACGGCCTTGGCGTCGTCGGTGCCGGCGGCCTGGACGGCCTTCAGGTAATGCAGGGTGGAGCTGTAGACGCCGATGGTCAGCATGCTGGGCAGCTTGTCCTTCTTGGCGCGATAGCGCTTGGTCCATGCCCGGGTCTCGTCGTTGAGATCCCAATAGAAGGCCTCGGTCAGCACCAGGCCCTGGGCAACCGGAAGGGTCAGCGCCTGGACATCGGTCGCGAAGACGAGAAGGCCGGCCAGGCGCTGGCCTGCCTTGACGATGCCGAACTCGCCCGCCTGCTTGATCGAGTTGATGGTATCGGCACCGGCATTGGCGAGACCGATGACCTTGGCCTTGGAGGCCTGGGCCTGAAGCAGGAACGAGGAGAAGTCCTGGGTGCTGAGCGGATGCTTCACACCGCCCACCACCTTGCCGCCCGAGGCGAGCACGACTGCCGAGACGTCGCGCTCGAGGGCGTGGCCGAAGGCGTAGTCGGCGGTGAGGAAGAACCACGAATCGCCGCCATCCTTCACCACCGCGCCGCCGGTTACCTTGGCCAGCGCATAGGTATCGTAGACCCAGTGCGCGCCGGTCGCGGAGCAGGCAACGCCCGTCAGGTCGGCCGAAGCCGCGCCCGTGTTGATGTCGATAATGCCCTTTTCCTGGGC
>WNFR01015055.1_pt1 | contig 11742 bp, 13 predicted proteins | sample 5400221 | NCBI WGS metagenome assembly WNFR01 (sample SAMN13153357, study PRJNA577476) | soil metagenome | isolation source: 40 cm soil under Madrone tree | place: USA:California | collected 2016-06-14 | reverse complement strand
TCGCGGCCGCGTTCGGGCGGCACCATGTAGATCACGCTGCTGACCGGCTGCAGCAGCAGGGCGAACACGCCGTCCTTGGGCAGCGCCGATTCGCTTTCGACGTCGGCCGTGAAGTCGGAGAACAGCTCGCGCTCGCGGTCGACCGGCCAGGCGAAGCGGCCGCAGCCATCCTCGCCCGCCGCGCCGTTGGCGGCGAGCAGGCCCAGGACACCGGCGATCAGCGCGGCCCGCATCGCGCCATGATGGTCAAGCCCAGCTCGGCAGGCCAGTCTTGATCGTGAAATTGTGATGCGCGGAAATCCAGCGCACCGTGCCGGTCTTCGACCGCATGACGATGGAATGCGTCTCGGCGCCGTTGGAGAAGCGGCGCACGCCCTTCAGCATCGAGCCCGAGGTGACGCCGGTCGCCGCGAACATCACGTCGCCCTTGGCCATGTCGGTCATCGAGTATTTGCGGTTGAGGTCGGTGATGCCCCACTTGCGGGCGCGCCCCTTCTCGTCGTCGTTGCGGAACAGCAGGCGACCCTGGATCTGGCCACCGATGGCGCGCAGCGCTGCAGCCGCCAGCACGCCCTCCGGCGCACCGCCCGAGCCCATGTAGATGTCGATGCCGGAGTCGCCAGTCGAGGTCGCGATGACGCCCGACACGTCGCCGTCGCCGATCAGCATGATGCGCGCGCCGGCTTCACGGACCTTGGCGATCAGCTCGGAATGGCGCGGCCGGTCGAGGATGCAGACCACCAGGTCGGCGAGATCGACCTTTTTGGCTTTGGCGAGGTCCTTCAGATTCTCCGCCGGCGTCTTGTCGAGATCGACGATTCCATCCGGCAGCCCGCCACCGACCGCGATCTTGTCCATGTAGACGTCAGGCGCATTGAGGAACCCGCCATCCTCAGCCATCGCGATGACGGCGAGCGCGTTGGGCAGGCCCTTTGCGGTGATGGTCGTGCCTTCCAGCGGATCGAGCGCGATATCGATCTTGGGGCCACGGCCCAACCCCACTTTCTCGCCGATAAAAAGCATCGGCGCCTCGTCGCGCTCGCCCTCGCCGATCACCACCGTGCCTTCGATGGCGAGCGAGTTGAGGGTCGTGCGCATGGCGTCGACGGCGGCCTGGTCGGCCATCTTCTCGTCGCCGCGGCCCATCAGCTTGGAGGCGGCAAGGGCAGCGGCTTCCGTTACCCGGACCACTTCCAGTGCCAGGTTACGGTCCATTTTGCTGGCGTCGTCATTTTTGGCTTGGTCAGCCATCAATTTCCCCCATCCTTTTCAAATCATTCATCCAACGCAACGCGTACGCGATGGGCTCCGGCCTCAGGGGGCATTTTACCCCCTGCCGCGTCCCTGCCAAGGGCACTTATATTAGAGCGCGCCTACTTTAGAATTGCTCTATCCGGATGATGCAGGGCTCCTCGAGCACCGCCTTCAGCTTGCCAATGCGCGCCGCCGCGCGTCGCATCGCGGCCTCCTCGTTCTCGTGCGTGGTCAGCACGACCGGCACCTTGCCGGAGGGCGAACGGCCGCGCTGCAGCATCGATTCGAGCGAAATCCGCTCCTTGGCCAGGATGGTCGACACCGCCGCGATCACGCCCGGCCGATCCTGCACCATCAGGCGCATGTAATAGGCGCCGACGTGGCGGTCCATCGGCGAGGCCGGCCGGTCGGCGAGCTGCGCCGCCGGCACGACGAAAGCCGGCACGGTGCGGCCGCGCGCGACATCGACCAGGTCGGCGATAACGGCCGACGCGGTCGGCCCCTGCCCCGCACCGCGGCCCTGGAACATCGTCGTGCCGACATGGTCGCCTTCGACGACCACGGCATTGAACACGCCCTCGATATGGGCGATCGGCGCCGCCAGCGGCACCATGCAGGGATGGACGCGCTGCTCGACGCCATACTTCGTCTCGCGGGCAAGCCCCAGCAGCTTGATACGGTAGCCCAGCTCCTGCGCGAACTCGATGTCCATCGAGGTCACGTGCCTTATGCCCTCGACATGGATGCCAGCGAAGTGGACCTTGGCGCCGAAGGCCGCGCCGGTCAACACGGCAAGCTTGTGTGCGGCGTCGATGCCGTCGACATCGAAGCTCGGATCGGCCTCGGCATAGCCCGCGGCCTGCGCCTCGCCCAGCACGACATCGAAGTCGCGGCCGGTTTCGCGCATGGTCGTCAGGATGTAGTTGCAGGTGCCGTTGAGGATGCCGTAGAGCCGGCGGACGCGGTTGCCGACCAGGCCCTCGCGCAGCGCCTTGATGATCGGAATGCCACCGGCGACGGCGGCCTCGAAACCCACCATCACGCCCTTCTTCTCGGCTGCGGCAGCGATCTCGGCGCCATGCATCGCCAGCAACGCCTTGTTGGCGGTGACGACATGCTTGCCCGAGGCGATCGCCTTGTTGACCAGGCGTCGCGCAATGCCGCCGCTGCCGCCGATCAATTCGACCACGACGTCGATGTCGGGCGCCGTGGCGAGTGCCATCGGATCACGTTCCCAGCGCACGCCCTCGAGATCGATGTCGCGCTTCTTCGTGCGCGAGCGCGCGCTCACCGCAACCAGCTTGATCGACCGGCCGCCGCGCAACGCCAGGAGTTTGCCGTGCTCGGTCAAAATCTTGACCACGCCGGCGCCCACGGTGCCGAGGCCGGCAATGCCGATATTCAGAGGCTTGTTCATTGAGTCCGATACGTCGCGGTCGCTGATCAGCCGCGCGCCTTTAGAGGAGTGATGTTGTCGCCGACGCCGCGCAGATAGAGATCGATGGCGCGGCCCGGGTCGGCCAGCACCTGGCGGATGTTGCGCACAGCTTGGCGGATGCGGTGCTTGTTCTCGACCAGGGCAATGCGGACATGGGCGTCGCCATTCTCGCCGAAGCCGATGCCGGGCGAGACCGCAACATGGGCCTGGGTCAGCATCAGCTTGGAGAAACCCAGCGACCCCAGCTCGGCGAATGCCGCGGGGATCGGCGCCCAGGCGAACATGCTGGCCGACGGCGCCGGCAGGTTCCAGCCGGCCGCGAGCAGGCCTTCCATCAGGACGTCACGGCGCTCCTTGTACGTCGCGCGCGCTTCGGCGACGCAGTCCTGCGGACCGTTCAACGCCGCCGTGGCCGCGACCTGGATCGGCGTGAAGGCGCCGTAGTCGAGATAGGATTTGATCCGCGTCAGCGATTGGATAAGCGTCTTGTTACCGGCGGCGAAGCCGATACGCCAGCCGGCCATCGAATAGGTCTTGCTCATCGAGGTGAATTCGACGGCGACTTCGCGGGCGCCGGGAATCTGCAGGATCGAGGGCGGCGGCACGCCGTCGAAATAGATCTCGGCGTAGGCAAGATCGGAGAGGATCCAGATCCCCTGGCGACGGCAGAAATCGACCACGGCGCCGTAGAAATCGAGATCGACGACCTGCGCCGTCGGGTTGGACGGATAGTTCAGCACCAGGGCCAGCGGCTTGGGAACGGTGTGCCGCACCGCCCGCTCGAGCGCCGGCAGGAATTCCTCGATCGAGGTGCTGCCCGGCACCGGGATGTGGCGCACCGAGCCGCCGGCGATGATGAAGCCGTAGGGATGGATCGGATAGCTCGGGTTGGGCACCAGCACGATGTCGCCCGGCGAGGTGATTGCCTGGGCGAGGTTGGCCAGGCCTTCCTTCGATCCCAGGGTGACGATGATCTCGCTCTCGGGATCGAGCTCAACGCCGAAACGGCGCGCGTAGTAGGCCGCCTGTGCCTTGCGCAGGCCGGGAATGCCGCGTGAAGCCGAATAACCATGGGCGCGCGGGTTGGCGGCGGCTTCGGCGAGCTTGGCCACGATGTGCGGAGCGGTCGGCAGGTCGGGGTTGCCCATGCCGAGATCGATCACGTCATGGCCGGCGGCGCGCGAGCGTGCCTTCATCGCATTCACTTCGGCGAATACGTAAGGCGGCAGGCGGCGCAGGCGGTGGAATTCTGAATCGTCCATATCGGCAATCCTGATCGAGACTAGAAGTCCGGAAAGACTTCGGCACAGCGGTTGGCGACGAGGCCTCCGGCAGTTCTGCTTTGGTGGGTGGGTCCGCTCACTATTGGGGCGTCGCGGGACTGGGCGTCGTCGTGGTGCCGGCCGGGGCCGGCGTCGGCAAGGGCGCCGACGGCTGCGACCCGGGCGCCGGCAGCGGCATCGGAGCCGAGGTCACGGGGCCGGGCAGCGGCACTGGCGCTGACGTCTCCTGCCCAGGCGGCGCTACAGGCGCTGCCCCCGCGGGCGGCGCCGATCCCGGCACTATGGATGGGCGCGCTGCTTCGGCGTCACGCTTGGCATTGGCTTCCCGCGCCTTGGCATCACGCTCGGCCGCGTCCTTCGCCACAGCGTCGAGCTGGGCCTTTTGACCGCCCTTGTCGGCGATGACCGATCCGATGGGCGCCGTCCGCGAGTCGTCGACGGGACGGATCTCGCCGTCATACTGGCGGCCGCTGCCGCTTGCCTGGAGGCCGCCGGCTGGTACGCTGCGTTCCGCGCCGGGCCGTGACTGGATCGTCGTCGCCTGGGGCGTCGAATCGAACCAGCCGCAGCCAGCGACCAGCGAGGCGAGCGCGGCCGTGCCGAGCATGCCCCAAAGGCCACTGCCGCCGATTCCGCCCAAATGTGCCCGCATCCTTATCACCCGTTCAAATCCCGATCTTTGCGCTGCTGTGTAGCGCAGGCCGAGAGGAAAATTGACCCGTCTCTTGTCGCAGCCTACCTATGAGGCCCAGCGAAGGCTGAAGGCAAGGTACCGGAACGCTGAAAAAACCGCAAGAAACGCAGCAAAGCCGATGATTCGAAAGGGGAAACGCATGTCAGACAAGCCCGACGCCGCCCCCGTGGTCGATACCGAAAAAATGCAGGCGGCCTTCCACGACATCGCCGAGCGCAGCCAGAAGCTGCTGCAGGAATTTGCCGAGAAATACCAATCGGCAGCACCACAGCCGGCGGATCCGATGCATATCATCGGCGCCTTCCAGGAATTCACCGCCAAAATGCTCGCCGATCCTTCCAAGGTCGTCGCAGCCCAGGTCGAACTCTGGCAGGAATACATGAAGCTGTGGCAGGTCACGGCGCAGCGCCTGGCCGGCCAGAAGGTCGAGCCGGTCGTCGAACCGGCCAAAGGCGACAAGCGCTTCAACGATCCGGCCTGGAAGGACGAGGTCGTCTTCGACTACCTCAAGCAATCGTATCTGCTCACCTCGCGCTGGGCACAGGGAGCGCTCAAGCAGGTCGAGGGCGTCGACGAAAAGACGGCCAGGAAGGTCGAGTTCTATTCCAAGCAGTTCATCGACGCCATGTCGCCGTCGAACTTCGCCCTCACCAATCCGCAGGTCGTGAAGGCCACGATGGAAACGCGTGGCGAGAACCTTGTAAAGGGCCTGCAGAACCTGCTGACCGATCTCGAGCGCGGCAAGGGCAAACTGGCGATCCGCCAGACCGACATGAACGCCTTCAAGGTCGGCGAGAACGTCGCCACCTCGCCCGGCAAGGTCATTTTCCAGAACGACGTGATCCAGCTCATCCAGTACACGCCCTCGACACCGGACGCCTACAAGGTGCCGCTGCTGATCGTGCCGCCATGGATCAACAAGTTCTACATCCTCGATCTCAAGCCCGATAACTCGTTCATCAAATGGAGCGTCGAGCAGGGCTACACGGTGTTCGTGATCTCCTGGGTCAATCCCGACGAGAAGCTCTCGCGCCTCACGTTCGAAGATTACATGAACCAGGGCCCGCTGGCCGCGCTCGACGCCATCGAGAAGGCAACCGGCGAGCGCCAGGTGTCCGCCATCGGCTATTGCCTTGGCGGCACGCTGATGGCCGCTACCTTGGCCTACATGGCGGCGCGCGGCGACGACCGCATTGTCGCCTGCACCTTCTTCACCGCCCAGGTCGATTTCACCGAGCCCGGCGATCTCGGCGTCTTCATCGACGACGAGCAACTCACCGCGCTGGAGGAATCGATGACCAAGCGCGGCTATCTCGACGGCGGCGAGATGGCCACCACCTTCAACATGCTGCGCTCCAACGATCTCATCTGGTCTTTCGTGGTCAGCAATTACCTGATGGGCAAGGACCCCTTCCCCTTCGACCTGCTGTTCTGGAACGCCGATGCGACACGCATGCCGCCGGGCATGCACATCTACTATCTGCGCAACATGTACCAGAAGAACCTGCTCATTCAGCCGGGCGGCCTCACCCTCGGCAACGTGCCGATCGACCTCCGCAAGATTTCGATCCCGGTCTATATCCAGGCCGGCAAGGAAGACCATATCGCGCCGGCCGACTCGGTCTACAAGGCAACGCAGCTCTACGCGGGCCCGGTGCGATTCATGCTGGCGGGCTCGGGCCACATTGCCGGCGTCATCAATCCGCCGCACGCCAAGAAATACCAGCACTGGTTGAACGAGACGGCCGAAAATCCGCCGACTCTCGCCGAGTGGCAAAGGGGCGCCGTCGAGCAGCCTGGCTCATGGTGGAACGACTGGGACAAATGGCTGTCGGAGAAATCCGGCTCCAGGGTCGAAGCCCGCATTCCCGGCGCCGGCGGCCTGCCCGCAATCGAGGACGCGCCGGGCAGTTACGTCAAAGTCCGGGTGATGGATTAGACGGAATCATGCGGTCCCTTTGATCTGGCTCTACTCCGCCGCCTGCTTCGCAAGTTGCTCGATCTTCGGCGTCGGCCCGGTGCCTTCGATGTAGTTCGGGCGGCCAGTATAGGCCTTGGCCAGCTCGACATAGTGCAGTGCCGACAGCTTGAAGGACATCAGGTCCTTCTCGATGATGTCGCGCAGCTTTTGCGCCGGATTGCCGGCCCACAGCTCGCCCTTGCGCACGATCTTGCGCGGGCTGACCAGCGCACCCGCTGCCACCATGGCGCCGGTCTCGACCACGGCGCCGTCGAGCACCGTTGAATGCATGCCGATGAAGGCGTCATCCTGCACCTCGCAGGCATGCAGCAGCGCCAGGTGGCCGACCGTGACGTTGCGACCAACCGTGGTGCCCATCTGCCTGTTGCTGACATGAATCACGGCGCCGTCCTGGATGCTGGTATTGTCGCCGATCCTGATGCCCGGCCCGTCGCCGCGCAGCACCGCGCCGAACCAGATGCCGCACATGGCGCCGATCTCGACCTCGCCGATCAGGGTCGCGTTGGGGGCGATGAAGGCCGAGGGATCGATCTTGGGCGTGAAGCCGTTGAAGGGAACAATCAGGCCGGACATGGGCCGCTCCTCATTTGCCAAATAAAGAAGGGCGCCATACGGCGCCCCTCGATAGTAACGCGTCGCTCGCTGCGCCGCGAATTCCTAGCGCTTCGAGAACTGGAAGCGCGCACGGGCACCGGCCCGGCCGTACTTCTTGCGCTCGACCACGCGGCTGTCGCGGGTGAGGAAGCCTTGGCCCTTGAGGGCAGAGCGCAGGCCCGGCTCGTACTTGCTCAGCGCCTGGGAGATGCCGTGACGCACGGCGCCCGCCTGGCCCGACAGGCCGCCGCCGACGACGGTGGCGACGACGTCGAACTGATTGGTCCGCTCGGCGACATCGAAGGGTTGCTGGATCATCATGCGCTGCGTGGGGCGCGCGAAGTAGATCGTCTGGTCGCGACCGTTGACGGTGATCTTGCCGGTGCCCCGGAGATCTGCACGCCGGGCGCGCCGGGGTTGGCCTTCTTCAGCTCGGCAAACGACGAAAGTTCGGTGCTCATGTTAGCCGATCCTCGAATTCTTGCTGTTCATCGCGGCGACATCCAGCTTCTCCGGCTGCTGCGCTTCGTGCGGATGTTCGCTGCCCTTGTAGACGCGCAGGTTCTTCATCTGCGCGCGCATCAGCGGGCCGCGCGAGATCATGCGCTCTACCGCCTTGACAATGACGCGCTCGGGGAAGCGGCCTTCGAGGCGCTTGCCCATGCTCTCGCCCTTGATGCCGCCGGGATGGCCGGTGTGCCAGTAGAAGATTTCACGCTCGGCCTTGCGGCCGGTCAGGCGAACCTTCTCGGCGTTGATGACGACGATGTTGTCGCCGCAATCGATATGGGGCGTGAACGTCGGCAAGTGCTTGCCGCGCAGCCGCATGGCGATGATGGTGGCCAGGCGACCGAGAACGAGCCCGTCGGCGTCGATCAGCCACCACTTCTTCTGCACGTCGGCAGTCTTTTGACTAAAGGTCTTCATGGCTCTCGCTGCAATGGGAGGCGGGCTTATGCGGACCGAACCGCGCAGTGTCAAGCGGCGTCAAATACCCTAAGCAATTCAATATGTTAAAATACGGTATCATATTACCGCGCCCTATCTCGTTGACGGGATTGCATAAGTCAGCGTCGCATGGGCGACCGGATCCGCCACGCCCTCGCTCCAGATCGTGAAATCGCCGACGGCCAGCGTCTTGCCCAGTTTCATCAGCCTCCCCTCGCCTATGAGATCCACGGGTTCGGGCTTGCGCATGAAATTGATGTTGAGATTGGTGGTGACCGCCAGCGCCACCGGCCCGAGCTGGGCCAGGATCAAAAGGTAGAAGCCGCAATCGGCCAGCCACATCAGCGTCGGCCCGGACACCGTGCCGCCCGGCCGCAAGTGGCTGTCATCGACCGGCAGGCGCAGCCGGATGATCCTGGCGTCGACATGCTCGATCTGCAGGCCAAGATGGGCGGACTGGGGAAAGTGCTCCTCGAGGAACTTCAGCAAATCGTCCGGGCTCATCACCGGCATGACGGCACTCCCAATCTCTGGCATCCTCAGGCGCATGACCACGACCAACGAACCGGTGCTGCTCCGCCGCGACGACGGCCGCGTCGCCGTCCTGACGCTGAACCGTCCGGCCGCCATGAACGCTTTGTCCGGTGAGCTTATAGACGCCCTGCAGCAGGAATTCGACCGGCTGAGCCACGACAGGGAAATTCGCTGTGTGATCATCGAGGCCAACGGCCGCGCCTTCTCCGCCGGCCACGACCTGCGCGAAGTCCGCTCGTCCGACAAATACGCCTTCCACTACGATCTCATCACGCGCTGCAGCGCCATGATGATGACGATCCGCCGCCTGCCCCAGCCTGTCATCGCCAAGGTCCATGCCATCGCCACGGCGGCGGGCTGCCAATTGGTGGCGGCCTGCGATCTCGCGGTGGCCTCGAGCGACGCCAAGTTCGCCACGCCCGGCGTCAATATCGGTCTCTTCTGCGGCACGCCCTCGGTGCCGCTCGGCCGCAATGTCGGCTCCAAGCGTGCGCTCGACATGCTGCTCACTGGCGAGCCGATCAGCGCCGAGACCGCCTTGCGCGACGGCCTCTTGAGCCGCGTCGTGCCGCCCGCCGAACTCGACGGCGCGACGATGGCGCTGGCCCAAACCATCGCCAGCAAATCACCGCTGGTGCTGGCCGGCGGCAAGGAGCTGTTCCACACGCACATGGCGATGGACCTCGAGCAGGCCTACGCCTACGCGTCGGCCTACATGGCCGGTGCGATGATGCGCGAGGACGCCAAGCTCGGCATCGACGCCTTCGTGAACAAGCAGGATCTGCCGGAGTGGACGGGACGGTAGTTCGTCGCTGCGTCTCCAGCTTTATGTTACCTAATTAGATGATATATCATCTAATGATAAATCATCCATATCGGTCGCGTCATGCCATCCCGAGACAAGTCAATTCGCAGCACCTTCGGGGCTTTGCTCGCCCAGACCGCACGCCAATGGCGGCGCGGCGCCGATTTGCGGTTACAGCCTTTCGACCTTACGGAGGCCACGTGGCTGCCCCTAGTGCGCATCGCCCGTGCGCCGGCGCCGATGCGCCAGAAGGAATTGGCGGCTTCGCTGTCGCTGGACGGCTCCTCCGTGGTGCGCCTTCTCGACAATCTGGCGGCGGCCGGGCTCATCCAGCGCCGCGAAGAGGCAGGCGACCGCCGGGCCAAGACGATCGTCCTGACCGCACGCGGCCGCGCGGTCGCCAAACAGGTCGAGGCTGCCGCAAGCCGGGTTAGAGAGGATGCCCTGGCCGGCCTGTCCGATGTGGATATCGCAACAGCATTCCGCGTCCTCGACCATGTCTCCAACGCCCTCAACGCCGCCGCGTTGGAGCCGCAATGAGCAAGCAGGTGCCGCTTTGGCTGCTGACCTTGATCACCTTCAGCGGAACCATGGCCATGCACATCTTTGTGCCGGCCCTGCCCGAAGCCGCTCGCGATATCGGAGCCAGCATCGGCGCCATGCAGATGACCGTGAGCGTCTATCTTTTCGGTCTCGCGGTGGGCCAGCTCGTCTACGGGCCGCTCTCCGATCGCCTCGGCCGCCGCCCGGTCCTGATGGCCGGCCTCGTCCTCTACACGATCACCAGCCTGACGGCGGCGTTCGCCCCCAATGTCGATGCCCTGATCGTCATACGGATTTTCCAGGCGCTCGGCGGCTGCGCGGGCCTGGTGCTCGGACGCGCCATCATACGCGATACGGCCCCTCCGCGGGAGGCCGCCCGACGGCTCGCCTTGATGAACCTGATGGTGACCGTCGGACCGGGCGTCGCCCCGCTCATTGGCGGCGCGCTGGCGTCGACGTTGGGATGGCGGTCGATCTTCTTCCTGCTGTTTGCGCTCGGTATGACCAATATCGCCTTCACCTGGCGGCTCCTGCCTGAAACCAGGGTGCAGACCTCGAACACCGGTCTCCCGACGCTGGCACGCAACTACCGCCGGCTTCTCGGCTCACCGGCCTTTCTCGGTTATGCCTTCGGTGGCGGCTGCGCGACGACTGCGATGTATGCCTTCATCGCAGCGTCGCCCCTTCATCTTCGTGCACCAGCTGAACCGCCCCGACTATGAGGTCGGCATCTACCTTGCCGTCCTCGTGTCAGGCATTTGGCTGGGCAGCGTGCTGGCGACTCGCCTGATCTCCCGGATGGCGATCGATCGTCTGATGGTCCGGGCCAACCTGCTGAGCGTATTGGCGTCCTTCTCATTCCTGGCGGCGGTCTTGTCGGCCCATCTGACGGTGACACTGGCCGTGGGTTCCATGTTCGTCTTCTCGGTCGGGGTCGGCATGGCGTCGCCGGCCGCCCTCACGCAAGCCATGAGCGTCAATTCCCATGTCATCGGGTCGGCGGCGGGGCTGTACGGATTTGCGCAGATGGGCGTGGGCTCGCTCTGCACCGCTGCGGCCGGCATCGGCGGCAATCCCGCGCTGGCAGCGGCGCTGGTCCTGGCCGCTGCAGGCGTGATCGGGCAACTGTCCTTCTGGATCGCATTGCACCACTGCGGTCCCGCGGCAACCCCTTAGCGGCAGTTTGAGTACTCGTCCGTAGGTCGACTCCACTGGCGAGTGGACTCACAGAACTGGCATAGTTGTCGTTTCTTCCGGACCGCGCGGCTCCAGCCGCGCGGTCCGGAAGAGCGAACGCGATCACAGCTAAACGGAACGTGCGCTAACGTCCCACGTTGGACAGCAGAGAAGCCCTGAGCGCCGTTACCGTCGGGTCTTGCGCGGCCAGCAATCCCAGGGTGTCGAAATAGCGACGCATCGCGGCGATGTGGCCATCGCGCAGCTCCAGACGGTCCACGCCTAAAAGTTCACCGTGCTGCCACTCGACGAACATCAGCGTGTCATCCGCTACCCAATCGATCATTTTGAACGGCGTACCGGCGAGATGAAGGGCGAGATCAGCCGGTGCCAGGTCGTGCCGCTGGTCGGGTGTCTCGATCGTGGCGTCAGCAGCGAAGGACGCGGCGACTGGTGCCTCGGGCACGATGTCGGTGTAGGCAACCGGCCGAG
>WNFR01011110.1_pt1 | contig 11743 bp, 6 predicted proteins | sample 5400221 | NCBI WGS metagenome assembly WNFR01 (sample SAMN13153357, study PRJNA577476) | soil metagenome | isolation source: 40 cm soil under Madrone tree | place: USA:California | collected 2016-06-14 | reverse complement strand
TCCTTCGGAGGTCAGCTTCAGCGACGCGCCGATGGCGTCGCGATTTGATTTTGTGCCGATCAACAGAATCTCCAGCCAGTGATTGGCGTTGCCGCCATCGTTGCGCAGCAGCGAAGGATAATCGCCGCGATTGTTGGTGGCGATATCGATGTCGCCGTCGTTATCGTAATCGGCGGTGGCGAGCCCGCGACCCGCGATGGGGCGCATAAAATCGGGACCGAGCGAGTCGGAAACTTTTTCAAATTGGCCTTTACCCAGATTGCGGAACATCAGCAAAGGCTCCTTGTAGGAAACTTCGCCGTGATAAAGCTGCACGTTGTCGAGCATGGCGCCATTCAGTTGCAGGATGTCGGGCCAGCCGTCGTTGTCGTAGTCGAGAAATTTCATGGAGACGCCGCTCAGCAGAATCGCTTTGTTGCCGATGCCGGAACGAAACGTGTCGTCATTGAAGGTCCCATCATGATTGTTGTGGTACAGGCGATTCAATTCGAAATCGAGATGCGTGACGTAGACGTCCTGCCAGCCGTCGCCATCGACGTCGGCGGCGTCGATGCCCATGCCAGCTTCGTAGCGGCCGTCTTCGCTGGCGGCCATGCCGGAAACGAGCGAGACATCTTGAAACGTGCCGTCATGTTTATTGAGGAAGAGAAAATTCGGCCAGGAGTCGTTGGCGATGGCGATGTCCGTCCAGCCATCGTTGTTGAAATCGGCGAGGACCACGCCCATGCCTTTCGATTCGGGTTTGCCGACTCCTGAGGCGTCGCTCACGTCGGTGAACGTGCCGTCGTGATTGTTGTGATAGAGCCTGGTTTTCTGTCCTTTGTAGTTGCCGGGATGACAGTAGGAACGGTAGCCGGGGCGGTGGTCGCCGCACCAAATATTATTTTTCGGGCTCCACTCAATGTAATTCGTGACTACGAGATCGAGCCAGCCGTCTTTATCGTAGTCAAACCATCCGGCGCTGGTGGACCAGCCGCCTTCGTCGGCGACGCCAGCCTTTGCGGTCGCGTCGGTAAAGGTGCCGTCGCCGTTGTTGTGATAAAGGATGGCGCGGCCGTAGCCGGTGACGTAGAGATCGGGGTAGCCGTCGTTGTCGTAGTCGCCGACGGCGACGCCCTGGCCGTAATGTCCTTCGCTGCCGACGCCGGCCTTTTCGGTGACGTCGGTAAATGTGCCATCGCCATTATTGTGGTACAGGGCAGAGCGCAGCGGGTGCGGCGGCTTGTAAATATCGGTGGCGGCGGATTGCACGAAGAAGAGGTCCATCAAGCCGTCCTGGTCATAGTCGAGCCAAGCTACGCCGGTGCCCATCGTTTCCAGGTAATATTTCTCTTCGGTCTGCGTGGCGTCTTGAAGGAATGTGATTCCCGCGTCTTTGCGGACGTCGGTGTATCGGACAGGAATGGTGGCTAGCTGTAGTTTTTGAGTCTGGCCGGCGAACAGCAGTAAATGGGCGGCCGTGCTGAATACCGCGGTCAGCGACAGGATTGCACTGAGTTTGATTCCGAGGCCGAGAACAGACCCTTTACCAATTTTCAATTTGTTCCCATTCCCCCGGGAGTGTGTGGAGGACGTTCGTTCCGCAGCATGCTGGCTCACTGAATTCTCGAGTATGCCGACCGGCTAGGCATTCTAGCGCCGGGGCATGAAGATGCTCAACGGGAAGATTAATGCGTGCCGGACTGGTTCAAGTTTCGAGTTGCTGTGCCGGGCAGAGGATGTCCGAATCCGGGCAAGGCGTCCCAAAATCGAGCAAAGACAGGGCGCAAGACAGCTGGGCGTCTTGGGTAACACGAGGAGAGGAAAGAGCTTAGATTGATGGGTACTGTGGATTGCTAATTGCGTTCTATCTTCGACATTAGTTCACTAAACTAAGATGAGGCAAAACGGATGCAAAGCCAGGGGTTGCTTCTATCGCTTGGGAGACTGACTTCCGGGAAGGAGCAAGATTATGTCCTTCGTTAACGACCTGAGAGTTGCGTTCCGGTCTCTCGCTCGCACCAAAGGGCTTGCAGTCACGGTGGTGCTGACGCTGGCGCTGGGGATCGGCGCCAACGCCGCAATCTTCACGTTGGTGCGCGGCGTGCTGCTCAAGCCTCTCGTCAACCGCGACGAAGACCGGCTGATTTATATCCGGCAGAGCGCACCGGGCATAGGCGACGAGAACACAGCATTCTCCGTGCCCGAAATCCAGGATTTGCGCGCCAGCGTTAAAAGCCTGAGCGCGTTTGGCGATTTCTCCGTCTTCGGGTTCACTATGATTGGCCTCGGTGAGCCTCGCGAAGTTCAAGCTGGCATCGTCAGCGGCACCTATTTCGACGTCGTGGGCCTCCACCCGGTGCTCGGCCGTCTCATTGGACCCCAAGACGACAGTCCTACGGCTGACGGCGTGGTCGTTCTCACCTACCATTTCTGGACGACGACTCTTAAGAAAGATCCTTCTGTGCTCGGCAAAACCGTTCGACTTGGCAGCGGGCCCATGGGCACTCGGACTGCCACCATCATCGGCGTCCTCGAACCCTCCGTGCCGTATCCCCAAGATACCGAAATCATGGCCAACATTGTCACCAGCCCGCACCACCTGTCTGCAACCATGGTTACTGGCCGCGTCCATCGCATGACGGAGCTTTTCGGACGTCTCGCTCCCAGCGTCACCCTCGATCAAGCTCGCGTCGAACTGCGCTCCGTTTACGAGACTATGACGAAGGCGCATCCCGAAGCATATTCGCGCAAGTCGGATTTCCAGATCGGGGCCAAACTCCTTCGGGACCAGATTACTTCGGGCGCGCGGACTGTGCTACTGGTGCTGCTCGCAGCGTCAGCGCTAGTGTTTATCATCGCGTGTTCCAATGTCGCCAACCTGATTCTCACACGGACGGTACGTCGCGAAGGCGAGTTGGCGATGCGCGCGGCGCTGGGCGCAAGCAGAGGCGCGCTGCGCGGCATGCTGCTGGCCGAAAGCCTCGTGCTCTGCGGCGCGGGAGCCGTGCTCGGTGTAATGAGCGCGCAGCCACTGGTGGCCATCCTAGCGCGCTACGCCTCGCGCTTTTCGGTCCGCGCGCTCGATTTGACGGTCGATTCCAGCCTGCTGTGGGTGGGAGCGGCGCTGGCCATCGTCGCGGCGGTGATTTTGGCGTTTGTCCCGGGCCTGCCGTCGACCGGCGCGTCCAATGGCATCAACCTATCGAGCGGCAGCGTACGAATCACCAGCAGCACGAGCCGCCGCCAGCGGATCTTCGCGGTGACACAAATCGCGGCCTCTTTCGTGCTGCTGGCCGGCGCGACTATGTTGATCACGACGCTGATCGCGCTGCAGAGGACGCGAACGGGCCTCGACACGCGTCACGTCTTGGTCGTCAACGTTCCCGTCATGTCCTACGGAAAAACGCCTCAGCAAGTTGTAGATTTCTATAAGCAATCGATTAGCCGGATCAATGCCATACCCGGCGTGAACACCACTGCTTTCGGCATGAATGCGCCCTGGCGCGACGGCGGCATCGCCTTCCAATTCTCGGCTGACGGCCACGTTCATGTCCCCAATGAAGATCCTCGCGCGCAAATGCGCGTGATCTCTCCCGGATTCTTTGCCGCCCTCGGAGTTCCCATAATCGGGGGCCGTGATTTCAACGATTCCGACGGCAAAAGCGATCCCGTCGTCATCGTCAGTCAGACCCTTGCGCAGCGCATGTTCCCGAATCAGGACCCAATCAATCGGCATGTCTACTGGACCGATCCTGTGCTGCAATTTGCCCCCGGGGTCAGCGCGGCGCCGCACCGGATCATCGGAGTCGTAGCGGATATTGATGACGAACACTTGGTCCCTGTGCCCAGCCTAACCGTCTATAGTCCCATTCAAGAGGGGCCCATCTTTGCTGGCCGCCTTTTCATCCATACGGACGCAAATCCGTATTCTCTGGTCGCGCCCGTCACGCGGGTGATTCGCGAAATGTCCGCCGAACAGCCTATTGAGCACGCTGCCAGTCTCGAAGACGTCCGCGCGGAGGTGCTCACGCCGGAGCGTTTGAACTCGCTGGTGTTCGGGGTGTTCGCGGCTGTCGCGTTGGCGATTGCGTTGGTTGGCGTTGCAGGCGTGCTGGCGTTTTCGGTTAGCGCGCGAACGCGCGAATTCGGCATCCGGCTGGCGCTTGGATCGCAGCCGCGGAATCTCCTGAGAGGTGTCATCGCAGAAGGCGCGGTGATGGCTGCGGCGGGCGTCGTTGCGGGCGCGGCATGCGGGTTTGTGGTGGCGCGTTTGGCGGGCAGTTATTTCCCGGACGTGAAGATGCCGGGCGCCTTGCCCGTGGTACTCTCGGCATTCGTGCTGCTTGCCGCCGCGGTCGTCGCGTCGTGGCTGCCGGCGGCCCGCGCTGCGCGCATCGATGTCACGCAGGCTCTTCGCGCCGAGTGAAACGCGCAGGGTGATCCCTTATTTCGGCATGCCGCGGATGCTCCGGGGCGCAAACGACTCCACACTTCTAATGCTCCGTTCGGTCCGACCACCACATATATAGGCTCATAGATAGTACTATTGACACGTTTTATATCTTCTTATAATTTCCGCGCCCATCTAGTCCGGGAATAACGGCTCCCAGCCCAGGTTTTCCCGGTGCCGAGGCTCAATTACTGATCGATTCTGGATTTGAGGGACTACGGGACGTGGTCGAAGACGACGGTGATGTCTGCAGGAGGTCCTGTGCGCACGCTAGATGCTCGCGTAGGCTCTATACGGGGGAATGGAACGAACGCCATTACGTCCGATGGAAGCACGGCCGGGGCCGCGGTTGCCCCGCCTCGCCCATTAACGCCTACCGTGCTGGAAGTACGCGTGCGAAAGATCCTGGAGATGGTGGAGTCTGGGACGACGTTCACCATCCGAGATCTGGCCCTCGAATTCAATCTTAGCCCTTCCTATCTGCAACGCTTGTTCAAGCACCAGACCGGCATTTGCATGGGAGAGTGGCTAAGCGAACAGCGACTGCAGAGAGCGGCGCATCTTCTGGCGAACAGCTACAAGAGCGTCAAAGAGATTGCACACGCGGTCGGATATGAACACGTTTCCAGCTTCGTGCGGGCATTTGAGCGACGCTTTGCGCGGCCCCCGGCGCGTTACCGGAACCAAGCGACTGCACAAAATGCTAACAAATAACCGTTTAAGCTAATTACTTCTTCTTGTAACTAACACCGCTGAGCAATACAACTCGTGATGCTACAGAATCGCTGGTTACCGCCCCTCTTTGGAAGGGTTGGCGTGCCCGTATCTGCAGTTGAAGAGTGAACGACCGACAAAGCTGGATGGCTGTCGAGACTGAGCGGAGGAGGTTCGCGATGGAACCAATTAAGCGCGCGTCGGTTCTCGCAATTTTAGCGGCGTTGTTGCTTCCGGGCCTGGCGAATGCCCAGAGCGACCCAGGCGTCCGGCCCGGAGCAATCAATGGACAGTCGGGGGCCACCGCAACAAGTCCACTTCCGCTCGCTTCGGTCGCCGCAAACAATCCCTCGGGTTCGCTGGAATTTTTTCAGAACGGACTGGCGCGCTTCCAGGACGTGGAGTCGGTGTCGAACAGTCCCACGGGCAACAACGGTCTGGGGCCACGGTTTAACTTTAACCAGTGCTCAGGGTGCCATTCGCAACCGACGATCGGGGGTACAAGCCCCGCGACCAATCCCGAGTCCCAGGTGATCGCCAATGGCATTGTGAGCGGGTCGACGAATAGCATGCCGTCGTTCATCACGTCCACGGGCCCGACGCGGGAAGCGCGTTTTCCGTTTTTCTTTGATGCAAATGGCAATCCGAACACGAACGCTCCCAATGGCGGGGTGGAGGACTTGTTTACGGTTTCCGGGCGATCGGACGCGGGCAGTTGCAGCCTACAACAGCCGAGCTTTTCCACCGCGCAGTCGACCAACAACATCATTTTCCGAATCCCTACGCCGGTGTTTGGTGCAGGCCTGGTCGAGAACATTGACGACTCGACCCTGCTGGCCAACCACTCGGCCCAGGCGAACAACAATCTCGGGATCAGCGGCACGTTCAACCACAACGGCAACGACGGCACCATCTCGCGATTCGGATGGAAGGCGCAAAACAAGTCGCTGTTGCTGTTTTCCGGTGAGGCTTACAACGTGGAAATGGGTATTTCGAACGAGATCTTCGGGCAAGACCGGCCGCTGCCGGGCGAGGACCAGTTGGGGAGCGGGCTGCCTGCAAGCTGCTTGAACCTTAGCGGAACTGGATACCCAGAGGACACAACGAACTTCTCGGCTACAGCGAGTTCGGACCAGTTTGCCCAGAATGCGTCGATAAACAGCGATGCGGTGGCATTTGCAGAGTTCATGCGCATGCTGGCCCCGCCGGTGCCGTCGACGACCACGCCTGGCGGCTCGACGTCGATTTCCAATGGCCGATCGCTTTTTAGCTCCATCGGTTGTGCAACTTGCCACACGCCGACGATCAACTCCACGCAGCCTTCGCATATCACTCCCTCGCTGGGGAGTACGACAGTGAAGGCGTTCTCGGATCTGGAGATCCACCACATGGGCACGGGGTTGGCGGACAACGTGTCTCAGGGCGGAGCTGGCGGGGACCAGTTCCGCACCGCTCCTTTGTGGGGGCTCGGACAGCGCATCTTCTTTTTGCACGATGGGCGCACCAACAATCTCCTGGGAGCCATCGAGGCTCATGCGAGCAGCGGATCGGAAGCCACGCAAGTGGAGGGTAACTTTGACGCGCTTTCGGCGACCCAACAGCAGGACCTGCTGAACTTCCTGCGCTCGCTGTAATCCTATATCGGTAGTTGATCGGGCGAGACTGGAATGTGTCTCGCCCGGTCTTCTCTTCTTTGAGGCAACGCTCCGAATATGCAAATTAGCTTTGCGCGCATCTTCGTACTCCTCGGAGTTTCTATATGCTTGCTGGCCCGGGCAGAGGGCGCGCCGCAGGGTGGGGGAGATTTTTCCAGCAATGCGGAGGCGAGAAAGCTGCCGACAGGTACGATTCTTGTTAAGGGCGCGTGGTCGAGCGCCAGCGATTCTGTGACTCCTGTCCCAGAAGGCGGACGAGTGGCCAACAATGTCTACGGCAACAAATATTTTGGCCTGACCTACCCGCTTTCCCCGGATTGGATTGAGAAGTACAGTGGCCCACCTCCTTCGGACAGCGGCTACTACGTCCTCGCGCAAATCACACCCGCGGGCACATTCAAGGGGACAAGTCGAGGCAGTATCTTGGTCGCGGCGCAGGATCTTTTTTTTACGCTTACGCCGGCCAGGAACGCGCTGGAGCTGATCCATTTCAGTAAGGACAATCTGAACGCCGACTACAGCGTGGAAGAACCGCCGACAGAGGTCAGAATCGGCGGCCATTCATTTGTTCGCTTCGACTACGTTTCTCCCGTGGCCCAGCTGCATTGGAGCGTTCTGGCAACGGAAATCCGCTGCCACGCGATCGAGTTCGTAGTCACCAGCCGGGACACGAAATTGGCTGAAAGTCTCATCCAGGGGATGAACAGGATGAGCCTGCCAGGGGATGCCGGAGCCACCTTGGGCTCAGGCGGGGGTGATGTGCCTGTGTGCATCAAGGATTATGCGAGCGGCGAAAACGTAACGGAGAGAGTTGATCCGATCTTTACGGAGCGCAGATTCAATCCCGTTCCGGTCCGCATCATCATCGATAAAGAGGGCAAGGTGAAGCATATTCATTTTCTGAGTGCTTTTCCCGAGCAGGCGAAGGCTGTTACGGATGCTTTGTTTCAATGGCGGTTCAGACCTTATGTGCGCGACGGACACCCGGTGGAAGTGGAAACCGGCATCATGTTCGGACGCGCCGCGCGCCGCGCGACACCCCAATCAACTAGTGCGGCGACCGAATGATGTGGCTCGGGCTGCGCGGCAAGGGATTTTGGGTGCGAAGGCTGCTCTCCGTGCTGTCGCTGCTTGCGTGTTTTTCAACCGCGGCGCTGGGTGCCGATAACATCAGCGGCTCGGTCCGCAATGAGAGCCGGGGCGAACCGGCTGCCGGCGATGAGGTGATCCTTCTTCGGCTGGATAAGGGAATGCATGAGGAGGCGCGCGCTAAGACGGACGCAAAGGGGGCGTTTACCGTCGAGGTGCAATATCCTGACAAAGCATATTTGGTGCGCGTTGTTCATCAAGGGGTTAGCTATGAGCAGCGCGTCTTCGATGGCGACGCAGTCTTCATCCCAGTGTTCGACGTGGCGCCGCGGGTGCCGGGAGTAACAGGGACGATCGAAATCCTGCGCGCCGGGACCAAGGGAAACATGCTCCACGTTTCCGACATGGTTGAGATCAAGAATGAATCGAGCCCGCCTGTGACGCAGGTGAGCGAGCACACCTTTGAAGCGTTTCTGCCGGCAAATGCCAAGATTGATTCGGTTCTGGCCGCCGGTCCGGGGAAGATTTCCGTAATGATTTCGGCGGAGCCTGTGCCCGGCGAGCCCGGACACTACACCGTGAACTTTCCTTTGCGGCCGGGAGCCACCAGGTTCGCGTTCAACTACGACCTGCCGTATCGGGGCCGCGCCGCATTTCAGACAAGGCATGCGTATCCGCTGCAGCAGTTTGCGGTGATGATTCCGAGGACCATGAAATTTTCGTCGCGTTCGCCAGCCTTTGAACGCCTTGCAACCCGCAACGGAGATTATCAAGTCCGGGCCGCGATGCGAGTAAATGCCGGGGAAGGGCCAGAGTTTGAAGTTTCTGGAAGCGGAGCACTTCCGACCCTCGGAGGTCAAGCCCGAACGCAGTGACTGCTGTCCTTCTTGCTGCGTGCGCGCTGTTGGTTTGGCGTACGCGCAAAGCACATGGAAAACGACGCGGCAATCCGGATATCGCCATCGGGTCGTGAGCGGTCCTGCGCGCGATTGCGACAGGGAGCTTGCTGGAATTCTGTTCGTAGGAACTCGCGTGTTCGATCAAAGCGTGCGTTCGGCGAGCGATAAGGCGAGCTGAAGTAATTGCTGCCGGGCGACCATCGGCATAGGCTCTTGCACGGCAGTGGGTCGCGTCGGCGCTTGCGAGAGGGCTTGTTCGATGCGATTTACGTCGAGGCCAGCGGCGGCGTTGCTGCCTTTGAAGCGATTGAGGACTTCGCGGGCCTTTTCAATTTGTCCTGTTTCGTAGTAGAAGACGCCGAGAGTGGAATAGCTGCCGGCCCATTCCGGCAATAGTTCCACGGCGCGCTCGAGGCGCTCGGCAGCTTGTGCCGTGTTGCCTTCCAAGACGGAAATCAGGCCGAGGCCCCAAAGAATTTTTCCGGAGCTGGGGATGCGCGCCAAGCCTTGCTGCAAGGTCTGCGATGCCCCGCGAACATCGTTGCTGCGCAACTGCACCAGAGTCAGAGACAGATAGTATTGATCGTTGTCGGGATTGCGGCGAATGGCGTCGCGGAAAATTTCTGTGGCGCGCGCGGTGTCGCCGAGATGGGCCTGGATGTCTCCAAGCAACGCGAGGTAAGAGTCGTCCTGCTGACCGGCCGCCGAAACTTGCTGCACGGCTGCCAGGGCTTCACGATGAAGGCCTTTGCGGAAATAGGCATTGGCTAGGTCAAATTTCACGTCGTCGGAATCAGGGTTGGCGCGCAACGCCGCTTGAAAATGCTCGATGGCGTCGTCGTACAGGCGATAGCGTGCGAGCAGGACGCCGACTCCTGTCTGGGTGCGGTAATCGCTGGCGCTGAGCTGGTCGAGCCGCGCGACGGTCTTGCGGGCTTCTTCCGCTTTGCCCAGCTTCAAGTAAGTTTCGGCGAGCAGGTAGAGATCCTGCGGCTGATCGGGATGCTTCTGGATCTGCTCAGTGAGCTGCGTCAGGTCCTGCTGGGTTCGCTCGCGCGGCGTTAGAGTGGCGCGGTTGTCGAGATAATCGAAAAGGTGCTGGTAGGGATAAGGACCGGTCGAAGAGTTTTTGGACAACGTTTGAAAGACGTTCAGGTCGCGCTGCGCGGCTTCGGTTTGGTGCAGGCTGCGCTCGACCATGGCGAGCTTGTAGTAGCCGGAAGCGGGATCGCGGCTTACTTTCACGTAGCGGCGCAGCAGCTCCGCGGCGTCTTCGAATTGTTTGTTGGCAATGCGCAGATTCGCCAGCTCCAGCAGGGCTTCGGAATAGTCAGGGTTGGACTTCAATGCCTGCTGAAAAAACGTTTCGGCTGCAGCGTGATTTCCTTGCCGTTCGTCGATAAAGCCCATGTTGAAGAGACAGGTAGCGTTGCGCGGATCGCGTTGCAATCCTTCCTGAAAGTATTTTTTGGCTTCATCGAAGCGGCCGAGATGGCGATACGACAGGCCCATGAAGGCATAGGATGCCGCCGAAGGATCGAGCGTGATCAGCGCATTGAACTCCTCAATGGCCTTCTCCACCTTGCCGGACATGAAATAGCTTTCGCCGAGGGCAGCGTGGAGGTCGGCGCGTTTCGGAGCGATTTGCAAACCAGATTCGAGAAGAGGAATGGCGTCTTCGAAATAATTCTGGCGCATGCTGACGCGCGCCAAGAGGAAGATGATGTCCGTATTTTGCGGAGCCAGCTTGTGCGCGCGCACAAGGAGATCCAAAGCGTCGACGGATCTGTTTTGGTCGGCTGCGACCTGGGCCAGGAGGTACAGCGTGTCCGGCGAATCCGGTTTCAGCTTCAGCGCGCGGTTCAGCGCCAATTCAGCTTTTCTATATTCATTCGTGCGCAGATAGGTTTGGCCGAGGTTGTAGAGAATCTCGAAAGTGTTTGGCTGTAGCGCGTTGGCTTTTTCCATTTCTGGCTGCGCGGCGCGATATTGCTTTTCCGAGGCGAGCAGGACGCCGAGTGTGAAATGAACCTGCACGTCGTCCTTATTTTCGTTGGAGAGCGCTGTCGCCGACTTGAGGCCTTCGGCGGTCCTGCCGGCCTGAAGGTACGCGCGCGTCAGGTTGACTCGAGTCTCGAGATTTGCGGGCCGCACGCGCCGAAAATGGAGAATGGCCTGGGCGGGCGAGCCGCGCGCCAGGAGCACGAGTCCGAGATTGTAGTTCGCGTCGCGGTTCGCGGGTGCGAGGCGAAGGACGTCGCGAAGTTGCTGCTCGGCAAGGTCGAGCTTGCCTTGCGCGACGTACACATTCGCTATGCTGTTGCGCGTGCTAGCGGAGTTCGGCTCAAGCTCGAGGGCATGCTGGAAGGCTTCGAGGGCGCCGGGATAATCTTTTTCGTTGACGCACGCGACGCCAAGCAGATCGTAGGCTTCGGCACTGGCCGGATTTCGCTGCAACTCTTGCTGGATTTTGCTTTTGGCGTCGGTGATGCGGCCTTCGCGGAGCAGCGCTTCCGCTTCGGCGAGAAGCGGGGAAGTCGGTTTTGCGGATTGCTTCGGTGCGCTTCGCTTGGCGGCGGACTGCTGCACGGCGTGTGCTGGAGCGCAGAAGGGAATCAGCGATAGAGCAAGGAGGATTGCAGGCATCGCGGGCCTTGCGCGCTGTCGTTGTAATGCGGCGTCAAATGCCATGCCGGCCATTTCTCCATTTACGCGCCCTGATTATCGTTGAAAACTTAATTTAGCATCTCCAGCGCCTGTTGAGCCATCTTGTGCTGCGGCTGGTGCTGCAGCAACGCTTGCAGCACTTCGCGCGCTTTATCTTTCTCTTTCAGAATCACGTACAAGCGCGCGAGGTTCAGATAGCCCTGGTCGAATGACGGTGCGACGCGGATACACGCTTTGAATTTCTCTTCCGCTTCGGGATAGCGTTCTTCACGGACGAAAAAGACGCC
>WNFR01006736.1_pt1 | contig 11743 bp, 12 predicted proteins | sample 5400221 | NCBI WGS metagenome assembly WNFR01 (sample SAMN13153357, study PRJNA577476) | soil metagenome | isolation source: 40 cm soil under Madrone tree | place: USA:California | collected 2016-06-14 | reverse complement strand
CGGACGAGCCGGCAGTAGGGACTCGCTTCGATGTCGTAGAGCTTGAAAAGCTTCTCGGGACGACGGTCCGGCGGAGCGAACGCGGCCGTGCCGCGCCAGCCGCGAACGGTGCCGGCGAGAACGTTCACGAGAGCATCAATCGTCGCATTCATGTTCGTATCGGCCCTTGCACCATTGACCCATCGGCGAGGCCCGTTCAACCGCTGTGGTAACGTTGGCGCATGACCACCTTGTGGGGGGCGTTCGATCGCTTTCTGGCCGGTGAGTTGCCGCTCGAAGAGCTGGTGGACTGGATCGCGGGGACACCGGCCCTGGCGGACGTGTTGGCGCCCGACGAGCTGCGTCGCCTTCGCCTCATCCACCCCACTGCACCCGATGCGTTCCGCGATGCCACGGCATCAGTCGCAGCGATCTACGAGACGCACCGTCCGGGCCGGCTTCCTCGCGATCGTGCTGAGCGGATTGCGCGCGGGATGCTTGCGGGCGACATCGACTCCGCTGCCGGCGCGCGAGCGCTGGCACGGCTTCGCGAGCAGGGCGCCGGGTGGATTCCCGAGGCGTTCACCGGGCTTGCCGCCGCGCTCGACGATCTACCGGAACCGTCCGTCGATCCACTCGGCGATGCCCCCGGCTTCGCGGCGCGCGTCACCGCGGCGCTCGAGGTCGCGCGGCGGCTACGGCCACCGGCACTCGTCGCGGCGCGCCGACTGCTCGATCGTCTCAAGGAGTGAGCAGCGGCCGAGCGACGGTCGGTGCACGGGCGTCGTCCTAGAGCGACGAAGTGGTCCCAGGGGGAATCGAACAGCTACCGGGCGCCGCGCGCCGAAGCGCGCGAGCGGTTGAACCTGTTCAGAAAGCTCGACCTTCCCGACACCCGGCGGTCTGCGACCCGAAGCCCAAAACCGAGTGCCCCGTAGCGGCGGGTATAGTGGTCCCAGGGCTTGACGGTAAGATCGCACAAACAGCGCTCTCGACGGGGCTTTCCCCATTGTGGAGACCGGTGTGAGTACCCATCGAAAGATTGATTAGCCAGGGTGTTCCGGCAGCGCCCAGCTGGCGTCTCATACGGCGAATCGATGTCAGAATCGCAGGCGTGTCCGCTGCTTGACAGCAATCGAGACTGGTCAACCCTCTCCAAAGAGGGCCATCGCGTGCTGGTTGAAATCATTGACGAGCGCGTGCTCGTTCGGGCCAGGGTTCGAGCGGAACGCCCTGGCTCCATCCACCAGGATCTCGTTCGCATCGCTTTCGAGGACCGCCATCGTTTCCTCGATGAATTGGTCGAGCGGCATGGCTTCTTCGGCCTCCCGGCTGTTCATGAGGTCAGTGCGCACCCAGGGCGGAGCGATTTCCAGTACGCGGATGCCGGACTTCCGCAGCAGGAAGCGCTGCGACAGTGCATAGGAATGCAGCGCGGCCTTCGTCGCGGAATAGACCGCAGTAGCTGCCATTGGGACGAAGCCGAGCGCGGAGCTCGTGTAGGCGACCACCGCGTCCTCTTTCCCTTTCAGGTGCTCGATCAGAGCCGAGGTCATGCGGATCGGACCCACGAGATTCGTCGTCACGGTATCGATAAGCAGCTTGTCGTCGATCCGGCCGCCAACCCGATCCGCGAGCATGATGCCCGCGTTGTTGATGAGGACATTGAGCGCGGGATGGTCCGCTACCAGCCTGGCCGCTACGGCATTGATGCTCGCGGGATCGGTGACGTCGAGCTCGACCGCGACCATCCCGGGGTTGGCGGCGACAACCTCTTCGAGATTGGCGCGCCGGCGGCCGGAAATGATCACCTTGTTGCCGCGTTTGTGGAAGGCTTCGGCGAGTCCTCGCCCGATGCCCGATCCGCCGCCAGTGATGAAAACGGTATTCCCTGTGAGTTTCATGGCTCGTCTCCTCGAGTAAGTTGAGTTGGGGGGTCAGTCGAGAAACCGGTCGCCGAACATCGGCAAGCCGCTCACCGAGTTGGCCTTGCTGACCTCGTCCTGAATGACGTCCCAGTGCTCAGCCAGAATGCCATTCTCGATCCGGAGGATATCGGCGACGATCCAGTTTCGGGGCTGACCGTGGCCGGAGAAGCGACCGTGGAGGATGACGTAGTCGCCGTTCGCTAGGATTAGGCCGGGTTCGTGCTTCAACGTCGCCGGCGCTGCCTTGACCAGTTCGAACAGGCCGGCACGACCGGGCCCGATGTGAGCGCTGTGCTGGAGGTAGTCGGGCGACCAGAATCGCTCGGCGGCTTCATAGTCGCGTTTGTTGAACAGTGTGTTGAAGGCCTCGAGAACGAGCGCCTTGTTCTGCTCCGGTGTGGTGGTCTTGGACATGAAGCGTCTCCTCAAGTCTCGAGGTTAGTGGACCAGGCTTCGCGCCTGGAGAGCCGGGTGGTCGCAATAGCCCTTGCGTCCGGATCAAGCAGGAGCCCCGTCGGGTACGGGCGCCGCGGCGATCCTTGCACCGAGACCCAGACGGTCGAGACGGGCGATGTGCGACCACGGTTTGCGTTCCGCCTGATCCCTGATGACACGCGGGAACTGGTGACGGAAGTCGCCCCGCGGCCAAGCCCCGACGATCGCTGCGAGCGTCTCCCGGTGAAGATCCTCGCGGTGAACGCCGAGCACGTCGAGGCCGATGCCGAAGTGGCCGAGCCTCGTCTCGAGACTCGCGCGAGGGGCGCGATGGGGGGCGTCGTGAAGCTCGATCACCTCGCGGAGGAGTCGGAGGCGCCCGCCCGCCAAGCCGCGTGCGGCGAGGAACTCGACTGCGGCGTCGGCACCGTCTCGCTCGAACGCGCCGCCCGTGTCGAAGCGCGGAGCGAGGCCGAGATCGTGCAAGAGACAGGCGAGGTAAAGGACCTCGCGATCGTACGTCCAGCGGTAATGGCGGCCGATCGCGTCGCCGAACAGAAAGCCGCGCCGGCCGTGATCAAGGAGAAGGGACGGGCAGACCTCGGTGCCCCATTCCGTTGCTTCGCGACAGAGGTACGTCTCGGGTGGCGCGAGTTCGGCGAGACTCAGGCGCACGGGCCGCCGAAATCCGAGAGCGCGAGCGAGCGCGCGACAGCGCCCCGCGATCTCCATGCGAACGAGATGGAGCGCGAGCAGCGCGGTCCCGGCCGGCGCCACGTCGACGGGCGTGGCGCGATTGGGTGAGGCCTTCGTGGTGGTGGCTTCGTCGGTTCTCGGCATCTCGGCATTCTCCTTTGCGCTCGCGTTGACCGGAGCGCCTAGGTCGGTAATAATATGCGAACGTGCATAATAGTGGCGGCTGAGTCAATAGGTTCTATGCGGACTCGTATAAAAACATCGAAACGTCCACGCGGCCGTCCGCGGGAGTTCGACGCCGACAGGGCGCTCGATTCCGCGATGCGCGTATTCTGGGCGCAGGGGTTCGCGGGGACGTCGCTCGATCACCTGGCTGAGGCGATGCGGATGAACAGGCCGAGCATCGCCAACGCTTTCGGGGACAAGGAGGACGTGTATCGGCTGACGCTCGCTCGCTTCGTCGACAAGATGAAAGCGGGGGCGGGCGCTACGCTCGCGAACGAGCCCGATCTGCGGAAGGCCCTGCTGGCCTTCTACGATGCCGCGCTCGAGGTCTATTGTGCATCGCGAGGGACGCCTGGTTGCTTCGTGTTCTGTACGGCGCCTGTCGAGACGCGGGCGCATCCCAACGTCCAGCGCGCACTCGGCCAAATCGTCGCGGAGCTCGATGGGCTTCTGGCCACTCGGTTCGCACAAGCGCAGCGCGACGGCGACTTCCCGAAGGGCGCTGACGTCGACGCAGTCGGTCGACTAGCGCAGGCCGTCCTTCACAGCTTGGCCATTCGGGCTCGCGCCGGGGAACCTCGAGCGAAGTTGCATGCCATGGCAGAGCGGGCGGTCCGGATGCTCGCGGCTGCACTCTAATTTCGATCGGGGCCCTGCTCGACGAATGCAGCGAGACCATGATCGTCACGTTCAGTGGCCCGGTGCAGGAAGGTCGCCAAGTGTTCCCGCACGATGCGGTGCAAGACGGTGTGTTCCGCGGCGCGTGGACAGTAGAGCTCGATGGACGGTGTCGCGGCGGAAGCCACCGATCGGTGTCATTCTTGAACGCCGACGTCCGCGCGCGTCTACGAATACCGAGTACGTCATTCGAAGACGGCCCGGCGAGAACCGCGTGGTCTGCTCGGTTCTCTGACGGTCCCAGGGAGATGGAAGTCAAACCTTCTGCAAACCCTGTCGCGAAATGCGAGCGAAGTCCGTGGAATGTAGAGTGGTCCCAGGGGGAATCGAACCCCCGTTTGCGACGTGAGAGGCCGCCGTCCTAGCCGCTAGACGATGGGACCAAGAACCCGAAAGCGCGGCGGGGCGCCGGGCGGCGCCGCGCCGTTACTGCTGCCGCGTACGAGCTGAGGAGGCAGGACTCGAACCTGCAATCGCCTGATCCAGAGTCAGGTGGCTTACCAATTAGCCGACTCCTCACCGCGGCTCCCGGTCGAAGCGACCGGCCGGGAACGACAGCGGCGAAGTCTATCGGCCGGAAAACGGTCGGTCAAGAAAACGGTCCGCGTCGTCAGCGATTGTAGACGGTCCGCGGCTTGCGTTGTCGATTGCAAACGGTCCGCGGCGCGTCGCGGTCGTTACGGATGAGCGCCGGCGCGCGACGATCGCTCACGATCAGCCCGCTCACGCTGCTCGAGGAGCGGCTGCAGGACGGGGACGACCAGCTCGGCGATGCGCCGATGGCCGCTCACCGCGAGATGCGCGCCGTCGTGCAGCAGATGCCGCCTCGGATGATCCGCGAGCGACGGGTAGAGATCGACGTATGTGGAGCCCTCGTCCGGCTGATGGAGCAGCCGTCTGATCTCCGGGGTCCACGCGGTCACGCGCGCGCCGAATCCGGGGTACAGGTCGTCGTTGTGTGGGACGAGACCGAGGAAGACGAGTAACGCGTCGGTCTCGCGGCGCAGTTGGTCGCGGTGACGCGCCATCAACTCGAGGTAGCGCTCGAGCGTCGCCTTCACGTGCAGCCCGTAGCGCGCGGCGAGCCAGCCGTTGGCGTGGCGGGTGATCGGCCACGTCGCCGGGCGCAACCGATACACGGTGTCGACGTAGCGTCCGTCGTACATGACGTCGCGACGCGAGCTCCGCTCCGGCGTCGCGCGTCGCTGCTCGCGGCGAATGCCCCATTCCTTCCGCCACTTGAAGCCGTAGTTGTAGACGGCGCGGATCGGCCGCAGCCATGCCGGGTAGTTGACGGAGTACGCTGCCGGCCCCGTCGGGCATTGCCAGACCAGGACGTTGGGGCGGTGTTTGGCGACGGCGCCGTGCAGCCGGTCGCGGATCGCGCGAAAGTCGCTCGTCGCGCCGCTCGCGACGAACCGCCAGCGGTCGCCGACGATCGGTGCCAGCATCGCCTCGATCTGCGCCGCGAACCGCGCCTCGCGGCCGACGCCGTAGCCGCGCGTGTTGCTGTCGCCGAAGAAGAGAACGGTGCGCGTCATATGATACGAGACGCGAATCCGCGCCTGCCCAACCCCTCGATCACCTTCTGCCACAACTCGGGTGCGCGGGTCAAAATCCTGCTGCACGACGTCGCGGCGATATCGTCCCGCGGGCGTCGCCCGTGGCATCGTGGTCTACGCCTGGCGATGCGCGTGTGGTACAGGCGGCGGACGCGTTTGCGGTGCGAAAGGAGGACGCTCGGATGGAATGGAACCCATGGATGGCAACCGCGGTCCGCGCAATGAGTCGCGCGCACTCGGCGCTCTATCGCGTGCTCGGCGGTGCGGGCTTCATGAATCGCAACACGCTGCTCCTCACGACGCGCGGCCGGAAGACCGGGCGCGAGATATCGATCCCGCTCCTCTACGTCGAGGACGGCGGGCGGCTCTACATCGTCGGCTCGTTCGGCGGCAGCGACACGCCGCCCGGCTGGTATCGCAATCTCGTCGTGCATCCCGACGTCACGGCGGACGTGTCGTCGGCGCGCGGGCGGTACCGTGCGCGGACGCTGACACCCGATGAAGCGAAGCCGATCTGGCCGAAGCTCCTCGCGATCTGGCCGCAGTACGCGGACTATCAGAAGAAGACGACGCGCGTGATCCCCGTCATCGAGCTGGCGCCGCTCGCGGCGTGAGCTCCGCGAGCGGACGCGGGGCGCCGTCGCCGTGACTCCCGGCGCCGGCGCTCGCCTGCGCAACGTTGCCGCGCGTCCCGCTTCGTGTACGATGCGACGACGATGACGAACGCCGCGGCGCCGACGCCGGTCTCGAACTTCATCCGCACGATCATCACCGAGGATCTGCGCACCGGGAAGCATAACCGCGCGGTGACGCGCTTCCCGCCCGAGCCGAACGGCTACCTGCACATCGGTCACGCGAAGAGCATCTGCCTGAACTTCGGCCTCGCGCGTGAGTTCGGCGGCGTCTGTCACCTGCGCTTCGACGACACCAACCCGACGACCGAGGACGTCGAGTACGTCGACGCGATCCAGGAGGACGTGCGCTGGCTCGGCTTCGACTGGGGGAAGAACCTCTTCTACGCCTCCGACTACTTCGAGCAGCTCTACGATTACGCCGTCGAGCTCATCAAGCAGGGGAAGGCGTACGTCGACAGCCTCTCCGCCGACGAGATCCGCGAGTATCGCGGCACGCTCACGGAGCCCGGGCGCGAGAGCCCGTATCGCAACCGCTCGGTGGAGGAGAACCTCGATCTCTTCGCCCGCATGCGCGCCGGCGAGTTTCCCGACGGCGCGCACGTGCTGCGCGCGAAGATCGACATGGCGTCGCCGAACATCCTGATGCGCGATCCGCCGCTCTACCGCATCCGTCGCGCCTCGCATCACCGCACCGGCGACACGTGGTGCATCTACCCGCTCTACGACTTCACCCACTGCCTCTCGGACGCGACCGAGCACATCACGCACTCGATCTGCACCCTCGAGTTCGAGAACAACCGCCCGCTCTACGACTGGGTGCTCGACCAGCTTCCGGTGCCGTGTCACCCGCAGCAGATCGAGTTCGCGCGCCTCAACCTCAACTACACCGTGATGAGCAAGCGGAAGCTGCTGCAGCTCGTGCAGGGCGGGTACGTAACGGGCTGGGACGATCCGCGCATGCCGACGATCTCCGGCTTGCGCCGGCGCGGCTACACGCCGGAGGCGATCCGCGACTTCTGCGAGCGCATCGGCGTCGCGAAGCGCGACAGCACGGTCGACATCGGCATGCTGGAGCACTCGATCCGCGACGACCTGAACGCGCGCGCGCCGCGCGTGATGGCGGTGCTGCGTCCGCTGCGCGTCGTGCTGGAGAACTACCCCGAGGGCGAGGTCGAGGAGGTCGACGCCGTCAACAACCCCGAGGACGCGAGCGCCGGCACGCGCCGCCTGCCGTTCTCGCGCGTCCTCTACATCGAGCGCGACGACTTCCGCGAGGAGCCGCCGCCGAAGTTCTTTCGCCTCGCGCCCGGCCGCGAGGTGCGCCTGCGGTATGCATACATCATCAAGTGCACCGGCGTCGTGAAGGACGCGAACGGTGAGATCGTCGAGCTACGCTGCACGTACGATCCCGAGACGAAGAGCGGCTCACCGGCGGCGAACCGCAAGGTGAAGGCGACGCTCCACTGGGTGTCGGCGCCGCATGCGATCGACGCCGAGGTGCGGCTCTACGACCGCCTCTTCACCGTCGAGGAGCCCGAGGCCGGAAAGGACGCCGACTGGCTCTCGTTCCTCAACGCCGAGTCGCTCGACCGCGTGACCGGCGCGAAGCTCGAGCCGAGCCTCGCCGCCGCGACGCCGGGCGCCCGCGTCCAATTCGAGCGTCAAGGGTACTTCTGCGTCGATCCCGACTCGCGTCCCCGCGCGCTCGTCTTCAACCGCACCGTGACGCTGCGTGACACGTGGGCGAAGATCGAGCAGGCGACCGCGGGTACGGGTGCGCGTCGCTCGTAGCGAGCGCACCTCACGAGCCGGCCACTCGCTCACGCAGCTTCGAAGAGTCCGCTGATCGCCGGAATCGCCTCGCCGTGTTCGAGACGGTCAGCAAGCAGGGGTCGCCAGGCATCGCGAGCTCGCGATCTGCGGCGGCTATCCGATCGTCGCCAGCGCCGCGTCGAGGCGCATGAGCGTGCGCTCGCGGCCGAGGACGTCGAGCACCTCGAAAATCCCCGGGCTCGCCGTCGTACCGGTGACCGCGACGCGCACGGGCTGCGCGAGCTTGCCGAGCTTGAGGCCATGCTGCGCGAGCACCTCCTGGAACGCGCGCTCGAGTGCGGGCACCGTCCACGCATCGAGCGCGGCGCACGCGTCGCGCAGCGCGCGCAGCGCCGGTGCGATCTCCGGCGTCAGGAACTTCGCGGCCGCGGCGGGATCGATCGCGACCTGGTCGACGAGATAGATCCGCGCGTGCTCGACGAGCTCGACGAGCGTCTTCACCCGCTCCTGCACCGTCGCGAGCGCCTTCGCGAGCCACGCGTCGTCGCCGGGGACGGGGAGACCTGCTTGCGCGATGAACGGGAGCGCGGCCGCCGCGAGCTCCGCCGGTGGCAGCGCACGAAGGTAGACGGCGTTCACCCACTGCATCTTCTCAAGGTCGAAGACGCCGGCGGACTTGCCGATCGACTCGAGGTCGAACTTCGCGATCAGCTCCTCGCGGCTGAAGATTTCCTCGTCGCCGTGCGACCAGCCGAGGCGCGCGAGGTAATTGCAGACGGCGTCGGGAAGGAAGCCCATGTCGCGATAGGCGGTCACCGCCATCGCGCCGTGACGTTTGCTGAGCCGCGCCTTGTCGGGGCCGAGGATGAGCGGCACGTGGCCGAAGGTCGGCAGTGCCGCGCCGAGCGCCTGGTAGAGAAGGATCTGTCGCGGAGTGTTCGCGAGGTGGTCGTCGCCGCGTAACACGTGGGTGATACGCATCTCGGTGTCGTCGACGACGACGCAGAAGTTGTAGGTCGGCGTGCCGTCGCTGCGAAGGATGATGAGATCGTCGAGCTCGGCGTTCTGGAAGACGACGCGTCCTTTGACGACGTCGTCGATGACGGTCGCGCCTTCTTTCGGGCAGCGAAAGCGCACCGTGTACGACCGTCCGCGTCCGGCATCGGCGGGGAGGTCGCGGCAGGTGCCGTCGTACATCGGCTTGCGCCCGGCGGCGAGCGCGGCTTGGCGACGCGCCTCGAGCTCTTCTTGCGTGCAGTAGCAGCGGTACGCTTTGCCCGCGGCGAGGAGCCGCTCGGCCTCGGCGACGTACGTCGCGGTGCGCCGGCTCTGGAAGAACGGACCCTCGTCCCACGTGATGCGCAGCCACGCGAGGCTCTCGAGGATCGCGTTGATCGACGCCTCCGTCGAGCGCTCGCGATCGGTGTCCTCGATGCGCAAGATGAACGTGCCGCCGTGGCGCCGCGCGTAGAGAAAGTTGAAGAGCGCCGTGCGCGCGCCGCCGATGTGGAGGTACCCGCTCGGGCTCGGCGCGAAGCGAGTTCTGGGTAGAGCCGAAAGCGTCACTGTGTCAAAATTGTCGCGCTGGTCATGGCGGGGGCTCGGATCGGTGAACCATTCGGGTCACGATCCTGTCAGCGTTGGCAGGATCTTAGCCGCGCGTCGCGCGTCTATAGCCTGTATCCACCGTCACGGCTAGCGGCATAGCTCTTGCTGACTTCGCAGATCGGGAGTGCAAGTGACCGCAACCGATCGAGTCCTACCGGGTTCTCGGCAGGACGAACGCTTGTACCGTCGCGTCGTCGGCGCAACGCATACGGATCGTTCAGGAAAGGCGGCGTCAATGAAGAAGAAGATCCTGGTCGTCGAGGACAACGAGGACAACCGGCGCATTCTCGTGTACCGGCTGCGCAAGATCGGCGACTTCGAAATCATCGAGGCGCAGAACGGCCTCGAGGCGATCGAGATGACGGAGAAGCACCAGCCCGACCTCATCTTCATGGACCTGAAGATGCCGGTGATGGATGGCTGGGAAGCGACCAAACGGATCCGCGTCACCGAAGGCGGTCGACGCGTGGCGATCATCGCGCTCACGGCGCAAGCGATGGCCGGCGACGAGCAGAAGGCGCTCGCGATCGGCTGCGACGACTATCTCGCCAAGCCGGTCGTCGATCCGGAGATGGTGCGCGAGAAGGTGGAACGGTTGCTGAAGAAGTACGGCCCGACGCTCGCGGCCGTGCATTGAGGAGCGGCGCGCACCGCCCACGATAGTGCCGTCGGTCTCGTGTTCGGGCGAGACGCAGTGCTCGAGACGCCCTGGGAGCGATCCCGGGGCGTTTTCATTTTGAGGTGCGGCCCGTGCGCCTCGCTTGACGCTCCTCGCACCGGCCGCTAGCCACGCCACATGGGCACGCTCGACGGACGCGTGGCGCTGATCACCGGCGGCACCGGCGCGCTCGGTCGCGTCGTGAGCGCCGCGTTCCTCGCCGCCGGCGCGCGGGTGATCGTGACCTACCTCGTCGAAGCAGAGCTCCCCGGCTTCGATGCCGCCGTCCCGAAGGACCGCCGCGAGACGGCGAAAGTCGAGCTCACGAGCCGCGCCGACGTGGAGGCGCTCGTCGCGCGCATCGTCGCGACGCACGGCCGCGTCGACGTGCTCCTGAACCTCGCCGGCGGCTTCGCGCCGGGTACCGTTGTCGAGACCGACGACCACGAGCTCGACCGGCTCTTCGCGATGAACCTGAAGACGGCATTCGTCTGCACCCGCGCCGTGCTGCCCGTCATGATCCGGCAGAAGCACGGGCGCATCGTCAACGTCACCGCGCGCCCAGCGCTGACCGGCGGGGGCGGTGTGACCGCATACGCGATTACGAAAGCCGCTGTCGCCGCTCTGACGCGCGCCGCCGCCGACGAGGTGCGCGAGCACGGCGTCACCGTGAATGCGATCGCGCCGAGCACGATCGACACGCCGGCGAATCGCGCGGCGATGCCGCAGGTCGACCCGTCGCGCTGGGTGAAGCCGGAGGAGATCGCGGCGACGCTCGTCTTTCTCGCGAGTGACGCGGCGGGCGCGACGAGCGGTGCGATCGTTCCCATTTACGCGCGTGCGTGACCGGCGGTGAGCCGCGCGCGCTCGTCGGCGCGGTCGCGCGCGCGGCGCGCCGCGGGCGTGTCGCTCGCGCTCGCCACGGTCGGCACCGCCGTGCTGGGGGTCCTCGCCCCGGTCGCCGTAGCGATACCGGACACGTCTCCGCCGACCGCCGCACCCGCGACCGCGATCGCATCGACCGTGGCGCCCGCGCCGACGCCGACGCGTCGCATATGGCCGACGATCACGCTCGCGCCGACGTCGACCCCGGTGCCGTTGCCACCGCCGCCCTTCGGCCGCGTCGTCTACAGCGCGAGTCGCGCCGGATCGTACGAGTCTCTCGGCGTGCCGGTGATCGCGTGCCGGCATCGCGATCCAGCTCCGCGCAAGATCGGCGTCGAGTTCTTCGAGCGTCTCGGCAAGAAGGTGAGCGTCTTCGGACCCGACACGGTTCCGAACGTTCCACCGGGGAAGAAGATCATCTTCGTCTCCGACGCGGGCGGCTATCGCCAGCGCGACGTCGTCATCGTTCGCGTCGGCCACTTCGGCGACGGCACCGCCCGCGTCGTCTCGGACGCGCGCACCATCCATTGCATGGCGAAGATGCGCTTCAAGCCTGGCGTGCTCGTGCCGACGTATTGGCGCGGCATGGGACTCTACCGGGCAGACACGGGTGGGACGCCGGTGCCGGTGGATTGGTCACCACCGCACCGCTGACGCGACGCGACCGCCGAGCCGAGCGCG
>WNFR01006735.1_pt1 | contig 11744 bp, 10 predicted proteins | sample 5400221 | NCBI WGS metagenome assembly WNFR01 (sample SAMN13153357, study PRJNA577476) | soil metagenome | isolation source: 40 cm soil under Madrone tree | place: USA:California | collected 2016-06-14 | reverse complement strand
AACGCTACTGGCGTGATCAGCGACACTTCGCAGCTGACGTTGTCGCCGGGCATCACCATTTCCACGCCTTGCGGCAACTTCACGTCGCCGGTCACGTCCGTGGTGCGAAAATAAAACTGCGGCCGGTACCCCGTGAAAAACGGCGTGTGCCGCCCGCCTTCTTCCTTGGTCAACACGTACGCTTCGGCCTTGAGCTTGGTGTGCGGCGTGATTGACCCCGGCTTGCAGACCACTTGGCCGCGCTCCACATCTTCTTTTTCCGTGCCGCGCAACAGCAACCCAACGTTGTCGCCCGCCAAGCCTTCATCCAGCAGCTTGCGGAACATCTCCACACCCGTCACAACTTTCTTCTGCGTCGGACGGAAGCCCACAATTTCGATTTCTTCGCCGACCTTCACTTTGCCGCGCTCCACGCGCCCGGTGACCACCGTGCCGCGTCCGGAAATCGAAAAAATATCTTCGATCGGCATGGCGAACGGCTTGTCGATATCGCGCACCGGCAGCGGCACATTCTTGTCCACCGCTTCCATCAACTCATCAATCGTCTTTTCCCACTTGGCGTCGCCGTTCAAAGCTTGCAGCGCTGATCCCTTGATCACGGGAATCGTGTCGCCGGGAAATTGGTAGCTCTTGAGCAGCTCGCGCACTTCCAGTTCGACCAGTTCCAGCAACTCCGCGTCTTCCACCATGTCGCACTTGTTCAGGAATACGACAATGGCCGGCACGCCCACCTGGCGAGCCAACAAAATGTGCTCGCGCGTTTGCGGCATCGGTCCGTCGGTCGCGGCCACAACCAGAATCGCGCCGTCCATCTGCGCCGCGCCGGTGATCATGTTCTTGATGTAGTCGGCATGACCCGGGCAGTCCATGTGCGCGTAGTGGCGGTTCGGCGTTTCGTACTCCACGTGCGAAACGGCAATCGTGATGCCGCGCTCGCGCTCTTCCGGCGCGTTATCAATCGAATCAAACGCGCGGAACTGCACCTTGGGGTTGTGCTTCGACAACACCTTGGTAATCGCCGCCGTCAACGTGGTCTTGCCATGGTCAATGTGACCAATCGTCCCAATGTTCACATGCGGCTTATTGCGCTCGAATTTCTCCTTAGCCATATTCCTCTGCCCTCTGCGTCAGATCTTCTGCTTCTCCCCAACTTCAAAAACATTGGAGCGGGGGACGGGATTTGAACCCGCAACCATCACCTTGGAAGAGTGAGACTCTACCGTTGAGTTACCCCCGCCCACCTTCTGTATTCACCGCAAACTCTCCGCTGCACCGCCACCATCCATCGACATCCTGGAGCCTGGGACCGGGATTGAACCGGTGACCTCGTCCTTACCAAGGACGCGCTCTACCAACTGAGCTACCCAGGCCGAACCCGTTCACTTCCCTTCGTGCCTGTTGCGCTGCTTGTTGTTCGCGGCGCACTTTTCCTTTGCGGCCCCTGTGCCGCTAATTGCACCGCTCATGAACATCGCATCTGCGATTCCCTGCGGTTTTTATTACGAACCACGTAAACGGATTGACCGCGCTGCGGTCAATTTGCTTTGGTCAGCTCACAGGCCAACGAGAACATGGTGGACGGGGGAGGATTCGAACCTCCGTAGCCCGCAAGGAGCGGCAGATTTACAGTCTGCTGGTTTTAGCCACTCACCCACCCGTCCTCGAAAAAAATCCCAGCGAAATGCCAACCGCGTAACTCCCAACTGCTTAACTAGCGCCGTGAGCGAAAACACAAAACGGACTCGTGTCAAGAGACACCAGCCCGTCAACTTTGAGTTCCAGGATTCGCTCCGCCTCACTCCCCTGCAGATTTTCTGGTGGAGCTGGCGGAGGGAATTGAACCCCCGACCCTCTGATTACAAATCAGATGCTCTACCAGCTGAGCTACGCCAGCGCTTTCCAAACCGAGCAAGAATAGCAGAAGGGGCATAAGAATTGCAAGAGCGCCATACCCGATTTCCAGCACGTCCCTGGCCAAGACTGTGGAAAACCGGCCTCCCGGTGACCTCAGTATAACTTATATCCTACCTGCTTTCTGCGGCTTAGCGTATAAAATGACCCAGCCGGTAAAACAATGAATCGACGCCGCTGGACGCTGTGGACTGCCGCTATCTTGCTCGCCGCCTGCCTGGCGATAGGACTATTGGATGCTTACCGGCGTTGGCACGATGTTGGCGCAAAGACGCGCGACGCTGTGCTTTCCATCATGCCTCCAGACGCCAGCGCGGTACTGTTCATCGATTTTGAGGAGTTGCGCGGCGCGCCATTCGCCGTTGAACTCTACAACTGGATTCCAAAGAGTCAAGCAGACGCCGAGTATGCGCAGTTCTTGCGTGAAACCGGTTTTGACTATGAACGCGATCTGGATCGCGCTGCCATAGCGGTCATCAAAGGCGAAACAGAAAGCAATTTGTTTGCGATTGCGGAAGGGCGTTTCGATCGCGCGAAAATCGAGGCGTACGTTTCGCAGTCCGGAACACGCGAAAATCGCGGTGGCCGAGAGATTTTCTCGGTCCCTCTCAGCGGGAGTGCTCGCAGGATTTCTTTCGTATTCTTGAGCAAAGAGAGAGTCGCTTTGGCCGATGCGGAAAATCTCGCCGGTCTTCTCGCACCGTCGCCAAATAGCGCTGACCTGCGCGAGTGGCGCGAGCGTTTCGCGCGCCTGGCGGGCTCGCCAGTGTTCGCGGTGATTCGACAGGACGCCGGGGCGGGTAGCGCGCTCGCTGCCCAAACCCCAGGTGGTTTTCAATCGCCCCAGCTCTCCGCATTGCTCGATCAACTGCAGTGGATTACCCTGGCCGGCAGGCCACAGGATAAAGCGCTGCGGATCGTCGCCGAAGGCGAATGCAGTTCGGAGCAAACGGCGAGGCAGCTTGCGGATATGTTGAATGGTGTTCTGATACTGGCGCAAGCGGGACTAAGCGGACCGAAAACGCGGCAGCAACTCGACCCACGCATTCGAGACGCTTATTTGGAGCTGGTTAAAGGAGCGGATGTTTCGCGCCTCGATCGCGGCGAGACAAAGTCCGTTCGTGTGGTCTTTGATATCACGCCCAAACTGCTGGCGGCCGCCACGGTCGCTGCGCCAACCGCACCCTCGCCAACTATTCCGCCGACGCGCAAGAAACCGGGGGCTAAGGCTGGCGCACAAAAAGCAAGCAAGAATTGACAGCTAAGCGTTGGAGACAGCCGAGCGTTGGATGTATTAGTCGCCGGCCGGCGTTGATCGCATATAGCGCCAGGGATTAACGGGTGCGTTGTTCATGCGCACTTCGTAGTGGACGTGCGGGCCCGTAGACCTTCCGCTGATCCCGGTATAACCGATAACTTCGGCGCGCTTCACACGCGTGCCCGGCACCGCGGAAAACGATGAGAGGTGCGCGTACCAGGTTGTGATGCCAAATCCGTGATCGATAACGACCAGGCGGCCGTAACCCGCATGGTTTTCCGCAATGGTGATGACCCCATCGGCGGTAGCATGCACGGGGGCACCATAATCGCTGGCGACGTCGACACCCGTGTGAAAGGCACCTTCACCGCTGAATGGATCCAGCCGTTCGCCAAAACTGTCGGTAATATGACCACGGACCGGCCAGATCGCAGGCGTGTAACTGGAATCCGCGAAATTGATCCCTGGCATCAACCGTAACCCGCCGCTGGAGATGGCGATGACTGCGGCATTGCGCTTCAAAAATGTGTACTGCTCGACGGAACGATCAAACGCATCCTGCGGCGTTACCGGATTATCGCCAACATCGAAAGCGGCAGGGTGATAGCGGAGCACCCCGTAGGTCATGGCGACTTCGGTGGCCAAGGATTGCAAGGAGTCCAAGCGCTGGTTGGTGTCGGCGACGGTATTCTGCAGCTCCTGATATTGGCGCTTTAGGGTTTGCTGGTCGTGGCGGAGGGCGTTGTAGTTGCCAACCTTCCAGAGCATTCTCGAATACGATCCGGCTGCCGCTACGACTGTAATGCCGCCAATCATGGCTAGCACGGCTATACCGTGGAGTACGTAGGCGGGCACGATAAGCTTTTTCAGCTTACCGGGCGTCGAAGCGATAAAAAAGGTATAGGTTTTACCCTTCATGACGATCAGGGCCCCTCAGGCCTAAGGTGTTTTTGCTGCGGGCAACTACACCCTATATCCCGCTTGCAGGTCAGAACGGAACCGGAACTGCCGGTTTCCGACTGTGGCCTATACTAAATTTTGTAGAGCATGCCGTCAACCCTGTATTTGTCTGTACGAAGAACAGGCATAGCAAAACCGTCCACCTGTACAAAAGGACAGGTACGCGGGATTTCCCGCGATAGACTAGACGCGTACCGGGATAAAAAGGTCCCTGCCAGGATTCCCTTAGAAGAACGAGATGAAAACCGGGGAAGATAAGCTGATTCAAAGAATCGCGAAAGCTGCGGCCTTCAAAAGCGGCCGGCGGCTGGCCTTGGGCATAGGCGATGATGCCGCGCTGTTCATCCCGCGAGCGGGCTTTCAGACGATCCTGACATGCGACTGGTTCCTTGAGGGCAGTCATTTTCTGCGGGACAAGCATCCGCCGGAATCAATCGGTTGGAAATGCCTCGCTCGCGCTGTCAGCGATATAGCGGCGATGGGCGGCGCGCCGACGTATTTTCTTCTAAGCGTGGCGATTCCCGACACACACACCGGCCCGTGGCTTCAACGCTTTCTAACGGGGCTAGGTCGCGCTGCGCGACGCTTCCATTGTCGCCTGGCCGGCGGAGACACAACCAGGAGCGATAAGATTCTAATGAACGTCACCGCGGTCGGCGAAATACGCGACGACCGCGCAGTGCCGCGCAGCGGGGCGAAACCTGGCGACCTGATTTACGTGACCGGACGCTTAGGGGAGGCAGAGTTCGGTTTGCGATCTCTCCTGCAAAGCCGGACTGCCGGTTCGCTAGATCGCATCTGCGTCAAGAAGCATCTATACCCGGAGCCGCGATTGGCTGTCGGGCAATGGCTGGCAGAAAAGCGACTCGCTACTTCCATGATGGATCTATCCGATGGGCTGTCCAGCGACCTGCCTCGGCTGTGCGCAGCAAGCCGAGTCGGTGCCCGAATTATCGTCAGCAAACTTCCAGAGGTGAAGCTTCGTCTTGAGAAAAACTCGAAGGATCTTGATTTAACGGAACTTGCCTTGAACGGCGGCGACGATTATGAGTTGCTATTCACAATCCGTCCGAGCGAGGTTCGCCGCCTGCCTACAAAATTTCAAGGGATACCCCTAAATTGCATCGGTGAAATTACTCGCCGGAAGCGCTTACTCCTGCTTCAACCAGGGGGACGCGAAGAGACCCTGTCTGCACGGGGCTGGGATCCATTCCGCAAACGGAGATAGCCTTCTAAAAAATGGCGCGATCTTCTCGCGCTCTCGTATAGATAACCTTCTATTCCGTAACGGCTACTTTGCTCCCTGTCCGTTCGTTCCAAATTTTGGGCGGGCCCTCCTCCTGAACCGATTTGGACCCAACGGACAACTATCGCCTGAGCGTAGCTTAGTGCATCCTCAAGTTGTCGAGACAAGGCGCGCGGCCCCCCCTCACCGAATCGCCTACTACAATCAGGAGAACAGGATGAAAAATCGATATTTGGTCGGCTTGCTTTTCTTTTCTTTGTTAGTCTTTTCCATTCCGGCGCGCCCACAGACTACGGCGACCTCACTTTCCTTAGGCGCTCATTGGGATGACAACACCGCGATCGCCGGAAACGTGATCATTGCCGCAGTTCCACTGGTCGGCGCTGATACGGTTCTGGCAACGAGAACTCTAAGCGGAGGATGGGCGTCTGTCAGCCTGCCGTTGACGAGTAATTCCATGTACCGCGTCACTCTCACGACTCCGACCGGCGCGCAACTGGTCAAATTTCCGTTCACGACCGCGCTGATCAACCCGCAAAACGTTGAGCGCGGCACGGTCACGCTCGTCCTGCGCAAGACAGACAGCTCGCTGAAATTCGCAAACGTGCAAGTTTCGATGAATTTCTAGCGTTTACACAAACCAGAGCCTGGGGTGAGCGCAGATCGCCTCAGCGGTTCGGAGGCGGGGCGCCTGGCGCACTCAGTGTGAGTGTTTTCGTTACCGGGCTTACTGGGAGCTTTTCGCGCGGGGAGGCCGGCTCGTCTTCCGTGGGCGCAGTATCCGGAGTATCGACCATGATGCGGTGATCCCGGGCTTCCTGCTCCAGCGGTACAACATTGGCAAAATCGAGCGGCGGCATTCCAGTTAGCGCGCCCTGCATGAACTCCATCCAAATAGGCAATGCAGCGCGCGCACCGGTTTCTTTCTTGCCGAGCGAAATCTGCTTGTCGTCAAAGCCCACCCACACTCCGCTGGTAATCTGCGGAGTGAAACCGATGAACCACGCGTCGGTATAATCCTGTGTTGTGCCGGTTTTGCCCGCGGCGGGCCGACCCAGCGATTTAGCTTGAACGCCGGTCCCAAACTGAATTACTTCCTCGAGCATCGCGGTCATGGTGCGCGCGACGTCGGGCGAAAGAACGTCGTGTACTTCCGGGTGCGCCTCTTCCAGGAGCGCGCCTTCATAGCTGGTGACCCGTCGAATCATGTGCGGATCGATACGGATGCCGTCGTTGGGAAACACCGTAAAGGCGGAGACGTGCTCGAGCAACTTCATGTCCGCGGCGCCGAGCGCAAGCGGTAAATACGGAGGAAGCGGCGTGGTAATGCCAAACCGGCGAGTGACATCCACGACGGAGGATATGCCCACCTTTTCCGCCAGCTTCACGGCCGGGACGTTGCGCGAGCCGGCGAGCGCGCGGCGCAACGTGATGGTGCCCTCGAATTTTTCGTCGTAATTCCGCGGCGAGTAGGCCTGGCCGCCACTTACGGTTGTGAATGGCGCATCAAGAATCGTATCGAACGGCGTCGATCCTTTTTCCAGAGCGTCGGCGTAGACGTACACCTTAAACGAGCTGCCCACTTGTCGGAAGGCTTGCGTGGCGCGGTTGAATTTGGAGTCCTCGAAACTATAGCCGCCCACCATGGCTTTGATTTCTCCGGTTGGATTGTCGATTGCCAGCATCGCTGCTTGCGGAGCCGGTTGCTGTTCAAGTTGAACGCGCGCGGTGGTTTCGCGCAGCTCTTGAATCGAGAATTGCGCCAGATCGCCAACTTTCAAGAGGTCCGCGGGTTTCTTGCGGCCGGTCCACGCAAAATCGGAGGGCGAGAGGATCGCGCGGTAAGGGCCGATCTTGATGGTGGCGTTTTTTTCGTCGACGGAAAGAACCAGACCGGTGACGTAGCTTCCCTTCTCAATCGGGTGGTGCCAGTCTTCGTCTTCATAGGAGGCGATATTGCCCAAATTGTCTCGCAAAATATTGGGCAGATCGCCGCGCCAGCCGTGGCGGCGGTCGTAGCTGTGCAAACCGTCGCGAATGGCCTGGTTGGCGGCGCGCTGCATGTTGATATTCAGCGTGGTGTAAACGCGCAAGCCGCGCTCGTGCACAGCCTCGGTGCCGTAAGTGGCTTCGAGATATTTGCGAATTTCTTCAAAGAAATAAGGCGCAAGATCATTGCGCGGATACTGAATGTGCAGGCCAAGCGGCGTCTTCCTGACCGCGGCTTCCTCGGAGGGCGTGATCTTGCCTTCGTCTTCCATGCGGTGCAGCACCAGGTTGCGGCGCGTCAGCGCTCCCTCAGGATTGACGAGCGGCGAATATTTTGGACCGTTAACCATGCCCGCGAGCAGCGCGGCTTCTTGTAGCTTTAAGTCGGTGACAGGCTTGCCGAAATAAAATTCGGCGGCTGCGGCAAAGCCGTAATTTCCGTGCGCCAGGTAAACCTGATTGGCGTACATCGTAAAGATCTGAGGCTTGGTATAGCGGCGCTCGATCTGCAGCGCCAACAGCATCTCCTGCATCTTGCGGCGGAAACTGCGGTCGCTGCGGTCGAGAAAAAGATTGCCGGCAAGCTGCATGCTGATGGTGCTGGCACCGCCGGTGATGCGTCGCTTGGCCAGGTTGCGGAAAGCCGCGCTGGCGATGCGCGGGAAATCAATGCCCCAATGCTCCTCGAAGTGCTGATCCTCGATGGCGGTGACGGCGTTGTAGAGAATCCTGGGACACTGCTCGTACGTCATCAAGATGCGGCGCTGCAAAGCGAAGCTGCCGACAAGCTGGCCGTCATCGGCGTAGATTTCCGTGACCACGTTCGGGCGATACGTTTCGAGCGCGCGAATTTCGGGCAGGTCGCTGGCGTAAACAAAGAGCAAGCCGCAGCCTGCGCCTAGCGCGATGGAGCACAGGAGCAGGAACGCCAACGCAACGCGGTCGATCAATTTCCAGCCGCGCAAGCGCAGCGTAATCGGGGGGAGACTCAGCATGGAAGTATAATTCTAACGCAAAACCAATCCTTCCAAAGACGTTCCTAACGCTTACCTTTGCGCTTTGCGAACACTGCCCCGATTGAAAGATGGCTTTATGGGAACGAAGTGAGCAATTCTATTCTTCGTTATAAACAATATCGGGACTGAAGCTTCCATGTTTGTGGTGCTTTTCCTTGTGACGTTCCTTGTAGCGTTTGGAATTTCGAGCGGTGTCGCGTGGGCCGGCAAAGAGCCGATCGAAGGCATCCTGCATCACTTTTTCTCGCCCAACGTCACGGCCGCAATGTCGAAATATCTTCGATTGGCCATGGTGTTGATCGGCGTTTCTTCGGGCGCTCGAATTCGTATTCTTGAGGAATACATCAACGCTTCCGCGGCGACCAAATTGCAAATGACGGATGCGCTTACCCAGGAATTTTGGGTGGTTGAGCTTTACCGCACGGCGATCACGACGGTCGAAGGAATCCTCTGGCTGCTCCTCCTGTTCTCACTGGTTGTTTTTGCCGCATTCTGGACTATGCGCAAGTCCGAACCAAACCAGCAACAAGTTTCCGAGAATCGGTCCAGGCTTCAGGATTCAAAAACAAGCGCGGATTAGGCAAGCAATGTCAATCGACCGGCTTGTAGTAGCGGTCGCCGGCGCAGGCGCGGCAGAGGGTGCGGCCGTCGCGCACGATTTCACGCTTGAAGTTGATGCCTTCGCCGCATTCGGCGCAGACTACGCGCGGACCCTTGAAGCCGGGCAGATCTTCCGGCGGGACTTGGACGCTGACCCATTTTTTGTCGAAGAGTATTTCATCGGAGAGCTGCGCGTAGGCTTTCTGCTGACCTGCTTCTTTCTCGAGTTCGGGGAACATTTCGCGAGCGGCTTGCTTCGAGGACTCCTTGGCGGCGATGCGCACCGCTCGACCCGTTTTTAAGTCTATGAACGTGGCGGCGACTTTGCCCCAGTCGCGAAATTTCAGCGCGCGCTTGCCGAGGCGGCAGTTGGCCACCAAGGCGACCGCATCGGTCACGCAGCGATCGATCTCGACGTAGGTTACCAGGCGTTTGCGCTCGGCGACCGGATCGTCAATGCCGAGTTCGCGCAGCCCCAGCATCGCCAAGCGAACGCCCAGGACCTGTCCTGCGCAGAGGTGACCGTGCGCTTGGGCGGCGAGATCGAGATATTCGGAGAGAGACTTCATGGCGCAAGTATACGGTAGACCTGGACCTAAGGTCTGATGTGCGAAATTGGGGAAAGGGAGCCCCCCTCCCCCCGGTTTTTTGCAAGTGCGCATTTTAAAGGACTTAGGGGACGCTGTTCTTGTAAGTGCGGATTACAAAAGAGTTATGCGATCGTGATTTCGGCTAAAAACCGGCAAAACGCGGTGTTTGCTTGCAAGTGCGCATTCTAAAGGGCTTAGGAGAGATGCGATGCCTAGATTCACGTACTTAAGTGGATTGGGACGGCGATAGGACGCGATATTACCCAACATCAATATTATCGCTCGTTTGTTATTTTGTCAATCAAAAAATAAGACTACCGCGGTTACCCCGGCGCACGTTCCAGAGCGAAGAGCCCGCTTCAGAAAGCGGGCGCTACAGACTGCGATCATTAAGGCTCGGAAAGACTAGGTAGGTTGGGGTGCGGCCCAAGGGTGGGGCTTGCGGGCTTCGACGAAGGCGAAATATGTGGTTAGGAGCGCCAGGGCAGAGAGCACCGCATCTTCCAAAATTTTTCTGGGGCCGATGTGTTCGGGAGTGGCGAAGCAGCCGCAATTTATGTCCATGTGCAGAAGATAGGCGCGCAACACCACAACGAAGAATCCCAGCATAATCACAGTGAGGAACGAAGCCCAGATGCGCAGGCGCCAGCCAATCAGTACGAGAATCCCGAGGATGATCTCCGTAAACGGCAAAGTGTGCGCGACGAATTGGACTCCCCAAGGCGGCAGCATCTTGAAAGCTTCGACCTGGAGAGCGAAGTTGGCCAGGTTGGTGGAAAGGGAAAACTTCAGAAAGAACAGCGGCCACAGAATGTGGTTGGGCAAGAAGGCCTTGGAATAGCCGGCATAAATGAAGATGCCGCCGAGGACCAGGCGCCCTATCCAGATGATTGCTCGACGGAGATTCAGCGGGCTGGATTGCATCATAAGGATGTCAAATTACTTGGCGAGCTGGTCCAGAAAATTGCGAAGGATTTCATAGTTCATTACGCCAGAGTACGGAAACGTCTGGCCCTTCGCGTGAAATACGGTCGTAGGCGTCTGATTGACATTGTACAAGCGGCCCAGCGCCAGGTCCTTTTGAATTGCAGCGTTGAGCGTACCGCCCTTGACCAGCGCGCGAACCTTGTTCATTTCGGCGGGCGAGAGCACGGCGCCTACGGTGCCATCCACATCACCGGTTTGCTCCCACTTTTCCTGGTTCTGAAACAAGGCTTGCTCGACGACCTCAAATTTGCCGATCTGTGCGGCGGCCCGGCCGTACTGCGCGGCCACCTGCGAATGCGCGTGCATCGGTAGCGGGAAGTCGCGGTGGACTAGATAGACCTTGCCGGTGCTGACGTAGTTGTCCATCACTTCGCGATTCGTGGTCGTATAAAGCGTTTTGCAGGCCGGACACTGGAAGTCGCTGAAGACTTCCATCACGATTGGCGCGTTCTTGGATCCGAACGCCACGTGGGGATCGATGTCCGGAACTGATGCGGCAGACTGGCCGGCGCTTACGCCAAGCGCTGAGACAAGCACCACAATGAGAACAAGAGCCAGCCCAAGCGCAGGCACATTCACTTTTCGGAAACGATCCACGCGGTCCTCCCCGGTCACTTATATAACCCTGAGTATATAACCCCAAACCGAACGAAAATATTACCTGTGATTGGCTACGAAATGAAGCTTTAGCCGCCGCCCATGTGCCATGCGGCTGCATCTGGTGTATTAGATAAGATGCGCGTCGGAACGCAGGGGCGGCTTGAGGGCGCGGTGGAAAGCCGCGGGGGGCTGCGGGATGTGGGTGGGTTGCTGGGTGGTTTTGCGGAAAGGCCGCAGGGCTACGCGGACTCCGCCCTGCGCTACACGAAACGGCGGCCAGCCAAAAATGGCTGTCCCACGGTGGGCCGGCGCCACGGGGGGAGAGTGGACGGCGAGAATGGCTGTTCCCCGGCGGAGTTGAGGATGAAGAGAGAGGGAGGACAGCAAGGCACTGAAAACACTAAGGTTACAAATTACATCAACAAACTTGACAAGGACACACTCAACATGTATACTGCCGCTCGAGCTTACGGTTAGCTAGAACCAGGCGCGGCGTCCCCCGGGCGCTCCACCCGAGGATGGCAAATCAGGAAGCAGTCTAGTTCCAGGGAGGAAGAGGAGTCATGAGTAAAATCATTGGGATCGAT
>WNFR01041061.1_pt1 | contig 11745 bp, 6 predicted proteins | sample 5400221 | NCBI WGS metagenome assembly WNFR01 (sample SAMN13153357, study PRJNA577476) | soil metagenome | isolation source: 40 cm soil under Madrone tree | place: USA:California | collected 2016-06-14 | reverse complement strand
GCCGTGAGCAGTCGCTTCAGCTGCGCCATAACATCGGCATCAGTGAAGCCGCCGGTCTCAAATGCACTCAAGACCTTCTCGAATACCGAAGCCGGAGGGGAGGCTTTAACGCGCATCCACGTAGCGCGCCGGCACGCCAAAACCCTGGGGCCGCTTATGCTGGAAGAACTCGGTTCCGGTCATGAATCGATCACGCTGACTCGCGTCTCCTGGTTTCCATGCGCCACAGACCCGACAGGCGCGCCTACCTCACGCACGGTGCGGCCGCCATGCAAAGGGTCCAACGGCGCTGTCCGTCTTTCGACGACCCATTTTTGCCCTTAGGAGATGGTTCTTTCTAGTTGGTTGATCTCATCTTTTTGAACCCGGCCTGCTGCATTCTAGACTGGCTGTCGACGGATTCGTTCGATCGCTTCCAGAGGGTATTCCGGGCCTCGGGAGGGCATTTTACTCTGTAAATCCTACAACTAGGACGTTCGAGCCGTTCTTGCCGCCGGCGGTGAACTTGACCTGCGTGATTGCCTGTCCGACGTCGCACTGCGCAGACCAATGAGCCGGGCTGGGTGCGTATCTTGAGACGCAGATCACGTTACGGCGCGCGCGAAACGCCGACGCGCGATATTGGCCTACCATTGGGCTGGGAGGATCAGGAACATGACGAAATTCGCCATCACCGTGCTCGCCGCCGTCGCGCTCGCACAACCAGCAATGTCAGTGGCCGGCGATAAACCAACCGGCTCTGGTGCAAAGCCGAATTCTTATGTCCCGCACCCTCATACGAGTCGCCACGTCTATGGTGCACCCATTCAGCCGGCCATCGTGGGCCACGCAAAGACTTCTCATCACAAGCAGGCGCCGAAGAAACGATCCTCAATCCCCGCGAACCGTGATGCGCGGTAAACAGGCAGGCGCGGCTCCACAAGAATCACCCCCGGCGCTTCTAGGCTGAAACGCCGGGGGGCGATTGGCTTTTGGCGGTGACGCCGCCGTCGTCTCAGCCGGTGACGACCAGGGTGTGCATCATGTCATGTTCTTCGTGTTCCAGGATGTGACAGTGCCACACGTACTCGGCTCCGGTGATCCCATAGCTGGCAAGCAGACGGGGACTGGGTGGTGCTCCGCTGGGCATGTCGAATTTCATGTCCACCGTGATCACCTCTCCCGGGTTCACTCTCACCGTCTCTTTCCAACCGCGCTCGTTCGGGTCGGGCGGACGTGCAGTGTCTGGAATTGCCCGTAGCGGGAGGATGGGGTTGCCGTCCGAATCGAACGCCCACTGCTCCCGTTTCCTGACCGCGACGTTCACAAGGTGGAAGTGCATGGGGTGCGTATCGGCAGTGAGGTTGAAGATCTGCCACCGCTGGACCTCACCTTGGCGGGCAAAATCCACAGGGGTGGCTAGATAGGGGGTGATGTCGGGTGCACCCAGCGTTTGCCTCAGACGCCCATAGGGGTCGTTGGTGTCCTCGTTCAGGGTCTTGATTTTGGCTGGGCCATCGGGCTCGATGTCTGTCGAGGGTTGGGATTCAGCGAAAGTACTCGCCAGGGCCGACTTCAACGCCGTCACCGTTTCATGGAACGACAACTCCTTGATGTGCCCGGAGCTCCCGATCTCGAATCGCATGAGCACCCGGGTGTCAGGACCCTCGCCGGGCGTATTTGGCGGGGCGCCGCCGATGCAGCTGAGATCCGGACGGCCTGTATAGTAGTCGTTGCGGATGTCACCGCCCGGGAATGGCGCAGGAGCATCGCTATAGAGGATGAGATTTCGGCCCTCGAAACCCCGGAAGTCGATGATCAAGTCAGCGCGTTCCGCGGGAGCCATGACCAGATTGTAACGGTTCACATTTCCGTTCGTCGGGTCGTCCAGATTGGTTGTCGATTTGTACCCGATGACGTGGTTGCTGTTCTTGTTGGTGCCATCCGTGCTGAACACTGCCGGCTCCGGCAGGAACCGTTGTAGAACCGCGCATTCGAGCCGTTGAGTAAACGGAACCGCAACCTCCTGGGAGGCATCGCGAAGGTGGGGTACGGGGCACCGTTGACCAGGATAGTGTCGGAGAAGAACTCCGGAACGACAGAGACGCCCGGGATAGGGACTACAGGGTCCTGCTCCCACCTGGCGGTCTTGCCGCAGTCCAACGGATTGAGCGTCATCTCAGGAAGGTCTTCCGAAGCAGCGCCCTCATAAACGTGCGGATACCACAGGCTGCCCGCTGATGCCCCTGCAGGCACCGCCAGGTTGTAGTCAGGGTCGTGGCCGCCGCCGCCATCCCAAAACGTTCTGTCCTGGACGACGAGCGGGATGCCATAGGCATATAAAGGTGAAATGTCATCGAGTCGTGGAAGGATTCCCGCGCTGATCAACTGCGCCTCGGCGTCATCGGTGATCAGATATACGGAGACGAGTCCGGCGTAGACGTTGATGCGCGTCAGCCCGTAGGTGTGATCGTGATACCACAGAAGCCGAGCACTGAGGTCGTTGGGATAGTCGTAAATTGCCGTCCCGTCGGTTGGACCGGCATTGATAAAACTGGAGCCATGCACAAAGCCGCCGTTGGCTGGATTCGAAAACCAACTGAACGGTACACCGTCCATCTCCCACCGGACCGCGCTGCCATGGCGGTGGATTACCGTCAAGTCCGTCCGTCCACCGCCGGCCGGATCGAGCATGGATGGGTCAACCGGCAGTATGGAACTGGCAGGCAATCGGTTGACGACGTTGAGCCTAGCCGGGGTCCCACGCTTGGCTATGATAAAACCGCCGAGGTATCGGCTATCGAGCGTATTGGCATCGGCGAAGCCCAAGAAGCTTGTCGTGGGAATGGCAGGGTGTACTTGTTGGGTGTACTGCCTAGCCACCATTTCGTAGTAGTCAGTGCCTGGGAACTTCGTCTTGTTGGGTGACAATACAGGTATATAGTTCCCGAAATTGTTTGCCCCGGCGGGCCCCAGCCCGGGCAATGTGGCCAGGAACTTTGTCACCCCTCTCAAGGTTTGATCGAATGGCCACGCTCTTCCGCGGAGCGCCATTGTTGCCGCTCCGGTCATGGCTGCAGTCTTAATGAACTGGCGCCGCTTCATAGTCATTACTCCTCCTTAGGTGTGATCGTGATGCCACGGAAGCCGAGCACTGAGGTCGTCGCAGGATCGCGACGGACGATGGCGGAATGGTTACAGGTCAGGGCGCGCGGATTTCAAATGAAACATCTCGGGCGGCCCGCGGCTTGCGGCCCCCTTTGGTTGGACCAGCTGGCTTATTGGAATATCGTCAGCGGCTTCGCTTGCCGGTTTTCTCTACGGCGCCGTGCGAATGGTAAAAGCATTCGAACTGTTTTGGATGTCAACGATCTTTGAATGCGCGATGGTGATGCTGCCATTCGCATCCTCGCGCACCCACAGTCCATGTCGCGCACTCATGCCTATCCCATAGTTGGGGATGTTCACATTCTCGAGGCGCGCGTTCGTAAGCGTACCCTGTCCCTTTTTGCTGCCCGGAGCGACGATGCTGAATCCGTCTGAGATACTGTCCCTGATGGTCACGTCGCTGATGTTGACGCCTGAAATGCTTCGGCGATCCATGCAAACCTGAAAGGCTGCCCGCCAAGCCCAAGTGTGATCGAACCCTCCGCAACGGACGAGTTCGCAATGTCGGACGACGGTGGTCCCACTGAAATTGTAGTCAATTTTGTAACCATCGTCGGCGGTCGGAAAAGTGCTGCTGATCAGGATGCCACAGCCGGCGGAAATATCGGTGAAAAGACAATTCTCGATCCGATTGTCCGTACCACCGTAAATGGCTCCGCCATTGGCAAGAAAAGGAAGCTGGCCCGTACAGTAGCGAAAGACGTTGGAGCCGGGCGGCGGCGATCGCTGCACATAACTATGATCGAACGCTGCCGGCCACATTGCAAAACAATCGTCGCCGGTGTTGCGGGTCGTACAGTTCTGGGCGACCGAGTTCATCGTATGCGTGCAGAAGTTGATGCCGTCGGCCAGCGTGTTGCGAAGACGGCAGCCATCGATGACCACATTGGTACAACCAAAGAACCACATGCCGACCTTGGTATGTTCCACCCATAGGCGGGAGACGGTGAAATCTCCACCGTGCTCGCCGATGATCCCGTCATTCGGCTCTGTGTCGTTTCGGTAGGTCAATTTTCCGACGATCGCGAAATCTGCGAGATGACTATTGCGGCCTTTCACGATGAATTTCACTCGCCGGCCGGGCTGGGAGTAAAGCCCTTCATCGCCAACGAAAGTGGTATGCCACATGCCGGCTCCCTGGAGGGTCGCATTGGAAGGCAGGACAATATCGCCCGTCAGCTTGTAGTCCCCGGCCGGCACCCAGACGGTCCTACCCTGCTTCGCGGCCTCGGCGATGCATTTCTTCAATGCTTCGGTATCGTCGGTCTCGCCCTTGCCGCCGGCTCCAAAGTCGGTCGGCGAAAGCGAATTTGCCGGCTTGGGCAGCACGGGCGCAACATTTTCCAAATCGACCAAATCCACGATGCAGTACGCGGCATCGTCATCGGGCTTTTGCAACCGGATCACGTCGCCCTTGGCGAAATTCAGACCCTTCAGGCGAAAATCATCGTAAAAATTTCGAGGCTTACCCGCCTTCGGATCATTGGTGAAGGGATATGCACCGTAGAGCCACGAGTACTTGGACGTGACAGGAATATTTTGAATGAGTTTGCCGTTCTGGTAGAGGGTGAGCCTTGCGCCGATCCCGCCGCCGTCCGGGGCGTCGGGGAGACTGTAACGGACCACCATGGCGTTCGCGGGCGATTTCACGGTGAACTCCACATATTCCCCGGCGGAGGAGAGTTTCACGCATTTCTGACTGGAGGATTCTGCTTCGACCAGGAAGGGGTCATACTTGGGACCCAATACCGCGCCGGTCGTTTTCATCTCCTCTGCCTGATAGGTCTCCCACGGCATGTCCGCACCCGCACGGGACAGACTGATCGCAGCTGATTTATCCGTCGTCGCGGCGAATAGCGGGCCGGACCGACGTGCAAGCACAGCGGTGCCCGCGATAGCGGCACCCGACGTAATGACTTCTCTCCGGTTCATGCTCGGCATCCAAAGATTTTGACAATTCGCAGCCAGATTAATCTCATCGCTGCCTCATCGCTTCATCGAAACGGGACGGTCACCTTGAGCTGCAGCCGGCGCCCTTTGACGCGGTAGAGCTGTCCTTCGCCCAAATCGCTTTCCAGCGCCGGGTCGCGGCGGTCGGTGAGATTGTAGGCGTTCGCCGTGACGAGAACGCGCTCAAAACTGTAGCCGATCGATACATCCTCGGTGAAGTATCCGCCCGCTCGTGCGGTATTCCGGACATCGAGGTACCGCGGTCCCACGTAGTTGCTGGTCAATGAGGCCCGCACACCCACGAGCGGCGCATACGTGGCGGACAGCGCGCCGAGCAGCCGCGGCGAGAGCATGAGCTCATTGCCCCGCAACTGCACCAAGTTATCGCGGATCAAGGTGTTGAAATCCTCATAGCGCGCGTCATTGATGCTGAATGTGGCGGCAATTTTCAGGGTATCGGTTGCACGCCAAGCTCCCTCCAGTTCAATCCCCTTGAAGCGCTCGCTGCCGCCGTTCACGATCGCCGGTGTGCCGTTGACGAGGGTCGGCAGCGCCTGATGGCTGAATTCCACCCAAAAGGCGGTCAAATCGACATCGAGATGTCCATCCAAGCCATCCGCCTTGATCCCAGCTTCGTAGCTCCGCTCCGTTTCCGGCCGCAGTAATGGATGAAAGCCCGCATCGGGTCCAAAATCGATTTGCGGCGGCTGAAAGGTATTGCCGGTATTGGCATATACGGTGACATCATCCAAGTCGCCTTCCCGGTCGCGCCACAGCCGATAATCGATGCCCAGTGCCCCGCTCCAGCGGGTTGCGTGTTCCGTCTGATGCAGCGGTGCGGTGCCATCGTTTGCATCCTGCGATTCGCTCGCATGGTTCAGGCGGACGCCGGCGAGGAGATTCAAGTCCGGCGTGATCTTCCAGCGCGACTGCGCAAAAGCGCCGGCAAAGCTGCGGGTGTCCTTGAGCGTGGTCGATCCGTCGGGCGATTGCGCACCGCTCAGCGGGACGGCTGTGCCATCCAAGGGCAGCGTATACGGAAACGTGTTGATCACGGCATCCGCCGGATTCTGATTGAAATCGGGCGACAGCAGCGTCGTCAGCCGGCCGTCGTCCCCCACCGGGCTTGGACTCGAGGGGCGCTGCCGCTGGTGCACGCCGTCCAGATCCAGGGTGACATTACCGGGGCCGAGCTGCATGCCTGAGCGATACAGAACATGTTGCCGATCGAACCCGGCGCGTGCGTCGGAGATTTTTTCATGGGTCACATCGGCGGCCAGCGATTGATTCAAGTCGCCAGTCGACAGCACCGCGGCGCCGTCCGCGGCCAGCGAGCCAAAGCTGCCGAAAGAGGCCGACGCCTCGTTGACGGCCTTGCCTGCCGGATAGTGGACGACATTGATGGTGCCGGCGAACGCCGTGGTGCCGTAGTAAACCGGCGCCGCGCCCCGCACCACCTCGATCCGATCGATGTTGTGAAAATCCAGCAAATCAAATTGCGGAATAAAGGCGCCGCCGGCCGGGATGCCGTCAATCACCAGCAAAAAATCATCCACTTCCCGCAACCCCAACAACCCCGGCACGGATCCCGCCGGTCCGAAGTCACCGCCGGGCGCGACGAACGCCCCGCCGACCAATGTGAGCGCCGTCCGCAAGTCGTAGGCGCCGCGCGCCCGCAGTTCATCGCCGCCGATGATGCTGATCGCGTTCGGCACCTCTTGAACGGGGTCTGAAAAACGCGTGGCCGTCACCTGAATCCAATCCAGTGCCGAGGCACCGGCATCGCCGGGTTGCTGCGCAGACGCCGATGCACCCACGAGGAGCGCAATCCCTAGGGTTGGCGTTCGTTTCATCATCCCTCACCGTGGACCTGCGCACAGGACCCAATGCTCGCTGTCACTGGGTCATCCAAAAAGTGTTTCAGCGTAGTCACGAAATATGTTGATTGAGTGACGGAAACATTGAGATGCAGTGAACGAGCGCAACAGGCGCGGGCGCGGGGCGCGGGCGCGGGCGCGTTCGACACCGGCCGCTGCCATGGGTTCATCGCGCAAAATCCTCTTGGTCGGCGGATCGTAGTCAGGCGAGAATTGCGGGCGCACTTTCGATCACCACCAGAGTTCCGACGCCCGACTCGCGACATGCCCTCCTCTCCCAACTCAGCCCAATCGCCACAGGTGGCGTCTCTTTTGGCATCGGCCGCCCAGCTGCTCAAGGACTCTCGACCGGCCGATGCCATCGCGCCCTTGAGTGAAGCGGCGCGGCTGCAGCCATCCGATCCCAGCATCCTGCACGATCTCGGCCTGGCCTGCCTCGAGGTCGGCCGCCTGGCCGACGCCATCACCGCCCTGCAGCGGGCAGTGGCCGGCAAGCCGCGCTATGCCGATGCCCATTTCCGCTTGGGAGTTGCCCTGGAGAAGTGGGGCGACATCCGCGGGGCCATCGTGGCCTATGACCGTGCCACCGAGATTCTCCCCTCGCTGACCGAGGTCTGGTTCCGCGCCGGCGCCTTGGTCTACACGCTCGGCCATCGCGACGAGGCCATCGGCTGCTTCCGCCGGGCCGCGGCGAGCGGACCCAAGACCCGCTTCGGCCGCCTGGGCAAGGCACGGGCACTCTTGACCGAGGATCGCGACCCGGAAGCCGAACAAGTGCTTCGCCAGACGCTGGTGCTCGACCCGACGAACGCCATGGCGCTCGATCTGCTCGGCAATCTGCTGGCCGAGTGCGGCCGTTTCGACGAGGCGCACGACTGCTTGCAGCGTGCGATCGAGATGGCCCCGCTGCTCGCGGGAAGCTACTACGATTTGGTGCGATGCCGTCCCGTCACGCGGGATGACGGCCGTGCGCCGCGGCTCGTCGGTGTTCGACTCAGCGGCCTTCGCACGCGAGACCGACCGCCTGATCGCGCGCTGCACGCCGGAACTGATCGCGCGGGCACCGGAACTTGGGGTTGGCGAGGTGATGCCGGTGCTGATCATCGGCATGCCGCGCTCCGGCACCACCCTCCTCGAGCAGATCGTGTCGAGCCACCCCGAGGTGGGCGCCGGCGGCGAGTTGAATTTCTGGAACGAGCGCGGGGCGGTGTGGCACCGCGCCGGCGCCGCCGGAAGTGAACCGCCGTTCCTCGCCAAGGCGGCGAGCGATTATCTCGGCGCGCTGCGCGCGATCGCACCGCGGGCGATGCGGGTCACGGACAAGATGCCGTTCAACTTCCTCTGGGCGGGGTTGATCCACCTGGCTTTTCCGCGTGCCGTGATCATTCATTGTCGCCGAACGGCGCTCGACACGGCGCTGTCGATCCATCAGACCCACTTTCATCCGAGCCTGGCGTTCCCCACGGGAGGCGCCGAACTGGTGGCGTATTTCCGCAGCTACCAGCGCCTCACCGACCATTGGCGGCGCGTGCTGCCGGCGGACCGCTTCATCGAGGTCGACTACGAAGAACTGACCCGCGCGCCCGAGCGTAGTATCCGTCGGATCATTGCGGCCTGCGGCCTGTCGTGGCACGACGCGTGCCTGCATCCGGAAAAAAATCCGCGATCCGTGAAGACCCCGAGCAAGTGGCAGACCCGGCAGCCGATCTATCGCGCCTCGGTCGCGCGGTGGCGACGCTACGAGCCCTGGTTGGGATCGTTGCGCGCGCTGCGCGACGAGGCGTAGGCAACGCCGCTTCATTCCCGCCGGCTCCCGCGCTGCAGCGCTTTGTAGGAAATTCAATCGAGTCACGAAAGTGTCTTCAGAGCTTCATGGCGCGGTGATACACCACGTGTAAACCAGCATGGCCGGCGGCGAATCCACTCTGTCGAGGAAGCGCGACTCGATGCCGCAGTTGAGCTCTTGATCGCCGCCGCTGCGGTTGCAGTTGTTGGAACATCCAAATAGGAGGGACAAACATGTCTCGGAAATCGTCTCGCAATAAGTCTCGAATCAACCGTTTGCGTCCGCTCGCCGGCCTGCTGGCGACGGGCTTGAGCATTCCCGCGTTGGCCGGTGAGTCCACGCCATTCCCGACCTACGTCACCGGCCCGCAGCCGAACGGCTCCTTCGTCGTGGGCAGTGGCCAAGTCATCACGCCGGTCGGCACTCAAGTTGACCTCGGAGTCCGCGTCCGCGCCAAGGCCATCGCGCTGAACCCCAATCCGCACAACCACACCGCCGCGGTTCTCACGCTGGGTGCCTCGGAGGCGGTCGAAGTGTTCGATACCCGCACCGGCGTGGTCCTGCAGAACTATCTGACCATGGGCCAGGATTCGAGCGGCAGCTACAGCGGCATTGCGTATTCGACGGACGGCAAGTATTTGATGTTCAGCCAGGACAGCAGCAACGTCGCCGTCACCAAGGTCTCGGACCAGGGCCTGTTGAGCGACTACGCCCAGGTGAGCGTGCCGCCGGACAGTTCCTTCATCCAGTGCTTTCCGAACAGCCCGATCGGCGACTACGGCCGTCTCTGCGGCACGTTCTATACGCCGAGCACCTCTTATCCCGGCGGCGTCGCGTTCTCCAAGGATGGCAAGAGCGCCTACGCCCTGCTGAACCAGAATAATACGCTGGCCAAGATCGACCTGACCGTCGCCAAGCCGACGCAGGGTCAGCAGATCCGCGTCGGCAACGCACCGCACAGCATCCTCATCAACAGCGCCGGCACGACCGCCTACGTCAGCAACGAGGGGGGCCGGGCCGCGACGCAGAAGGACTTCCAGGTCTACTCCGCCGGCACGCCGATCGTCGCCGACCCGGTAGTGGGTTCTGCGGCTACGGGTACCGTCTCGGTGGTCGATCTGACGTCGATGAAGGTCACCGCGACCATCTCGACCGGCCTGCATCCGACGGGGATGGCGTGGTTCGGACAGCAATTGCTGGTTGCCAATGCGTACAGCGACACCCTCTCGGTGATCGACCCCGACAGCAACCAAGTGACGCGGACGATTGACCTGGCGCTGCCGATCAAGGTGCCCGGGCAACCCGATCCGGCCTATGGCGCCGCGCCGAACGCGATCGCCGTCGATGACAAGAAGGGCATCGCCTACGTGGCGCTGTACAACGCCAACGCCATCGGCGTCGTCGATTTGAGGCGCGGTGAGAACGACGCGTTCATGGGCATGATCCCGGTGGCCTATGCGCCGAGTTCAGTGGTACTCGACAAGGCCGATGACGGTGTCAACAAAAATGGCGCGCTGATCGTCGCCAACGACAAGGGCGTCGGCACGCGCTATTCGTTCGAGACCGATTATGGCGTGACCGGATACAACACCCATCAGGACAATGGCACCGTCAGCATCCTTCCCGTGCCGCCCGAAGACCGGCTGGAGGCGATGACGAGGCAGGTCTACGAGAACAACCACTGGGATCTGAAACAGAACATCAAGTCGGCCGGTGGCGGCAGCCGTCAGGCAGAGCCGGTGGCCGTCCCGGCCAAGATCGGAGATCCGTCACTGATCAAGCACGTGTTTCTGATCATCCGTGAAAATCGTACCTATGATCAGGTGTTGGGCGACGTAGCCGCCGGCAATGGCGATCCGTCGTTGGCGGTGTTCGGTGCAAAGGACACGCCCAATGCGCATTCCCTGGTGAAGCGTTTCCCGCTGCTCGACAATTTCTACGACCCGAGCCGCCAGTCGGCTGACGGTCACCAGTGGATCGCCGAAGGCATGGCGCCCTACGCCGACGACATCCAGTCGCCGGATTGGAATCGCAGCTATCCGGGCGGCAACGCCGGCGATGCGCTCGCGTATACCAGCAAGGGGTTCCTGTGGTCGGAGGCGGCCGCGGCCGGCCTGTCGGTCAAGATCTACGGCGAGTATGTCGAGAACGATACGTTCAAACAGCCGAATGGGTCGACCACCGAGCCGAGCTGGAGTCAGTTCTACGCCGACGCCAAGCGTTTCGAAGCCGGGCTGGAGCCGACGCTGTTCTATCAGAACACCGTCCAGGCGGAGTCCTCCGTGCCGGCCGTGTCGAAATACCTCGTCAAGAACTTCCCGCAGTTCGATCTCGGCATCCCCGATCAGTTCCGCGTCGATCTGTGGGTGCAGGACTTCAACCAGGATCTCGCGGCCGGCACCGTGCCCGCATTGAGCATTCTTTGGATCATGGATGACCACACCGGCGGGCCGCCAACCGCAGATGCCGAGCAGGCCGACAATGATCTCGCGGTCGGCCGCATCATCGACTACATCAGCCACAGCAAAGTGTGGTCCTCGTCGGCCATCTTCATGGAAGAAGATGATGCGCAGAACGGCGTCGACCATGTCGACGGCCATCGCAGCCCCGGCTATATCGTCAGTCCCTACGCGGTGCAGTACGGAGCCACCGACCACACCTACTACACGCAGGTCAACATGACTCGGACCATCGAACAAATTCTGGGATTGCCGCCCATGAACCAGTTCGATCTCGTGGCCTCGCCGATGCGGACCGCCTTCGTCACGGGCAAAGCCCCGGAGGCGAACTTTGCGCCGTACAACCACGTGCCGAATCAGGTGCCGCTGGATCAGGGCGTGACACCGTCGGTCGCGGCGAACAAGTCGAGCAGCCATTCGGTCGAAGTCCTGAAGGCGGCTTGGCTCAAGAAGAAGGCGCAGATGTTCGCCGGCAAGCTGACTCGGCCCGACGCCGAGGATCCTGACACGGTCAATCATCTGAACT
>WNFR01022965.1_pt1 | contig 11745 bp, 6 predicted proteins | sample 5400221 | NCBI WGS metagenome assembly WNFR01 (sample SAMN13153357, study PRJNA577476) | soil metagenome | isolation source: 40 cm soil under Madrone tree | place: USA:California | collected 2016-06-14 | reverse complement strand
GCGCCAAGCTTCGCATCAGCGCTTCGCTTTCTGCCGCGGGAAGCGTCAGCAGTTCCGTCTATTCCGTGGCCAATATGAGTTGGCTTGAAAGCGGCACAGGCAGTATCACGTGGAACAACAAACCGGCGCGCGGTACGACGGCACTCAGCGGTGCGAGCATCACAGTTGCCAGTACGACTCTGACCACTTTCGACATTGATGTCACCAACTACGTTAAAAGCGAAAAGGCCGCCGGTCGCGACGTAGTCAGTCTGGCATTGCATGATCCTTCGGCGTCAACCATCTTTATCAACGTCAATTCGCGCGAGGCGGCTGCGAATAAGCCCCAACTGATCATCACCGCGAGCGAGAATGCTAATAATGCACCGAACGTGACCTTAACAAGTCCTACCAATGGGGCAACATTCGGTGCGCCGGCCAGCGTTGGGCTCAGCGCTAATGCGACGGACGATGGATCAATTAGCCGAGTAGATTTCTATGCGGGAACGAGCCTCATAGGCACGTCGACTACACCCGCAGGAAGCACCTACAGTTTTACCTGGACCAACGTAGCCGCGGGCAGCTACAACCTCTCCGCCGTGGCCGTCGATAACAGCGGCCTTGCGACCACTTCGAATACGTCCAGCGTCACCGTGGGCGCGCAAAACACTCTTCCGTCCGTCAATATTACGGCGCCATTCAATGGAAACCCCTTCGCTGCCGGAACAAACATAGCGATTAATGCGACTGCCTCCGACACTGACGGCACGGTCAGCAAAGTCGAGTTCTATGCGGGCGCGAACCTGATCGGCACGTCGACAGCTCCCGTGAATGGCCTCTACGGCATTACCTGGGTGAACGTCAATACAGGCGCGTATTCCTTAACCGCTAAAGCGACGGACAATGCGAATGGAACAACTACTTCCGCCGCGGTCAACATCAGCGTCGTCGCTCAAACAGGGTTGTCGCCCACTGCGGACGCTTATGTTCGCGACGGCTCTTCGGCGACTACTAACTTTGGAACCGCTACAACTCTGCAAACACAATCTTCTGCCACGGCGGGCAATAATCGCGAGAGTTATCTGAAATTCGATCTAACGTCCGTCGCTGGAATTACGAGAGCGACGGTAAGGCTCTACGGAAGCTTGAGCGACACGACGGGCGCAAATGTGCCGGCGGGTATCTATTCCGTTGCGACTACGACCTGGGCCGAATCCGGCAATGGCAGCATTACCTGGAACACCAAGCCGCCAAGCGGGGCGTCACCGCTGGCAACTACCGTCATAGGTAACAACGTACCTCGTTGGTATGAGTTCGACGTCACCTCATACCTGCAAGCGGAGAAAGCGGCGGGACGCAACGTTGTCAGTCTGGCAATCAAGAACACTGCCCAGAGCAGTCCGTTCGCTTCTTTCAATTCAAGAGAGGCCACGAGCAATCAGCCGCAGCTTATCCTGTGGTCTACACAGCCGCGAAACGCCCTGCTCGTCGTAGGCTCTTCGACTTTGAATACCGGTGATACCGCGACCCGGACGCGCTTACAGAATCTCGGGTATACCGTAACTGTGAAAGTAGCCGGCAGCACCAATAACACGTCGGTTAAAGCCACCGACGCGGACGGCAAAACGGTTGTGGTCATTTCGTCCACTGTGGTTCCTGCTAACGTCACTAACAAGTTGCGCAACATCACAGTTCCCGTTGTCGATTGGGAGGTCGACATCCTCGATGACATGGGCATGACAGGTCTTGTGTCCGGCACTGATTTCGGCGCCAGCTCCACGACCCAAACCCAATTGACCATTAGCGATCCCACGCATCGGATGGCCGCGGGACTCGCTGGTACTCAGACTGTTGTCACGACGGCAACAAACTTCACCTGGGGCAAGCCGAATACGAACGCTGCCAGGATCGCCGCGTTGACAAATGACGCAACGAAGTTCGCGATCTTCGGATACGATGCCGGAGCAGCGATGCCCGGTTTGGAAGCTCCGGCGCGCCGCGTCGCGCTGTTTCTTACCGACACCACCGCCGCAAGCTTCAACGCCAATGGCGGAGCACTATTCGATGCGGCCGTAGGGTGGGCCACCGATCTCATTACAGCGCCAACGATAAACACACTAACGCCCGCATCTGGTCCAGTAGGCACAATCGTTACGATTAGCGGCCTCAACCTTGGTGCCCCACAGGGAGCGAGCACTCTCACTTTTAATAGCGTTGCTGCCACTCCGAGCACCTGGAGCGACAAGAGCATCGTGGTTGCAGTTCCTAGTTATGCGGTCACTGGCCCCGTCATCGTTATCGTGGGCGGTGTGGCCAGCAACGCAGTGATCTTCACTGTCGGCGATGTGGACACGGATGGTGATGGTTTGCCGGATTGGTGGGAGTTGCAGTATTTCGGCAACCTCGCTCAGGGGGCCAATGATGATCCTGACGGCGATGGGCGTGACGAACTTGCAGGAGTACCAGCAGGGACGCAACCCGACGAAGAGCGCACTGGCTGACAACGGTGACTTTGTAAATCTCAAAGTACACACGCCGTTGCAGCCCCAACCGTAAGTCAGAAATTTGCCGCAGCCGCATTAGCAAGAACAGAGTTGCCAAGATGAGTTTGACGCAGAAGGAACAAAACCCCATGAGCATGCGAACCATGATTGTACAGGCAGCGGGAATCCGGATTTCCCATAACCGGCCCGATCAGCGATTCCTGATCATTAGAGGGTACGCCATCGGCGTGGCTTTCCTGCTTTTGACATCGTTCTCCGGCGCCAGCGCGCAAATATGTTCGTCATGCGGCGACGACAGGCCGGTAAAGGTTGGGTTCACGGCCAGCGTCTGTTCCGCTCATGATTACACGGTCTCGCTCAATGGCACTTCGGTGTCGGGTATCGGAAGCTGTACGGCAAATTCCTGGATGACGACAAATAAGGTTTCACTTATCTCAGAACCGATGTGACCTATCAAATCACCGCCGGCACAGACAGTTGCTCCACACACATCGTGTTTGATGTTCCCGAGAAATACACTTTGGAAATAGACGGCGTGAAGACCAATACGATCGACAAATCCGGAGGAACCACGAAAGGGAGCGGCGACGGAACGTGGAATTTAGTCATCAGAAAATGCAGATCGTGCGATAGCGAAGCCTCAACGTCCTGTGATCTAGATCTGAACAGTATCAACTGGAGCGTCAGCATGGGACGGCTTGCCGACGGCCGCTCGGCAGAAACTCTCAGCATTCTGGAGACTGCAGTTTCGTCTTCGATCTACACGCCGGCGGCGTTGATCTATTCTCCGCCGGGGCAGACCGCCGAAGTTGACGTCGTGCGCAACGGCGACGCCAGCTTGCGCCAAATCAAAGCGCCCCAAGCATTGGCGGATGTAGTGGTTATTAGCGGGTCGGAATACGAAGTTCGCTTCTATCGTCCGGCGGACGTCGGACCAAAGTCAGGAGGCATTTACCCTGTTTCAAACCAACCTTTTACCGTGTGGAAGATCAAGAACCCTGACCCAACTACGATTAGCCGGCTTCAGATTTCGAAGATTCAAAATGGAGTAACTTTAGAAACAAACGACTATACGCAGGATGCGCTTAGCAACACCTGGTCGCTGAACCGGGGCTCGGGGGCGACAACAAAAACGCTTTCGATCATTTATCCGACGGCCACGACACGAATTGAGACGACGATTGTAAAAGAGAGCAACGGACAGATTGTCTCCAAGGTTGCGCGCACATACCACACCTTTGCTTGGGGTGACGACCTCATGAAGGAAGTAGTCGATCCGGACGGAGCCGCCCTGACCACTGTCTACAGTTACTATGAAAATCCCGCCGAGCCCGGACGCTATGCTCATCTGCAATCGGCAAGCTACGCGGATGGATCATGGGAGAAATATGATTCTGACTCGGACGGCAACCGTGTTTTGATTATGCGTCCGTGGAAGGATCTTGCCTTGAGCTCGGCGACCGAAGCCAACGCACGCTCGACGCGCTTTACCTATTCTAATTTTGACGGAATCAAAGTTACCTTATACGCCAAACTAATCGCGAGCGTTGAAGAAAAAATAGCTGGCAGCACGGTTAGTAAGACAACGTACTCCCGTTCGAGCACTCCTGTGAATGGCGAGCCCGCCGCGACCGAGGTGGAAACCGTTTATGCTTCCGCGACATTGTTCCAAACAACTTCGACGACAACGTACCATTTCACCGCGTCCCCATTCCTGGCTAATCGTCCTGCCGCGATTGTCTATCCCGACGGTCGTAAGGATACGTACAGCTACGAAAAGGGCAATTACGTTGTCAACGCCGATCCGTCACTGAATCAATTTGTCCCGGATGTCAACGGTAATGCCGAAAGAACAACGCTAGTTCATGGGACGGCGGCCTCCCCCGATGGTGTAGCCTTCAAAACGACAAAAGAAGTCGCCGTTCGTGATTCGTCCGGACATGGGGTACTTCAAGAAGTCTATGTTCATAACGGGTCGAACTATGAACGTCTAGCTTGGAAAGTGACGGACTACGACACTCGCGGGCATGTCATTCAGACGCGCGATCATCGGGGACAAGTTACTTCGGCATCGTGGAATGGAGATCTGATGAGTTCCGACATTGATGCCGGGGGTGTGCAAACAGACTACACCTACGACTCCCTAAATCGGGTTAAGACGTGAACAAAGAGAGGCATAGCCACGGGCGGCGGCTTCCCCGCGCAGGCCGACATCACTACGACAATCACTTATGACGCCGAATCGCGGCAGACTGGGGAGACCTTATGTAGCGGAAGCCTCAGTCTCAGCAAATCCGTCGCGTTTGATTTTGCTGGTCGGATCAAAAAGGAAACTGACAACGCCGGCCTAACCACGACGTATGGCTACACTAACGGTGGCCGGACAGAATCCGTTACGCTGCCCGGCAGTGGCAGTCAGATAACCGACAAGTATGTGGACGGGCAGACCAAGAGCATTACTGGCTCGGTAGTTGTTTCTCGGTCTTTTGACTACGGAGTGAACGCTGAGGGAACGCGGTACACGCAGGAGTTTGTTGGCCCGACAGGTGTTAGCTCACCGCTCTGGACGAAGACCACGGTTGACTGGATTAGTCGCATCATTGCTCTTGAGAAACCAAGCTTCACGGGCGTCAATGTTATTCAGACTTCGACCTACAACGACAAGGGACAGATCCAGGCCGAAACAACTACGTCAGGTGCGACGAAGCTTATCTCCGACTGGCTTCATGAGTACGACGATCTCGGAAACCAGATTCGCTCCGGTATGGACATTGACGGCAATGGCAGCCTAACTACCGCGTCTACTGATCGCTTGACGGAAATGGATGTCAGCTATCAGAAGGTTAATACGGATTGGTTTCGACTCACGACGACTAAGACCTACCTGACCTATAACAGCGCTACGCCGACCGTAGAAGTTCAGAAGGTGCGACGAACAATTTTCCGCTCAATGGAACTGATCAAACTATTTCGGAGCTAACGGTAACCAACGTTGCGGGAAACGATATCAAGACGATTACCGCTGTAAATCGCTCCTCAAAGAAAGAAACCGTCACGACTGACACACCGGAGTCGGATGTGTCAGGCACTAGCATTGTTGTCAATGGCTTGTTGCAGTCCACGTGCTAGCACGCCAGACGAGCATTAGCAGTCCACGAGTGGGTATGACAACCAACACTTACAGCCTCACTACGGGTCAGTTGATTTCGACAAATGATGGCGCGGGAACTACCAGCTACGAATATTATCCGGCGGCTCAGGCCAATGCTGGAAAGTTAAAGGCTCAGACGAATGCGAGTGGCAAGAAAGTCTTTTTCAATTACAGCACTCGTGGCGAGCTTGTTCAAACGTGGGGAGATACAACCTACCCGATGGAATTTGTTTACGATAACTACGGGCGAAGGACAGAACTGCATACGTTCCGCGTAGGTCAAGGTTGGACGGGAATCTCTTGGCCCGCCGCAACTGGCACGCCAGACGTGACGAAGTGGATTTATCAGGACTCAACCGGATCACTTACTCAAAAGCAGGATGCCGCGTTAAGGTCGCTAAACTATACGTATGATGAGGTCGGACGATTGAAGACGCGTGTTTGGGCGCGGGGCATCACTTGTACCTATGCTTACGATCCGAATACGGGCGAATTAGCAGGCGTGAGCTATTCAGACAGCACGCCGGGCGTCACGTTCGCTTATGATCGTGGTGGCAGGCAGAAGACAATTACGGATGTTGCTGGGACTCGCGATCGATCGTTTAATGCCGCAGGTGATTTGCAAACCGAACAGATCACGGGGGGAGTTCTCGATGGCCTATCCACCACAATTGGATTTGATAGCTTTTTGCGTCGCAACTCACTGCAAAGTTCGCAGAGTGCGAATACGTTGACTAATCAAACCTATGGCTACGATACGAGTTCACGACTCCAAACGGCGACTAGCGGCAGTCAAACTGCTACTTACTCTTATTATCCAGCCTCCGGCTCGCTCAATACGACAACCTTCACTGGCGGAACGAATGTTGTTAGGACATACGACACAATTGGGCGCTTACAAAACATCACGACGACACCTGCGTCCGAATCTTGGCAGGGTTACACCTACACTTACAACAACTTGAACCAGCGCACTCGTGTGACGCGGGAAGACGCTAGTTACTGGTCCTACGTCTATAACGATCGCGGTGAAATTGTCTCGGCTAAGAAGTTCTGGTCCGACAACTCGATTGTCTGGGGCGCTCAGACCGAATATGCCTACGACAATATTGGCAACCGCATCTCAACGAAAAGCGGTGGCAATCTATTGAATCAACTGCGTCAGTCGAGCTATACACCCAACTCCGTCAATCAATACACGCAGCGAACAAATCCTGGAGCAGTTGACATCATGGGCACTGCCAATAGCTCGGCAACAGTTAGCGTCAATGATCAGGGGACCTCACGTAAAAGCAATTATTTCTACAAAGAATTGCCGGTCGATAACAGCATGGGACCGGTAAATCAGCAGGTAAACGTAGTAGGCGCGCGGCAGAACTTCGCTGTCGGTGGTGAAGATGCCGTAACTCAGCAAGGCGGCCGTGTGTTCGTACCATCTGGACTTGAATCATTTACGTGTGATTTTGACGGAAACTTGATCTCGGATGGGCGCTGGAGTTACGCGTGGGACGCCGAAAATCGACTCGTTAGCATGGGGTCGATGCCCGCAGTGCCAGTCGACGCGAAACAAAAATTGGACTTTGCGTACGACGCGATCGGCAGAAGAATACAGAAAAGAGTGTATGCATGGAACGTCGGAACCGGCACATATGATCTGCAATCCACAGTGAAATTTGTTTACGACGGCTGGAGTCTGATTGCTGAGATAGACGGTAATGGCAATTTGTTGCGCAGTTATGCCTGGGGCGACGGAAAACTGCTTCTCATTGCGAGCGGCGGCGGCGTTTATCAGGTAGGACTAGATGGCAATGAGAATGTCGGATTGCTCGTAAAAACGAGTACAGGGACGATAGCGGGTTCCTATGATTACGATTCATTTGGCCAAACACTGAAGGCGACTGGTGAATTTGCGAGCCAGAACCCATTTCGATTCAGCGAGCAATACACGGATCTCGAAACGGGTTTCGCTTACTACGGACATCGCTACTACAACCCACAAACGGGCAGGTGGACGACTCGCGATTCCAGCGGGGAAGATAGCGGAACAAACTTATATAGTTTTCTAGTTAACGACGGCGTAAACAGCACCGATCTTCTTGGCCTTTGGAAGGCAGAAGGTGATTGGAGCGGAGGTTGGCGAAAATACTCCGGAATCGCAGTTGCCGACAAGTGCGACGATAATCTCGGCCGCCTTGCGTACCTCATCACAGGGTATGAGAGCGATTGGCATGCGCTAAACCGTCCTTCCGATAAAGTGAGAAAGGACCAGCGAGTTAACATTGCTCCTTTGCTTGTACTCTTAGAGAACCGGTTGAGAAACAAAACGTTGGCGGCAGCGGTGAGTTACAACACGGTATGGGGAGACTTTTCAGCTGGAACCAAACCTACTGCAAGTTTGATTAATCAGTACTTCGGCAAGAACTCATTCGGACATTCGGATTGCGCTCAGGGACTGGAGTTGGTTTATGGGAAGGCAATGGTAGACGTTTTTGGTGCTGACGAGTGGAACAAATGGGATCTTGATCTAATCGAGCAGATCCCGCAACTTCTGACTGACAAACCCGGCGGGGGCACGCCCGGTGACATGTGGCTGGGCGACTCAGGTTTTATTCAGAACTACCCCGGCTATCTCGAATTAAGTAGAAGAGCTAATCCGCGAGGGGAACCTGGTGCTTCCCAAGGAGAAAACATCATAAAGGTTGGCGCAAGTCGTTTTTGGGGATATACGGGCCGTTCTTTTGGTCGGGACACGCGTCCAATTAATCAGTGGCAGGACATGCTTAGAAGCGATTATAATGCAGTAAGTGGTCGTTCGGGACCCGCGGACCAGTATCCACGCTTTTCAGGACGTATATCCTTTGTCGATACAGCAAAGCTTGCGCGATGGGCATTCGATGATCGAAATAAGTAAACTTCTTTTCGCTCCCATGCTTTTGCTTAGCGTCTCATGCGGCGCAACGCCCAAAGGAATGCCATCCGCCAATGATGATCGCCCGAGTCAGGTAGCGGCGCGAGCAGAAATCAAGAGTCGTTGGGAGCAAAGTTGCAAAACGCTGGATAAGAAGCAACTCGGAAAGGAATATCCAGGAAAGAAGCTCGATCTTTTGATTAGATTGCTCGAGCAAGCGCCGCCTGCACAACTCAACGCTGAACGTGAGAGAGTTCGAGGCGAATCTACCGACTATGAGCACATGGAAGAATACGATCGGTATTTGCTTCAGTCTTTGTTTTTGATCAGCGCAAATGCAAAAGACCGCGCCGGCTTAGTGTATCTTCTATCGGCAAAATGTCCGCGCTTCATTGCTAACTCGGCAATTGAGTTAGAAGTTGCCTCTTTGGAAATTCCCCAACCACTTCTAATCTTGTTCGACAGCTACGATAAAGCAAGCGATGGTGAACAGCGTTATCTCGTAGACATTTTGCGGCACGCGTTCAAGGATTTGTCAGGGCGATATCCGGATCATGGTGAGTTTATGCGCGCCAGCAAAGTGTGGTACCTAGAAAACTATTCCAAAATGAAAGTAAATCCGTATTACCACCCATTTGCGGATTTCGCAGAGCAGCGGGATCTTTTTGTTGGCAAGGATTAGTAAGAGCCAACGCTAGAACGCGCGAAGGTTTCGAGGAAGATTTAAACAAGCCTTCACGTAAGACCGTCCGGTTTCTCAGCCGGGTCTAGCGGCGGATCACGAACAAGCTTTCTTTTCTTCTCAAGATCTCCCAAGACCTCTATTTTGGACACGCGTTAGGCCGATTCAACATTCAAAGGCTAGAACAACTCTTGCAGAATGCTTATGTTGAAGCTGGCGGAAAACGCAGAACCGATCCGATTCGGCTGGCATAATAGGGAAGATATATTCAGATAACCTTCAGTGACATGGCTAAGGTTTTTAGAATTATCTTTGATATCAGACGCGGCCCAAGTCGGTAACTTCCGCGTCCGTGAGTTAATGGAATGGCGAAGATCACTCTGTTTCTTACCACTTGCGACTGTCCTCGTTCCTCAGTGCGGGCCATATCATCGACAAGCTGATCAATCAATCAATGCCAACGTTCAGCCAAAGGATCTGACAGACGACTGTGGCTTTTCAAAACTTGGCCCAATGAAACCACGCGCGACTTATAGTTCGCCTGTCATTAGCATGCCTCAGGCAATCTATCCCGATGACGCGAAGGCGCGAGGAATCAAGGGCGCAGTAACGGTGCTTCTGTTAGTAAATGTGCGTAGTGTTTAGTAGAACAAGCTTGTGTTTCTGCCGGGAATGAAGCGTTAGCTGCGGCCGCTAAAGAAGCATGCGTGAAGGTCAAATTCGCTCCGTATAGCGAGTATATTCAAAAGAAGTACTCTCATGCGGAGGAAATTGTGTCAATAATCTTGTACGATTCTAGTCTTCCGTTCAACTGGTTTCGTAATCGACTTTGAGAGAAACCGAAACCGCGGGCATCGATAATGACGATACTGCGATCGGCCTTCAGGCCATTATCAGGACGCTATCCCGACGATAACGAATTCGACAGTGCGGCAAAACGGTGGTATTTGACGAATAAGAATACACTCCGAGTGAACCCGTACTATCATCTCGATTCGCTTGTCCCAGATAATCAGCAGTTATTCGTTGCCAAATAGTCGGGCAGTCCCTCAACGCACTGTTAGAACGCCACCTAATCGCAGTAATTAATTGCTACGTGAGAGTGACTCTAGATTTGTCCAAGACGCCGCTTGAGGGAAATAGATCCGGTGCGGAGGACTCTATGCAAGTGGATTTGACTCTCTTAGCAGCAGGTGCGCGTCATTTCTCTAGTTTCCTTCCTTCACAGGCATTCAATCCTAGCGCTCATTAAGTGACTCTGGCCTTGCGAAGGGGTCGATGGATATTGAAGCTTATGCTCAAAGTTTCGGGGTAAGAGGATACCGTCAATCCATTCAATCAATATGAAAGAGTTCTCGGCACCAATAAGACTGACCTTCTAAATCTCCTTGATGACAAACAAACTGAGAACTGGCTTGATTCTTTCACGCTTAGAAATTCTCGTTTTCTTTCTTCGGTCCTATGCGTGTACCTGACTTGGCCGAAAGGCCGAGATGCGAACACTGGTTCTTGTTGAGCGCCGCCAGGCGCCCGCGAGAATTCAGTAAGACCCACGTAGGTGAGTGAGGCACCGGAGATTAGTACTGATTATTGGGGCGCCACTGACGCAGTTAACGTCCGCAAGGATATATTTTCAGTGGAAACTAAAGTGAGTATAATTAGAGGCCGAAGAGTGGTCACAACTACTCCTACAGCGATTTCCTCGACGTACGGTTGCAATCAGGGAGATGAGGGCGGGCTGGCCCAACAACTGCATCAAATATGGGGCATCATAACGAAGGGATCAAGGGGAAAGACTGATTTTGCACCCATTGGTCGCGGTGAAACATATCCTTCGACGGAAGGGGGGTACGTGATATTTAGATGACGAAGAATCTGGGCGTGCTACTGCTCTCGATGGCCTTGGTAATACCCTTTGCAGGGTGTAGGAGCAATAAGAAAGTGAATTACTACGGGTACGTGTTCCTGGAGAGCACTGGGCCAAATCAATATATCGCTATCGAAGGTCGAAGGAATCCCATACAGTTTGATAACGCTTCGAATCAGATGGCGCTTAAGAGCCTCCATGCCTTGAAGGGAGGAATCTTGTATGAGAACAGCGGAGGTGACCGGATATTTGTCGGCGGCGAATATGATGGTCAGAAACAGTCCTTCCGACTGAGTCATTGGTACATCAAAGTTCCGTTTCAGGAGGCCGTCATGGAAGACGAAGCGCGCTTACCACATACAGTAAGTAGGCGTACGCGCCAATCTCTGGAACGGACGGACTTTGAACCAACAAATGGCTTCAACCCAAATGATGCCACATTCGATCCGACATCCTTTCAGAAAAATGCTCAGTAGACTTGTGGCCTGATCCGTCAATTATGAGACGCCACTTTTGCTTCTATATCCTTGGCTTGACCGCCTTGATTGGTTTTGTCGTGCTTATGAGCTGCCGGGGTCGGAACGTCCAATCGAACTCCAGCACCAAAGTCTCCTATGGTACGAAAGTAAAATATGCTGAAGGCCAGAAAATAGA
>WNFR01006733.1_pt1 | contig 11745 bp, 7 predicted proteins | sample 5400221 | NCBI WGS metagenome assembly WNFR01 (sample SAMN13153357, study PRJNA577476) | soil metagenome | isolation source: 40 cm soil under Madrone tree | place: USA:California | collected 2016-06-14 | reverse complement strand
TTCCCCTCATGATGAGCTTGGGCGATTGGCGGTAACGTTTAATCATCTATTGAAGGGCGTTGATTCGGCCGTTCTCCAGTTACGCCAATTTGTGACAGACGCTTCGCACGAGTTGCGCACTCCACTCGCAGTACTTCACGGCGAGACAGAGCTGCTGCTCTCTAAACCACGAAGCGCGGAAGAATATCGCCAGACTCTTTGCGTATTCGACGATGAGTTCAAGAAACTGACGCGGATCGTGGAAGGTCTGTTCACTCTCTCGATGGCCGACGCCGGGCAATTACATTTGGTCCGGGAACCGCTTTACATCAACGAGGTTCTCGAAGAAGCTTGCTCGCTAGCCGCCTCGCGCGCGCGCACGAAGAATATGTCCATCGTACGGAATTTGAACGAGGAAGTGGCCTGGACTGGAGATGAGGCCTTCCTGCACCAACTGTTTTTGATTTTTCTCGACAATGCGATCAAGTATTCCCCCGATGGTACGCGCATCCGCGTGACGTTGGGGGTTCGAGACGGGGCGATTCAAGCACGTTTTCAAGATCAAGGAGTCGGGATCTCACCGGAGCACTTACCGTTTATCTTTGATCGGTTCTACCGGGCCGCACCTTTGAATAGCGGTGACGCCCAGAGCGGAGGGCTCGGTCTGGCCATTGCGCAGGCCATCGCCATCGCCCAGGGTGGCGCCATTGAGTGCGAGAGCACAGTGGGAGTCGGTTCAACCTTTACCGTGATACTGCCCATTACTCATCCACAGGAAGCCGTTCTCGAAATCACACCTAAACAGAAATTAATTTTGCGTTAAGGCATCATCCTGGGCTCTGCACTAGGCTCAACCCCAATGATGGAGGTGATCTAGTGTCCTCTCGAAAAATTTCTGTGGGATATTTGTTTTGCTGCACGATGACTGTCCTTTTCACAATAAGTATTTGTTTTTCAGTACCGGCCCGCGGCCAGGTTGCAGGGGGAACGCTCTCCGGCACGATCACTGACCCTTCGGACAAATATGTGCCTCAAGCACAGGTTTCGATCCGGAATGTGGCGACCGGAATTACTACGACGGTTACGACGAACTCGGATGGCTTTTACATAGCAGCGAACTTGCTGCCCGGAGACTACCAGGTCACAATCTCCACAAAGGGATTTGACACCGAGACTAAGTCGGGAATCAGGATCAGTGTGGGGTCGCAGCAAGTCTTTGACCTCGTCCTGCGCATCGGGACAATCTCTCATAAGGTAGAAGTCACCACCGATGCACCGGCCATACAAACTACCAGTTCAGAAATTAGTGCCACGGTCAACGCCACTACCGTCCGCGAGCTGCCTCTCAATGGCCGCAGTTGGACGGACTTGGCAGCCCTCCAGCCCGGTGTGGATACGATTCAGACTCAACCGACTTTCGCCGTCGGTGCGGACCGCGGCAATCGCGGTTTCGGGCAGCAGTTAACCATCTCCGGCGCCCGGCCGCAGCAGAACAATTATCGTCTCGATGGCGCCAGTATCAACGACTACGCGAATGGAGCACCGGGCAGCGTGCTGGGCGGAAACTTAGGCGTAGATGCCATCCAGGAATTTTCAGTCCTCACGAGCAATTATTCCGCAGAGTACGGCAAGACTTCCGGAGGCGTCGTCAATGCCATTACGCGCTCTGGAACCAATGGACTGCATGGGAGTGTCTACGAATTTCTCCGAAACAGCGCACTCGACGCCAGGAATTTTTTCGATGGCGCCAAAATCCCTTCTTTTAAGCGAAACCAATTTGGCGGCGCGATCGGCGGCCCCATCATAAAGAACCGCACTTTCTTCTTCGCGGACTATGAAGGCATCCGACAGTCGAAGGGCATAACCGCTCTGACTACAGTTCCGTCCCTCAATGCCCGCAACGGAATCCTCGACAACGGAGATCCTCCGGTGGCTTCGTGCCCCCCCGGAACAACACTAATTGTGCCTGGGCAGTCGAACGTCTGTGTAGATAATCAGGCCTTACTTTACCTCCCGTTTTACCACCTGCCCTCCCCCAACGAAAGCCCTACGGACAGCGCAGACATATCAAAATACAGATTCGCCGGTCAGCAGGTCGTCAATGAAAACTTCTTCACCACGAGGCTGGATCACAAGTTTTCCGAGAAGGACAATGCGTCCGGCACCTACCTATACGACAAGACGGCTTTCACATCCCCGGACGGCGTCAATAACGTTTTACTCGGTAGCAAGAGCTCGAGGCAGATCGCTGTCCTGGAGGAGACCCATCTCTTTAAGCCCAGCTTCGCCAATACGGTGCGTTTTGGCTACAACTACGAGGTGGTGGACAACAACCAGGGCCTGAAGGCCCTGATCCCGGAGGCGGCCGACACATCCCTGGGCACATTTTCCGGCCGAACAGCACCGCAAGTATTTATTTCTGGAATCACCCCCTTCTTGGGTGGCGTGGCCGGAGAGTCCGCGTACTTCTACCATTGGAATTCCTTCCAAGCGTATGACGACGCGTTCATCAACAAAGGTAAACACACAATCAAGTTTGGCGGCACCGTCGAGCGTATGTTGCTAAATATAAGGGCTCTTTCCGATCCCAATGGAATCTTCAAGTTTGGCAGCTTGCAGAATTTCTACGCGAACAATCCGAGCAAGTTCCAAGGCGGAATCGCTAGCACGCTCTCACCGCGAAACCTTCGCCAAACCCTCTTCGGTCTGTATCTGCAGGATGACTGGCGCTGGAAGTCCAACCTCACACTGAATCTGGGGCTGCGTTACGAGATGACCAGTGTGCCTACCGAGACCAACGGAAAAATCGCGGTCCTGAGAAACCTCAGGGACGAACAACCCGTATGTGGAGTGGCTGTCGCGGGCTGTGCCGGGACCGGCTCCTTCTTCAACAATCCCACGACGAAGAATTTCGAGCCACGCTTGGGTTTTGCATGGGACCCCTTGCGCAATGGGAAGATGGCGATCCGTGGCGGAGCCGGGCTGTTTGATGTGCTCCCCCTGCCTTATCAGTTCACACTTCTGACGACATTGGCAGCACCCTTCTTTCAGTACACATCTATAAACAATCCGGGTTCGGGAACATTTTTCAACACCCTTCCACCCCTTCCGTCGAACAAATTGCGTGCCACATATATCGATCCCAGTCCCAAACGCAACTACGTGACGCAATGGAACCTCAACGTCCAGTACCAGCTAATGCCGAATCTGACGGCCATGGTTGCCTACGTGGGCTCGCGCGGGGTACATCAGCCCTACCGCTTGGATGATGCTAGCCTGGTCATCCCGACGCTCAAGCCGGCTGGGTATCTCTGGCCGAAAGTGGATATCCAGGGCAACGTCTTCACGTCCACGCCACCATGCAATGCGACTGATCCCAATGCGCCTCCGGACGACCCCAACCTTTGCGCCCCACCCTCACGCAACAATGAGGGTTTTGGCTCGGTGCGCGGAATGTTTTATCAAGGGCGCTCCTACTATAATGCGCTCGAAACACAGTTGGCCAAGCGCATGAGCCACGGTTTTCAAATGCAAGGCACTTTTACGTGGGGCAAGAGTATTGATACTAGTTCGGCGACAGTGGCAGGCGATGCGTTTGGAAATTCAATTTCGAGCCTGCAGTTTGCGTTTGACCCGAAGTTGAGCCGCGCTCTCTCCGATTTCAGCATCGGGCGCACACTGGTCCTAAATGGCACCTGGGAGGTTCCGTCGCCCAAATCTTTCAGCGGCCCTGCGCATTGGCTGAGCGATGGCTGGCAACTCGGGGTGATCTTTACAGCCAGCGATGGAGTGCCGTTCACGCCCACGTGGGGCACGGGTGATGATCCGACCGGAACGCTCAGCTCGGACGACTGGGCTTTCCCGAACCGGCTCGGCGGTGCTGGTTGCAAGAGCCTCACGAATCCCGGTAACGCCAACAATTACGTCAAGACGGAGTGCTTCGCAGTTCCCACCGCACCCGATATGGCTTTCTGGACGGCGAATTGCGACCCTGCACCTCCCACTTTCGGGGGGCCACTACCTGCAGGAGATCTAAGATGCTTCAACCTCCGCGGCAACGCAGGTCGCAACATCATGATCGGCCCAGGCATAACATCCCTGGATTTCTCGGTGTTCAAAAACAACCACATCAGGAGAATCTCGGAAAATTTCAACGTACAGTTCCGGGTTGAGATTTTCAACATTCTCAACCACGCCAACTTTGCTCCGCCCACCACGCCCGACAACTCCGACATCTTCGATTCGTCGGGAGCAGATACTGGAGTGGCGGGTTTGCTGTCGAGAACGACCACGACGGCGCGAGAGATTCAATTTGCCATCAAGATTATCTTTTAGCTTTCGTTACGCACTAGCTGCTATCGCATTCCCGGCCTTCACCGGACGGGAATGCGAAGTGGCAGTGCAAACCCAAACTCTCTAGCTCGATTCTACCGCCATCCGAACAAGTGGGCCGTGAAACTGCCCGCCGTAAACATCTGTATCCTGCACATCCCCAGAGAAAACTCGCCTGGGTATTGAAATTTTGACTGTCAGCAGCTGCTTAATCGCAAAGAACTGCACTTGACCCAGCTCTATTTTATAAAGTTCCGCGATTGCCTCTGCGGAGAGCTTGCCGCTCTTCATGACCTGATCGAAGCAATCGGCGTCCTTGAACATGATGTCGAAGGTAAGCTCGAATGGCCCTGCATTCTTGCTTCGAATGAGCTTCGTAAATTCCCAGAGTTCCTTCATTTTGCCGTCCAAATTCACAGATCTTCAATCGTTGTCCGAAATGGCTCGCAAGGATTATTCAGCTGCCACACGTGGTTGACGCAGAACTGATAAACGGGACCGACATCAATCCCGGGCGGCGAAAATGGAAATGCAAAATTGCTGATCAATCCTTCTTGTTCCGGAATCGGGTGATGAAGTCCGGTGTGCCACACAAGCGGCAAGATATCCGCGGCCATCGATTGTGAGGATGCGACCACATCAATGATCAATCCAACCTCATGACCCTCGAATCCCGAAACAGGTTCAAGGTGACCCAGCGAGCCATTGCGCCCGTACACTCGAAAACTGAGCGTATAGGCATCGCCAGGTAACTTCAAGCTGTCCTCTATTTTTCGCTCAACGACAGTCCGCAGACTCCTCAAGAATTCGTCAAGTTGGCGCAAGATCAAGGGATCTCGTATCCCCGCCACCACAATCGAACGATACCCTGCCAAAGCCGCTCCTTCGATGCGAACGGTGTATTTTTCGGACGCCACAAACCGGCTCCCGCTCACGCGCACGGCGCGGTCGCTTATTGCCTCATATTGCGCAGCGGTCGTATCAAGCGCGCCCCCTGACTCTACGAGGTGGTACGGGTCCGCATTTTCATACAAAGTGTGAGCAGCAACACTTTGCGGGGTGCAGCGCAGGGCCGGATTAGGGGGCTCCACAGTGAACCCCTCTTGGTCCAACTCCGCTGCCATACAGTCCGCGTACAGACGCTGTGCAACGGTCGCCGCCCCGCATTCCAGGATTTTCCCGGCATGAAACGCCACATGCCTTGGAATTCCTTTGAGAACTGGCAACGCTGCATAAATTGCGACGTCGCTGCAACGGCCCGCAATGACGACCTGGGCGCCTGCCTTTAGCGCGGCCTGGATCGGCTCGATTCCCATCATCGCTACGAATCGCTCAGCCCGCTGAAGAGTGCCCTCATTTAGATCAGGAGCCGGACGCAGGGGGGTGAGTTCACCTCTACGAAATGCATGAAGCAAGTCCTCTTTGTTTATCTCGCTGTCGATGGCGGCAAGCTTGAAGCGCCACTGGTTCTCCCGCGCCAGTTCCTTGACAATCTCGACAGTCCATTCGAGATGCGGCCTGCCGCCGGCGTGTCCGGCTGAGCCAACGATGACGGGGATGCCGGCTCGCAGGGCTTCACGAAGCATGATGCGAAGGTTTCGCTTCGTGCCTTCACGAGGTCCTCGCGGATTTCCCGAGCCGAGGTAATACGGGCCCGAGTCCGTGGTACCAGCGTCACAGCCCACGAAATTGGCACCCTCCTGCACCGCGCGAACAAGGCTCTCCTCTTGAAATCCTGTGCTTAAGTTGCCCGTGGCGGCAAGGGCCTTTAGCTTTTGTTTCAAGATCGCACCCGATTCCATTTGCCGCGTGCGAGCGGAAGGAATCAACCCGCTCCTATTCAATTGTTCGATCGGCGTCTATAAAAAACCAAGCCAAACCACTAATCGCAGTGACCAAAACTGCGAAATCCAACGCGCGCGTCCAACCCATTCTTGTCGCGACCGCGGCTGTCACCACCGGCGACGCCAACCCTCCAAGACTGCCAAACGTGGTCATGATGCCGGAGATCGATCCTGACGATTTGGCCGATATGTCGTTGCACGTAGTCCACAAAACGGCTGATGCAGCAAAATTGAATCCGGCGGCAAGCGTCAGCTGTAAGAGAGCCAAAGGATTACTTACAGTATGGCTACCGGACCATAGCAATAACGCGGAGCACGCTATGCCTGTCCACGCTGTCGCCCTGCGCCCGCGGCGCTTGCCGAGTTTTTCTGCTGCGCGATCAGAAAGCCAGCCCCAGAGGGGTACCAAACAGACATTTGCGACGAACGGAGCAGAACCCCAAAAGCCTGCTTTTGACACTGTGACGCCACGGACCTTCACCAGGTAGATGAAAAACCATGTAAAGAAAATGTAGGCCGGGTATACCAGGCAGAAATGGCTGATCATCAGCCCCCAAATGGATGGGGCAGAGAGAACCCTGAGCCACGGCACTCTCGTTCGTAGCGGACCTGATAAGGAACTCGATTCAGGTTTGCGGTCACCGGATATAATAGCGAGTTCAGCAGCGTTGACCCGAGGGTTCCCTTACGGCCGGTCGGTAACGTAGTGGTAGCAGGCCAACGCCGCAAACACGCCAATGAACCCTAAGGCAAGAAAGGGAGTTCTCCAACCCCATTCTTTGCCCATCCACGTTATTAAGAGTGGAGCAATGACTCCGCCGCCTCCAACCCCAGCCAAAAAGATGCTGGTTCCAAAGGCGCGCTCCTTGGAGCCGAGCCAATAACCCATCATTTTGTTCCCGACTGGTATCGCTGCGGACTCTCCGATGCCCATCAGAAATCTAACAATCGCAAGTCCCCAAGCCACGCCAAGCCATTTTACGAGCAAGAAAGTCGGGGCCATCGCCGTCGCTGCGGTAAACGCTGAAAACCAGAGAATTGCCGCCGCCAGAATTCTACGTGGCCCGAAACGGTCAGCCAACCATCCGCCGGGAAGGTGGAACCACGCGTAACCCAGGCTGAAGGCGCCCAATATCCAGCCCATTGTCTGCGTCGGCAACTGGAATTCCTCTTGGATATACTTCGCGAGAATACCCAGGTTCAAGCGGTCGATATATGTGAGACCCGCGACAAAAGCCAGCAGAGTAACGATACGCCACCGCATGCGAGTCGGAGCCGTGGCAGGTTCCCGGATTCGTCCCGCTTCGAGCTGTGAAGAAGCTAAACCCAACCGACGGACCTCCTCGTTAGACGAATCGAGAAATGGTCGCCGCCTAAAGCATGCGAATAATGACACTTTTGCTAGAGACTGGCCCGGACAAAACTCCAGGTAAATGGAAATTAATTTTGAGTTAAGGTGACTCCTGAGCCGTTCAATTATTCTCTACATCACATGTTGTCAAGACATCGACAACACAGGCGCGGAGCCTAATTCGCGATCAAGTTCGCAAGGAGATGGATAGTGAGACAATCCGTTGGCTTTTCCCTCTTGACGGTTCTCTTTCTGGCGCTCGCCACGAGTGCGCAAGAGAAGCCGCCGCTGAAATTAATTGCCACGACTCCGTTGCCGGGCTTCTCGGGCGATTTCGACCATTTCGCGCTGGATCTGAAGGGCAAGCGGCTGTTTCTCACCGCCGAGGATCACAAGACCGTGGAGGTCTTCGACCTCGAAGGTAAGCGCATCCACAGCATCACCGGATTCGGCCAGCCGCACGCCGCACTCTTTCTCCCCGAATCCAACAAGCTGATCGTCACCGACGGCGATGACGATTTCGGGAGAGTCGAATTGGTGAGCGGGAAGAACTATAAGATTCTCAGCAGCATCAAGCTTCCCCCTGGCGTGGACGGCGCGGTATTTAATCCTGTAAATCAATACTACTATGTCGAAAGCGGCAGCGATGAACCTGGCGCCAAAACTCACGCCCTCAATATCATTGACACGAAGACGTTCAAGCACATTGGCGACATCATGCTTCCCGGAAGTCACTCCGAAGCGATGGCCATCGATAAAGCCGGCAAAAAAATGTACGTCAATCTTACAGGCACAAATGAGGTTGCCGTGGTGGACCTCGAGGCGCGCAAAGTTATTGCCAGATGGCTGATACCCGGCGCCCAAACAGCCAATGCATTGGCTTTCGATGAACCGAATCATCGAGTCTTTATCGCCACGCGAAAACCGCCAACATTTTTTGTGTTCGATACCGACACGGGCAAGGTCGTCACTACGCTTCCATGTGCGGCCCAAAACGACGACATGTGGATGGATGTCCCCCGCAAGCGTATCTATGTGACCGGGACCGAAACAACCTCGGTCTTCGAGCAGAAGGACGCTGATCATTACACTCACCTCGCGGACGTTCCGACAGGATTCCGCGCCAGGACTTCTATCCTCGTCCCGGAGTTGAACCGGCTGTATATCGCAGTCTCCGGCAAGGGCAAACCGGATGCGAAACTCGCGTTGCAGATTTACGAAATACAACCTTGAACCGAACCGGCGCTTAGTTTGGAATATCCTTGGGAGCGGCCTGCAAGTGCAATGCCAGATGAAATTCGCACAATGCTGCCGTCCGCACACGATTAGGTTCTTGGTTCGAGCAAGGATTTCTGCGGAGGTTTTCCCATGAAGTTTTCTGAATTATATCCCCTCGGAGTGTGCGCTGCCGTCCTGCTGCTCGGCGGTCTTGCCCTCGCAAATCCCCCGCAGGGCGGCTACCACTTGCTGAAGAAATACGAACTCGGCGCTCCGCCCGGTGGCAAGGAATACTGGGACTACATCACATTCGATGCCTCCACGCGCCGTCTCTACATCTCGCACAACACGGAAGTGAAGGTCGTGGATGCTGATAGCGGCACGATCATCGGAGATATTCCAGATTTGAAAAGAGTTCATGGGATCGCCCTCGTCCCAGATCTTGGCCGCGGATTCATCAGCGACGGTGGTGCGGACGAGGCAGTTGTTTTCGACGTAAAAACCTTGAAAGTTACGGGGCACATCAAGACGGGCGGCAATGCGGATTGCATCCTTTACGAGCCAACCTCAAAACACATCTTCACGATGAACGGGAAAAGCAATGACGCCACTGTGATAGACCCGGTCACGGAGACCGTTGTAGCCACAATTCCAATGGGCGGCCGCCCCGAGTACGCCGTGGCTGATGGCAAGGGGATGATCTACGACAATATCGAGGATAAAGATGTGGTCGTCGCCCTGGATTCCCACACGAATACTGTCAAGGCCCACTGGCCCATTGCCCCGTCCGGAGGGGCCACGGCCATGGAAATGGATGTCCAACATCGCCGCCTCTTCATCGGCGGGCGCAACAAGGTGCTTGCCATTATGGATGCTGACACCGGCAAGGTTCTCCAAACGTTTCCCATCGGTGATGGAGTGGACACGAACATTTACGAGCCTGAGACGGCTTTGCTCTTCACTGCAACGCGCGAAGGTACTTTACACATCTTCCATGAAGACACGCCTGATAAATTCAGCCTAGTTGAGACCATCAAAACAGAATTTGGGGCTCGCAACATGGCGCTCGATTCCAAGACACACAAACTTTTCATTGACACTGCGGATTTTGCTCCTGCAGCCGCGCCTACTACGGAGCAGCCCAAACCGCAACCAACTCTTGTTTCGGGGACGTTTCGATTGTTGGTCTACGGTCGCTAAGCTGGCAGCCACTTTCGTTTTTCTGGATCAAGAATGTGACATCGCAACACAAAAGTGTTCGGAGCTTGATTGTACTAGCTGCCTTGGGAATCTCTGGGGTGCATGCCGGCGTTACGGGTCCGACTGCATCGCGGTCGCTCTTAGGTTTAATTCCGGTTCAAGAGTTGCAATCGAATTCAGAACATTTGGCCGCAGGAGCACAAACGCAATCTTCTCTCGACTATGAGGAGTACCGCACTCGCGTCGAGCCGATTTTTCTCAAGAAGCGTGAAGGAAGAGTGCGTTGCTACGACTGTCATTCCACACTAACCACGCTCTTTCGCCTGCAGCCCTTCCTGCCTGGAGATTCTTCCTGGACGGAAGAGCAATCGCGGCAAAATTTTGAATTCGCTTCACAATTGGTTGCACCGGGCGATCCTCTAAAAAGTCGTCTGCTACTCCACGCTCTGGCACAAGAAGCTGGTGGCGACCCCACACACACAGGAGGCAAATTCTGGAAGTCACAGGCCGACCCGGAATGGCAAATCCTCGCTGCCTGGGTTCGCCGCTCTTCTTCTGGCACGTCGGCGCAACCGGCTTCTCCATCAGCGAATGCTCTTGATTTTCATGTCTTCAAGGCGAAAGTCGAGCCGATCTTTTTGAAATCTCGGCCGGGGCATGCCCGTTGCTACGGATGTCATTCCGAATACAATAGAAGTTTTCACCTCGAGAAGCTGGCGCCAGATACCGCAAATTGGACAGAAGACCAATCTCAACGCAATTTTCAAAACATTCTCCAGCACGTTGTCTCTGGAGATCCCAGTTCAAGCAGGTTGCTGATCCATCCGCTTGCGCCCGAAGCTGGTGGCGATCCGTTCCATTCCGGGGGTTACCAGTTTCAGTCCCAGAATGATCCCGACTGGCTGACAATTGCCGAATGGGTGCGGGGTGCACGAACAGAAGCCAGCGCTGATTCTTCGCTCAAAGCTGTGGCTTTCATCTATGTCACCAATAGCGCGGGAGACACAATTGACGTCATCGATCCCACGGCTAACACAGTAGTGCAAGTGATCCATGGCATCGAGCTGCCGCATGGAATCACTTTCTCGCCCGATGGAGCGCGAGTCTACGTAAGCAACGAATCAGAGAGCCTGCTCGACGTCGTGGATCGGAAGAGCGGTGAGATTCTGCGAAAGGTCCCTCTGAGTGGCCGGCCGAACAACATTGCCATCACCAAAGATGGCCGCCGCGTTCTCGTAGGGATCCGCACGCCGCAGGGCGCGATCGATGTGATCGACACAGTTTCACTGAACCGAGTCAAAAGCATTCGCGTCGATAGCGTCCACAATGTCTATGTCACGCCTGACAGCAGATATTCAGTCAGTGGTTCCTTGGAAGGCAAGTCGGCCACAGTGGTTGATCTTCAGACCGATCAAATCGTCTGGAAACTCAATTTCGACCACCCCGTGCGCCCCATGGCATTCGAGGCAGACCTTGACGGATCGACGCGCCGTATTTTCGTCCAGCTTTCCAACTTCAACGGCTTTGCGGTCGTGGATTTTGCAAAGCGCAGCGAGGTAGCCAGGATTACGCTGCCGGATGAGCCCGGCGGCTTCGGGATTGCCGAAGGGCGTTTGAACACTCCGGCTCATGGCATAGGCGTTGCGCCGGATGGTAAATCATTGTGGGTCAACAGCACCTTTGCGAACGCCGTTTTCGAATACTCGCTGCCGGATCTGGAGTTAGTTGGGCACACCGCGCTGCCGCTCGTTCATCCGCTGGGACACGCAGCCACCGGTTCCGTTCCCGAGTGGATCACCTTCACGCCAGACAGTAAGCACG
>WNFR01006731.1_pt1 | contig 11746 bp, 11 predicted proteins | sample 5400221 | NCBI WGS metagenome assembly WNFR01 (sample SAMN13153357, study PRJNA577476) | soil metagenome | isolation source: 40 cm soil under Madrone tree | place: USA:California | collected 2016-06-14 | reverse complement strand
CAGTCTCTGCGACATCCCGATCTCGTGCCGGACTTTGCTCAACGCGTTGCTAATAGGCTGGGATTGCCGTTCCATGGTCTATGGCTGTGGCGACACTTCGATGATTGATTCGGGAGGACTAGCTGTCGTCGGTTCTCGCGACGTGGATAGTTGGCTGATTGAATATACTGAGGCTATCGGTCGGATCACGGCCGGAGCGAAAAAAAACCTTGTTTCAGGCGGCGCACGCGGTATCGATCAGGCAGCCATGCGCGGCGCGCTGGATGCCGGTGGTAAGGCGGTCGGGATCCTGGCGGACAGCCTGGAACGCGCCGCATTGAATCGCGAGCATCGCGAACTGCTGATGGATGGCAAACTGGTTCTAATCTCTCCTTACGATCCGTTGGCGGGGTTCAACATCGGTCATGCTATGCAGCGAAACAAACTGATCTATGCGCTGGCTGACGCCGCCCTCGTCGTAAATTCGGACCACGGCAAGGGCGGTACGTGGGCAGGGGCGATCGAACAGTTGGAGAAGCTACACTTCGTTCCGCTTTACGTCCGAACGGACGGCGACACCGGACCGGGACTGGAAGCGCTGCGCTTGAAAGGGGCATTGCCCTGGCCCAATCCCACGACGCCCGAGGACTTTGTTGAAACGCTGACTGTGCGGCCGAGTGGATCGGGGGATTCATCCAAGAGTGAACAACTCTCGCTGTTAGAAACTTGATCACCCTGGTGCAGACTCAACGGATGAATTGACAAGTCAAGCTTAGGAAATTTGCAGGTTGGAAGGTGGATTCTGGCTCGAGAGTTCATAGCTCATCTGTGTTTCACTCCGGCAGGAGTGGGATGTTTATAGACCGGAGTACAATGTCAGGACAGCTCCGTTCGGGGGAGCGGAACTCAACTAGAGTCTTACCACTCAAAATTATTCCGCTCCCCCGAACGGAGCCGGACCGTTTCTTGCTCCTCGATCTATAAACATCTCACTCCCTAACGGGGTGAAACCGGTTAGCTATTACAGATGAGGGGGACGGATTTGTAAAAGGATATGAGCTGAGTAACTGAAATCTCCCAGGTTGGGAAAGGGCAAGATGATGTAGGTTGACAGCTTCCTCACATGTCCCAATTGTCATATCATCAACTTGGAGACAAGAATCATGGCTACAAATGCGAAAGAGTTTTATGCTAAGAGCGTGCGAAACCTTTCGCCCAAAGAGCGCTTGCGGCTCGCGGCGATGATCCTTAATGACCTCACAAGCTCAAGCGATGTCGACTCTAGCGATTCGTGGAGTGATCAAGACCTCCAAGACTTAACAACCTTCACGCTTTCTCACAGCGAGAATCCTCATGAACCAAAGAAGAAAAAGAATTCCTCAATCAGGTGAGGTAGTCCTACTCGAATTTGCTGGTTGGGAAGGTGGGCCGTAGCTTGAGAGTTCATAGCTCATCTTGTGTTTCACTCCGGTAGGAGTGAGATGTTTATGGATCGGACGCACAATGCCTGAACAGCTCCGTTCGGGGGAGCGGAACTCAACTCGAGTCTTACCACTCAGAATCATTCCGCTCCCCCGAACGGAGCTGGACGGTTTCTTCCTCCTCGATCTATAAACATGTCACATCCTAAAGGGGTGAATAGCACGCTTAACATCATTACCTCACAATGAGCGAAGACTTTGAGATCATCGGCAAAATTGAAGCTGTCGAAACGATTGCCGTCGGGAATCGAATTCGCGAGATTGCTCGATTGCGCAAGGCTTATGGACAGGGTCGGTGGCGAAAGCTCAAAGGCATTGCCCAGGTCTCCTTCCCGGATGGTACAATCCATCGCGTCGAGCTTCACTGGTATGAAGCACACGGTATTGGTCAGAAGAAGCTGAAGATCAAGAACTATTTAGATTAGTTTGATGGCTGAAGACGAATTAGAGAGTTCCTACGTTTTGTGTATTGACGACGGGGGATACCCCGAGTCGCTGGAAGTGCGCAAGGTCTATGTGGCGCTAGCGGATGAGCGGGCAGCTCAGCGACAACACATTCGCGTCATCGATGAAACGGGCGAAGACTACATCTATCCTGCAAAGCTTTTCGTTCCTATTCAAGTCCCACCTGAAGCCGCAAGAGTGCTGCCCACCGGTGCTCGCAACCCCAGAACGCGATAAGTTTCATTTGTGAAAGATGAATTCACGGAACATGTTGATTACGAACCCTGCAGCCAATGAGTATGTGCCTTCTCTCAGTCCATCCTTGTAGCCAAAACGGGAGGGATACCAGGTGAGGGCCGGTACTAACCCACCGACATAAGCACCAGCCAAACGCGGAGCAGAGATGATTCTTTTCCCAGTTCGCGTGCGTGAGGTGACATTCTGAATCAAAGCATCTCCTAAGCGCCCGGAGAATCCATGTCGTTGGCTTTTTTCGAAACCTGTATCGAGCCTAAAGGCCTCTGATAGGCCGTAGCTCGTCGTTTGCTCAATCGCATACTGTCCCATGCGAGACGCGAAACGTTTACCGTAACCAGATGCACCCTGTTTCCATTCGGGTGGATTGTTCTGTCCCTGATCGATTCCCGCGGCGATACCAACTCCAATGAGTGTCAATGGACCAAATGTTTCCCAAACGTAACGATTAAGCCGCTGGCGTCCACTGGGAAATACATAAGCACCCGCTGCTGAGGTTGGTTGCTGAGGAGTCAGCGCTGGGTGATTTACCAAAGACCAACTGCCCTCATCGGCCGGCGTTGGGAAGAGTGGATATTTTCTTTCAACCTTTGGCGGTGAGATCGAACCGTCACTAAAGGGAATGGCATTGAATATCTGCGCACTGGGCTGCGCCGGTTGTGTTTCATCCGAAACTCTTGCTTGCTGACCGTGAACAGTAAGAACAGGAACGATCAGAAGGAGAAACAGTGTGGTCATGCACGTGCAGAAAGTCTGGGATAAGTGTTTCACTGCGTCCTTCCTTTGGTCAGAAACAATATTGCGTTGTGCTAAGTGACAAATCCTTCAACTGTCATTTCTTCCAACGGATACTCGTAGCCTCAGAACTAACATGATGGATACTCCGATCCCTGCGACGAGGACAAGAGCTGCGAGCAGCAGCCAACGAAAGGTTATCGGAGACTGACTTACCAACATTTTATTTTGTACGGAATTCCCCTTCGCACTTTGCTGATAGGCCTCTACCTCTGCCGCAGCAAGGTCAGCCTCCAACCGCGAACGCAGAGCCGCAGTCTCTTCGAGTTGAGCAACCACAGCTGTTTTCTCTATGGTAAGCTGACGCCGACGCTGTTCCCTCAGTTCCTCCGGTCTCGTTGAACCAACACCTGCTAAAGCCCGCTCGATGTTTTCGGGTTTCAGATCCTCATCCAACTGTTGCACTCGGAGTTTTAGGTTATCTTCCCTGGCTTTGACGTCTATTAACTGAAGCTTAACGTTCTCTACCGTTTCAGCAGCACTGGGTTTGTCTTGTGAGCGACTCTGCAATGGGCACAGAATAATTAATGCCGCGAGCAGAGCCAAACGAAGATGAAATTTCACGTTCATGTCCTCTTCATAAGTTTGTAGCAATCATCATTCTAAAGTAAAGGTTATCTCAGCCGCGAAGAAGCACAAATGACCAAATGATATATGACTTCCTTTTCCGGGTAGTGTCCTAGTTTCACGCTCTCTGCGTTCTCCGTGTTCTCCGTGTCTCTGTGGTGAGGTTTTTTTTTCGCAGTTTTATCACCACGGAGACACGGAGAACACGGAGAACACGGAGAGTTTACGCTAGAAAATCTCAACTTAGGACACCACCATTTTTCCGGGCCTGCGCTGCAAATCCTCACGACAGCAGAAGCATCAGGTCTTCTCCGGTGATATTTCTAATCAGGCTGTTGTCCGCATTGATAATCGCGTCCGCCAACTCTCGTTTGGTTGCCTGTAAGCCCAGCACTTTCTCCTCCACCGTGTCGCGAGTGATCAATCGATAGGCAAATACTCGTCGAGATTGTCCAATGCGGTGCGCCCGGTCGATTGCTTGCGCCTCAACCGCCGGATTCCACCAGGGATCCAGCAAGAACACATATTCAGCGGCCGTGAGATTCAATCCCTGACCGCCCGCCTTTAAGCTGATTAGGAACAGCTTGCAATTCGGGTCGGTCTGAAATCTCTCTACCGCCACGCCACGATGACGAGTCTTGCCATCGAGATATTCATAGTCAATGCCCTCTCGCTCAAGGCGCCGGCGAACGATCGCCAGAAAGCTGGTGAATTGCGAAAACACGATTGCCTTGTGTCCTTCTTCTGTGACTTCGCTCAGTCGCGGCATCAGTATGTCCAGCTTCGCGCTCGGCTCGTCTCCGATGCCGCCCGTAACCAGTGCCGGATGACAAGCAGTTTGCCGCAGGCGGAGCAGCGCTTCAAGTATCTGAATCTTGGCCCGCTTGAGACCCATCCGCTCTACGCTTTCCAGCAGCGAGGCGCGGTAGTACTCACGCAGTTCATCATACTGGCGACGCTGTGCAACCTCCATTTCGCAATAGATCGTCTGCTCGAGCTTTTCAGGTAACTCCTTCGCTACCTGTTGCTTCGTGCGTCGCAATAGAAACGGGCGAAGCGCGCGCGCCAAAAGTGTGCGCGTCTCATCATCGGGTGCGCGCGCCCCGCTGGTCGATAACTGGAAGACGGAAGCCGCTCCCAGCATTCCCGGATTTAGAAACTCGAAGAGACTCCACAACTCGCCCAGATGATTCTCAACTGGAGTGCCACTGAGCGCGAGGCGGTGCTTCCCTTTTAAGAGACGCGCTGCTTTGGCAGACTCCGTCTTCGCGTTCTTGATCGCCTGGGCCTCGTCAAGTATTACGAAGTCGAATTCAGTGTCCTGGAAGTGCACGGCATCGCGTCGCAGCGTCCCGTAAGTAGTGATAACCAGATCGTAGTTTTCGAAATGTTTGCTGCCCTTCGTTCGTTCAGAGCCAATATGAGTCAACAAGCGCAAAGCTGGAGTGAATCGTGCCGCTTCTTGCTGCCAATTGAAGACTAGCGAACGCGGTACAACTACGAGCGACGGCCGGGTCTCCGATTCCGACGAATTCGCCGTTCCCTTCTCCGCCCTCTCGCCTTCGCCATTGCGGTTCGCTCCTCCATTGCGGCGCGACTCGAGTAGCGCCAAAACCTGAACCGTCTTTCCCAACCCCATGTCGTCTGCCAGACAACCACCGAAACCGAAACGCTGCAGGAACTCGAACCAGCCCAATCCTTCGCGCTGATAGTCTCGGAGCGTTCCGACAAATCCACGCGGCTCCGTGATCGACCCGATACCCTTGAAGTTCTGCCACTCCTCGCGAACCCGGGAGAATGCCGCGTCGCAGGTTATCTCGGGTCGGGCTGCAAGCAGTGCGTCGAGGACGCCCGTCTGCGTTTGTTTGAAGCGTAAATGATCTCCGCTGGCGACACCCAGCGAAGCCAGCAGACCAAACCTCCGCAACCACTCTTCGGGCATCAGTCCGAAACTTCCGTCGCCAAGCGCGATCATTGATTCGCCTCGCTGCAAGGCGGCTAGAAGTGCTGGAAGCTTTGCCTCTAACCCGTCTCCGAAATCGACTGAGCCGTGCAGTTCGAACCAGTCGATACCGGAACTCACTGACACACTGGACGAGCCGGGATTGCGATAAAACTTGCCTTCGGCCTCGACTTTCCAACCTAGCCCAAGAAGTGTCATGACAGCTCGCGGGAGCTTTTTGGAAGACAGGGAAAGGTTCCCCTTCCCCATGAAAACAGACTGGACTCGGAAACCGAGGGAGTTCAACAACTCGCCGGCACTTTCTTCCGACTCGCGGTCGCGCTCGATGAATCGGCGTGAGTTGCGATCATAAAAGCCCTCGCGGCTGTCCAAAGAATTGACCGTCACTCCCTGGTAGTCGAAGAGAAGCTCGGCCTCAAGCCTTGACTGAGGTGAGTAGGCATACTTTGGTTTGCGCACAATCAAATGAGGCGCGGGCTGGAAACGGACTCGCTCGAACTGCAACTCTTGCAGCAAGTCCAACCTGGGTGTTGTTGGCAACTCCAACAAATGGCCAATGAGGTCATTCGATTCTGCGGCGGGAATCCTAAATTCTCCCGTCTTGCGCAAGGCGTCCGTCCACGCGCGCGCGCCTGTTGAATCAAGCCTGGCAGCGCGCAGGTCGGGTCCGATTACGATTCCTTCGGTGGCCAGAATTGGGGACGTAATCTCGATCTCTTCTGAAGCGCGACGCAGGACTCCTCGGAGCGTGTATTCGTTAGTAGCGTCGTCAAGTCGGATGGCCAGACAAAACTGCCACGCAGGACCATCGTCCCACTCAATCGCTCGCATCTCGGCTTTTTTGTCCGGGGAGCTCAAAACGCAACGGCCCGATGCGCACATCATCGGCAGCACGATTTGCTGCAAGGCAGTCGAAAGAGCAAAGCGATTTGAGAGGGAAGTGTAGTTGTAACCGTAGCTGGGCCAGTAGCCATCACTGGCGCCGGAGAGGATCGCTAGTATTTGTTGGTCAGCGGGATCCTTCAGGGTTGAGACCGCAGTCATTGGAATACGTTGCGATTTGATCTTGCCCCATTCGCCCTTCACAGTTCGCTCGCGGTAGCCAATCTCCACCGTGAGTTTGCTGCTGGCGCCGTTGGTCTGCGGATCGATTAGGTACAAGATCTCCCGGCCGGAAGGCCAGTCTTCCGTGACGACATTTGCGCGGACCGTGTTTGTTAGAAACGAAAGCTGTTGCTTCCAAGCTGGCTCAGACTCATTAATTGTCTTTGCCACGCCCCGCGCAGACGGCCCGTTGGGCTGACCATAAGGCGAATCGGCCACGACTGGATCCTTATCATCGTCAAGGTCCAGCAAGTCATCCAACGCATCGTTGTCGAAACGGAGGTTCAAACGTGTCCGGTGACTTGCATCCGCAAGGTAATTTTTGCTGTCCGCTGCCAACATCGTGGCCCAGACGTGTTTGCATTCCTCTCCCCCTTCGAAATAGGGACACGTGCAAGCCACGTCCAGTGAAACGCGCCCGAGCGTCAATCTAACGAGATAGTCTTCGCTCCCCTTCACGGTGGCTTCAATGTGTGATTCGGAGTGTTCGACAATCTTAACTTTGTTGGATCGAAAATACGCGAAGCCTCGGTCGCGTATTCTGCCTGAAAACTCCCGCGAGAACTTTCCCTTAAGTGACATCTGACCTTTCCCAAACGGATTCTTCTTGAGCTGTATTAGAGCAGATGGTAATGGCTCGTCAAAAACTTGTCACTCCGAACGACAATCGATCATAGCCTATAACGCCGTCATCAGACTCTAACTGAAGATTCGCAGATTCTATCGAGCTTTGTATCAAGATATTGTGAGAGCGATTGTCGAGATCCGATCAACCAGAATCGTGTACTCCGTAGTGCGCGTTCTTACCCCACCAGGGGTAGGATGTTTATAGCTACGAAGGCCCACGTCCCAGTGCTGCTCCGTTCGGAGGAGCGGGACTCAACAACAGCTGTACCGGTCAAGTGACGCCCCGCTCCTCCGAACGGAGTTGGCAAATCAGGGTGCATGCGTTCTATAAGCATTTCACTCCTACGGAGTGAGGAGAGAGCTGGCGTTGAAACGACACAAGAAAAAGAGGGCGGATGTCCGCCCTCTCAAGATTAGAAAATCTCTCTACTTTACGCTGTTTTCGCAGCAGCGAGCTTGTGGAACGTTGAAGTGGCAACCTCAGCTGTCCCGACTCTGGGTGTTCCCTCCACCAGATTCGAGAGGGTCTTCAACACCTCAGGATATCCTGAGACATTGTAATCTTCCGCCGCCTCTTTCGTGTCCCAGAAGCTAATAGCTATAGCTTTACCTAATCACTCTTGAATAGATTTATGTTGCGGTTCTGCGCAAGCAAGAGTCGCCGCAGAAACTCGGAACGATCAATGCTTTTTGCACCGAGTGCTTTCATATGCGGGGTCATCATCTGGATATCGATCCAATCCAAACCTTTCCTCTGGAGGTGTTCTATCAGGTGGAGAAGTGCCAGCTTCGAAGCATTCGATCGATAGCAGAACATGCTCTCACCAGAAAATGCCCCACCGGAATCGACTCCATAAAGCCCACCAACGAGCGTATTCCCTTCCCAGACTTCAACGCTGTGAGCATGACCTCTTTTATGAAGCTCGCAATACGCACCTATCATCCGCTGGGTGATCCAGGTACCAGTTTCTCCTTTGCGCTTGACCTTCGCGCAGGAGACGATCACCTCTTCAAAAGACTGATCGATAGTGAAGTGAAAAGGCATCTGTCGTTGCACTCTTGCGAGGCGACGCGGAACGTGAAGATCCTTAAACTCGAGGATTGCTCTTTCCTCAGGGCAGCACCAAGGTAAAAGGTATTCATCAATCGGCCATGGGAATATGCCCCGGCGATAAGCTCGCACAAGATTTGTCGTAGTGAGGCTCCCGCCAAGAGCCACAATACCATCGACAGAAGCAGACGCGGGATCGATGAAATGGATCAGGTCCATTATTAGTCTCGGAAAAAGAAATCATTGGTCATATATCACTTGACATTTCTCATTTGTCATTTCGTTTCTCCCGAAGAACTCCGACAATCGTAAGACGTCTCAGCCGCGAAGAGGCACAAACAGCACAAATGACCAAATGAAAAATGTCAAATGATATATGACCAATAATTTCTTTTTCCTGGTGAGCGCTTAATCAACCAGGGAATTCTAATACGAGTCCGTCGTCAATCTCCTCTACCTGCACTTCACCTGTAAGCGGTACGTCACCAAAAAGAATCTTTTCTGCGAGAGGCTCTTTGATTTTCGACTGGATCAGCCGCGCCATCGGTCGGGCACCGTAAAGCCGATCGAAACCACGCTTCGCCAGCCACGCGCGTGCTTCACTGGAAAGTTTGACTAAGACTTTCTTTTCTTTGAGCTGGGCGTTTAGCTCATCAATAAACTTATCGACAATTCTTTCTATGACTTCAAAGTCGAGCGGGTTGAACGCAACCCAGGCGTCGAGCCGGTTCCGGAATTCCGGACTAAAGGCTCGCTCAATCGCTCCTCTTCCCTGTCCTTTACCCGTATGTTTCTGAAAACCGATTCCACCTTCGCTCAATTCCCTGGCGCCGGCGTTAGTCGTCATGATCAGGATGACATTTCTGAAGTCGGCCTTCTTTCCATTGTTATCCGTCAAGGTCGCATGGTCCATCACCTGGAGCAGAAGGTTGAAGAGATTGGGGTGCGCCTTCTCTATCTCGTCGAGCACCAGAACGGCGTACGGAGTCTTGTTAACCGCGTCGGTCAACAGCCCGCCTTGATCGAAGCCGACGTAACCCGGAGGCGCTCCGATCAGCCTTGAAACCGTATGACTTTCCGCATACTCGCTCATATCGAAGCGAATAAACTCAACACCCATGACAGCCGCAAGCTGTTTGGCGAGTTCGGTCTTACCTACTCCAGTCGGACCTGAGAATAGAAAGGACCCGACAGGTTTTTCGGGTTGACCAAGACCAGAACGTGAGAGCTTGATGGCGCCAACTACCTGATTGATTGCGTGATCCTGTCCGAAGATAACGGCTTGCAGTTTGCTCTTAAGCTCTCCGAGACGCACTTTCTCCGAACTGACAACCGTCTTAGCTGGGATCTTCGCCATTCGTGCGACCACCGTTTCAATGTCCTCGGGTCGAACGGTCTTTGATTTCCTGGCGGGTGAGAGCAGCTTTAGGGCAGCACCGGCCTCATCCAGCACATCGATCGCTTTATCCGGTAGAAAACGATCGTGCATGTACTTAGCTGATAACTCGGCAGCAACACGAAGAGACTGCGAGCTATAGCGTACCCCGTGATACTCCTCGTAGTAGGTCTTAAGCCCGGTCAGAATCTCCACTGTCTCTTCAACGCTTGTTTGTGTAACTTCGATTTTCTGAAAGCGGCGTGCAAGAGCGCGATCTCTCTCAAATGAAGCCTTGTATTCGCCGTAGGTTGTGGAACCGATGCAACGCATTTCACCTGAAGCAAGTGCCGGCTTGAGGATATTTGAGGCATCCATGGTCCCTCCGCTGACAGCGCCAGCGCCAACAATGGTATGGATCTCGTCGATGAAAAGAATCGAATGAGGAATTTTCTTTAGTGCCGAGAGGACGCCCTTGAGTCTTTGCTCAAACTCGCCGCGGTATTTTGTTCCGGCAAGCACTGCACCCATATCGAGCGCGTACACCTGGGCCGACCGCAGCGCTTCGGGAACCTCTCCCAAATGGATCTTCAGCGCGAGACCTTCAGCTATGGCTGTTTTTCCAACGCCTGGCTCACCGACGTAGACCGGATTGTTTTTGCGGCGGCGGGAAAGAACTTGAATCGTTCTTTGAAGTTCTGCAGCTCTTCCAATCAAAGGATCGATGTGGCCGGCGGCAGCACGCTCGATCAAGTTTACTGTGAAAGATTTCAGCGGATCCCTTGACGCTTCTGCGTCCCCATTACCGCCCTCTGTATTCACATCACCAAAAACAGGCCCTGAGTCGTCAGAAATTTTCGAGATACCGTGCGAGATGTAATTGAGCACCGCGAGTCGCTTGATGCCCTGTTTCTCCAAAAGGTAAACCGCGTGTGAGCGTTCAGCGTGAAACAGCGCAGCCAGGATGTTTCCGCTATTGACTTCCTTTTGCTCGCTCGCTTCGGTCTGTAACAACGCATACTGCAGCACGCGCCGGAACATGACCGTCTGCTCGGGCATCGCCGCTGGTTCCTTCTGGACCTTTTCCATCTGCTCGTCAAAGAATTGCTCGACTTCCTTCTTCAGGGAATCGATGTTTCCACCGCAATGATAGATAATGTCGCTCGCCATCCGATCATTGAGGAGGGCGAATAGAAGATGTTCAAGCGTAACGTATTCATGGTGGCGCTTGATCGCCTCTTCAACAGCAGCGCTCAAGGTATTTTCGAGTTCTTTAGTGATCATAATGCAACGTAGCTTCCCGCAATCTTAACGAACTGTTCTAGTGATTTAGAGACCATCGGCTGACACTTCTTCCATCGTGCAGAGCAGAGGAAACTCATTGGCCTGCGCGCTGCTTGTTACTTTGGCAACTTTCATCTCTGCGATCTCATAGGTATAGAGTCCGGCCACCCCCACACCTTCCATATGCACATTGAGCATGATTCGCACGGCTTCTTCTTCGCTTCGCCCAAAAACAGTTTGCAGGATAAACACCACAAACTCCATCGAGGTGTAGTCATCGTTGTGAAGCAGGACTTTGTATAGCGGAGGCCGCTGTAGCTTTATTTCGCTATCGGCTTCCGCTGTCACCAACCCGTCTTGTTCAAAATCATCCTTTGGCATAAAAGATCACTTGAAGTTTAATCCTAGTCTTATGTATACCAAAAGCCAACCAAAGGCTTCGGTGGGTAGCGTCCTAAGTCATATCCCACGTGCTTCTCCGTGTTCTCCGTGTCTCGGTGGTGAAATTGTTTTCGGCGCTTTTATCACCACGGAGGCACGGAGAACACAGAAAATGCGCCAATACAATCTCAAAATTAGGACACTACTCTTCGGTGTTGGTTAGTCTGCCTTGGAGTCTCCTTAACACCGGCTTTAGAGACTGTGGGAAAACGCAGATACCACCGACTTTAGTCGCGTGGTGTTTCAGCCTTAGCCTAGAGGTGCCGCGGTCCAGTAAAATTTTTGGACACCACCGACTTTAGTCGCGTGGTGTTTCAGCTTTAGCCTAGAGGTGCCCCGGTCTAGTAATCCTTTTGGACACCACCGACTTTAGTCGCGTG
>WNFR01006729.1_pt1 | contig 11747 bp, 8 predicted proteins | sample 5400221 | NCBI WGS metagenome assembly WNFR01 (sample SAMN13153357, study PRJNA577476) | soil metagenome | isolation source: 40 cm soil under Madrone tree | place: USA:California | collected 2016-06-14 | reverse complement strand
GCCGAGAAGCACTTCCTTGCTGACGGCGACGCAACCCGCGGTCGGAGCGAAGTCCGGAGTTGCGACGTGGAGAAAGATGGCGCTTCCCGCACCCGGAATGACGGGTTCCATATTATAGCCGATGACGACCACTACATCGTAGAGGCCATCCTCTCTCCACATCTGCTCGGCGCTGGCCGGATAAGGAAGCTCGACCAGATGATTGTAGTGGGCATCGGAGGGTTCATCGACCCACCCGTCGTTCGGTGCCAGGGGGCGCACCGACAGGTGCGACATCGGCGGTGTAATCCGGTCGTTCCGGTAAAGCACTGAGACGAGCGGGTAGGTGCCCGCCGGAGTTGCGCCGTCACCCTCACGTTTGTCGGCCTTGACGCCGGCACGGCCGACCGCCGCCGCCGCACTGCCCCGCGACCAGTACAGACGACCGTCCCGATAATCGAGGTTCTCGTATTCGGTTTGGGCCGCTTCGGACAAACGCGCCGCTATCAACGGGGCTGCAAGCGCCAGCAGACCCCTCCGGGAAATCCGCATCGTTGGTCGACCGGCTTTGCCACCCTCAATACATGTGCTGGCCGCCATTGACCGACAGGGTCGAGCCGGTGATAAAGTCGGCCTCGTCAGCGACCAGGAACAGCACCGTGCGGGAGATGTCCTCGGCTTTGCCGAGGCGGCCGACCGGGATGCGGGCGATGATCTTCTCCAGAACATCGGCCGGCACCGCGCGCACCATCTCGGTGTCGACATAGCCCGGCGCGACAGCGTTCACGGTGATGCCGCGCGCCGCGCCCTCCTGCGCCAGTGCCTTGGTAAAGCCGTGGATGCCCGATTTGGCAGCAGCGTAGTTGACCTGGCCGTACTGCCCGGCCTGACCGTTGATCGAGCCGATATTGACAATCCTGCCGAACCCGCGCGACCGCATGCCGTCGATGACCGCCCTCGCCGTGTTGAAGCACGACGTCAGGTTGGTCTGAATCACCGCATTCCACTGCTCGTGGCTCATGCGGTGCATCGTCGTGTCGCGAGTGATCCCGGCATTGTTGACCAGGATGTCGACCGGTCCGAGCGCTCCCTCGATCGCCTTTATCCCTTGGGTGGAGGCGTTGAAGTCGGAGACATCGAATTTGAAGACCGGGATCCCGGTTTCGGCATTGAACGACTGTGCCGCCTGGTCGTTGCCGCCATAATTAGCCGCGACCCGATAGCCGGCATTATTCAGCGCCACCGAGATCGCGCGGCCGATGCCGCGCGTTCCGCCGGTGACGACCGCCACCCTGGCCATGAGTTTCCTCCCCTTTTGATCTCGCCCGGCGCGCTAATCGCGCTCAAGGCACATAGCAATTCCCATGCCGCCGCCGATGCACAGTGTCGCCAAACCCCTTTTCACCTTACGCCGCTGCATCTCGTGCAGCAGGGTCACCAGCACCCGCGCCCCGGACGCGCCGATCGGATGGCCGAGCGCGATGGCACCGCCATTGACGTTGACCTTCCCGACATCCCAGCCGAGATCTTTGTTGACCGCACACGCCTGGGCTGCAAACGCCTCGTTGGCCTCGATCAGGTCGAGATCACCGGCCGACCAGCCGGCCTTTTTCAGGGCCATGCGGCTCGCCGGGATGGGGCCCGTGCCCATGATCGCCGGATCGACGCCGGCCGTCGCCCAGGAGACGATGCGGGCGAGCGGGCGCAGGCCGCGCTTGGCGGCGGCCTCGGCCGTCATCAGCACCACCGCCGCCGCGCCATCGTTGATGCCGGAGGCGTTGCCGGCGGTGACCGTGCCGTTCTTGTCGAAAGCGGGACGCAGCTTCGAGAGCACCTCGACCGTCGTGCCGTGTTTGGGATGTTCATCCGTGTCGACGATGGTGTCGCCGCGGCGGCCTGCGATCGTGACGGGGACGATCTCGTCCTTGAAGCGGCCAGCCTTCTGCGCCGCCTCGGCTTTGGCCTGCGAGGCCGCAGCGAAGCTGTCCTGTTGCTCGCGGGTGATCTGCCAGCGCTGGGCGACGTTCTCGGCCGTGTTGCCCATGTGGTAGCCGTTGAAGGCGTCCCACAACCCGTCGCTGATCATCGTGTCGACGAGTTGCGCATCACCCATCTTGACGCCATTGCGCAAGTGCATGCAGTGCGGTGCCTGGCTCATGCTTTCCTGCCCGCCGGCGACGACGATTTCGGAATCGCCGTTGCGGATCGCCTGATAGCCGAGCGCCACGGTACGCAGGCCCGAGCCGCAGAGCTGGTTGACCCCATAGGCGGTCACCTCGTAGGGGATGCCGGCCGCGACCGCTGCTTGACGGGCCGGATTTTGTCCTTCGCCGGCGGCGAGGATCTGGCCCATGATCACCTCGGAGACCTCTTTCGGCTCGACATTGGCGCGGCGTAGCGCCTCGATGATTGCGACCTCGCCGAGCTTGTGCGCCTGCAGGCTGGCAAGCCCGCCGTTAAAAGCCCCAACCGGGGTGCGCGCGGCGCTCGCAATCACGATCTCGGTCATCAAGAAATCTCCTCGCTGGGTTGACCCTACAGGGACAAGTCGTCGCAACATGTAGGACTGGGGCCGAGAGGAGTCCAGCCGGCACCCCTCATGGTGCATCGGTCAGAAATCGCCGTTGAGTTGTGTCGGCGATCGACGATTAGCCAAGCGCAGGGTACCGATGCCCTCCTGGCTTATCGTTGTCGTACCCACTAGCGGCGGGCCCTTCTCGGCATCCCCCTTCGCGTGGATGCGGGCCCGCGCCACCGCTCCTGGTCCAACTCGGCCAGTTTGCGGTGGGCCCGCTCGATCGGGCGATGCAACCGGTCGTTGCGATCGACCACGGCGGGTTAAAAACTTTTCCACTTGCACTCGGCCGTTGGCGCTGGACCGTGGGCGGCGATAAGCTGCGTCTCGCGATCGCTCGGCGAGGAAGGAGCAGCCGATGGAAAACCGGAACCGGCAAGTCCTGCTGAAGCGGCGGCCCAGCGGAACGCCGACACCAGCCGATTTCGAGATAGTCGACGCACCGTTGCCCGATCCCGGCAAGGGCGAGGTGCTGGTGCGCGGGATCTATCTCTCGCTCGACCCCTATATGCGCGGCCGCATCAGCGGGGTCAGGTCCTATGCCAAGCCGACTGAAATCGGCGCGGTGATCGAAGGCCGGGTCGTCGGCGAGGTCGCACGCTCGCGCGATCCGACTTTTCGCGAGGGCGACTATGTTCTGGGCGGCTACGGCTGGCAGCTCTACAGCGCGGTCCCCGGCCAGGGGCTGCTCAAGCTCGACCCGGCCGAGGCGCCGCTCTCCACCGCCCTCGGCATTCTCGGCATGCCCGGGCTCACCGCCTTTGTCGGGCTCAGCGAGATCGGCCATCCGCAGCGCGGCGAGACCGTCGTCGTGTCCGCGGCTTCCGGCGCAGTCGGCGCGGTCGCGGGCCAACTTGCAATGCGGGAGGGTGCTCGGATCGTTGGCATTGCCGGCGGCGCTGACAAATGCCGCTATGTCGAGGCCGAGCTCGGCTTCGATGCGTGCATCGATCACCGCGCCGCCGACCTCGGCGCGGCACTCGACCGGGCCTGTCCGAAGGGGATCGACGTCTATTGGGAGAATGTCGGCGGGGCGGTGCAGCAGGCGGTGTTCCCGCGGCTCAACGATTTCGGCCGCATGGTGATGTGCGGCATGGTGGCCGAATACAACGATGTCGAGCCGCGCCCCGGCCCCAATCTGACGTCGGCCGTGCGCAGGCGGCTCAAGATCCAGGGCTTTATCGTCAGCGACCAGTGGCAGCGCTTCGCCGAATACCGGGCGATGGCAGCACCGCTGGTGAAGTGCGGCGAGCTCAAATATCGTGAGGACATCGTCGACGGTCTCGACCGGACGCCCGAGGCGTTTGTCGGCCTGCTACAGGGCCGCAACTTCGGCAAGCTCGTGGTCAAGCTCGGCGACGACCCGACACGGAGGTAGTAATGCATCGGCTCTCGACCCTGGCGATGGTCTTGGCCTGTGGAGCATGTCAGCCATTACCCGAGGGGACGGTCGCCGGGACGACGGCCGCTGTTGAGAGCCCGACTGCCCAGCCCGCCGCGGCAGAACCCGCCTGCAGCAGCTACACCGTTCCGGTGACCGTCGGCGGACAGCAGCAGCAGGCGGTCGTCGAGGCCTGCCAGCAGCCCGATGGGAGTTGGCGAATTACCCAGAATACGCCGGGGTTGCCGCCGCAGGTCTATGAGGTTCCGGCGCCGACCTACCCCTCTCCCTATTCTTCGGGCTATGCTTATCCCGAATACTTTCCCTATTGGTGGGACTCTCCTTGGTATTTCGGCCTGGCGCCGTCGATCGTCGTCGTGCAGCGGCTCAACCGTTTCCACCACGGTTTCCATAACGGCCTTCGCCGGGGCTTCGCCCATGGCTCAGGTCGTTCCGGGTTCGGACATGGCTTCGCCGCCGCCCACGCGGGCGGCATGGGCGGGCGCCGCTAGCTGAGACGGGATCGCGATAATGAGCGTGCAATCGATCGGTATGCCGGTGCGCCGCGAGGAGGATTTTCGTCTGCTGCAGGGGAGGGGCCGCTATGTCGATGATGTGAAACTGCCGCGTGAGGCCCGCGGCTATGTCGTGCGCTCGCCGCACGCCCATGCCCGCATCGTCTCGCTAGATGCCGGCGCGGCGCGGGCGGCGCCGGGCGCGCTCGCCGTCCTCACCGGCGACGATTTGAGGGCGCGCGGGCTCGGCACGTTGCGCCCGCTGGTCCCGCGCAAGCGCCGCGGCGGCCGCCCCGCCTTTGTCTGCCCGCAGCCGATCCTGGCGCAGGACTACGTCCGCTATGTCGGCGATCCGGTGGCCTTCGTCGTCGCCGAAACGCTCGACCAGGCAAAGGATGCGGCCGAGCTGCTCGCCGTCGAATACGAGATCTTGCCGGCGGTAACGACAGCGGAGGCGGCGCTCGTTCCCGGCGCGCCTGCCGTCTGGGCGGACAATCCCGGCAACGAGGCGTTCTTCCACGAGGCGGGCAACAAGGTCGCGGTCGACGCCGCCTTCGCCAAGGCCGACCACATCGTCCGCCGCAAGACCGTGATCAACCGCGTCACCGCCAACAGCATGGAGCCGCGCGGCTGCCTCGCCCAATACGATCCTGGCGATGACCGCTACACGATCCGTTGCACGGTGCAGTCGGTGCATGGGCCGCGCGCCATGCTCGCCGAGCAGATCTTCAAGCTGCCGCACCACAAATTCCGAGTGGTTTGCGACAATATGGGCGGCGGCTTCGGAATGAAGGGCGGCACCTATCCCGAATACGCGCTGTCATTGTGGGCGGCCGAGGTGGCCAGCCGGCCGGTGCGGTGGATTGCCGAGCGTTCCGAGGGATTGCTAAGCGACGAGCAGAGCCGCGGCAGCGTTGTCGAGACCGAGCTGGCACTCGACAGTGACGGGAAGTTTCTCGGGTTGCGAGCGCGTTGGGCGGCCTCGATCGGCGCCTACTACTCGACCGACCGTCCGACGATACCGCTGACCGTGGCGCTCGGCTGCCTCATCAACACCTATGCAATCCCGGCGGTGCATGTCGAAGTCACCGCGGTGCTGACCAACACGATGTCGATCGCGCCCTATCGCGGCGGCGGGCGGCCCGAGCCGATCTTCGTCACCGAGTCGGTCATCGAGCAGGCGGCGCGGAAGCTCGGGCTCGACCCGGCCGAACTGCGCCGACGCAACACAATCTCTGCTTCGGCAATGCCATACAAGACGACGATGCAGGCAATCTACGATAGCGGCGATTTCATTAAGAACCTCGACGATTGCCTGGAGCTCGCCGGCTACGATAACGCGACTGAGCGGCAGCGCGCGGCGAGGAAGCGCGGCAAGCTATATGGCGTCGGCGTCGCGACCGCAGTGGCCGCCAGCGGCGGGCGCGACTATGAGCACGCCGAGATCCGCTTTGATCCGGCCGGTGCCGTCGTGCTGATCACCGGCAGCATGGATCACGGCCAGGGCCACGGTACGACGTTCAAGCAGGTGTTGTCCGAAAAGCTCGGCATCGACGCCGACCTGATCCGCTACCGCTACGGCGACAGCGATTTGGTGACGATGGGGATCGGCACCTTCGGCTCGCGCTCGGCGCAACTCGCCGGCTCGGCGATCGTCATGGCGGCCGACAAGCTTATCGACAAGGGTCGTCGCATCGCCGCCCACATGATGGAGGCGGCGCGCGACGATGTCGTCTTTGAGAGCGGCAAGTTCGTCATCGCCGGCACCGACCGCGCGGTCGACATCTCCGAGGTCGCCAAGCATTCGTTCCACGCCGCGCAATTGCCCAACGAGATCGAGACCGGGTTTACCGAGCGCGCGAATTTCGGCCCGAACGGTGCCGCGACGTTTCCGAGCGGCGCGCATCTCGCCGAGGTCGAGATCGACGCCGAGACCGGCGGGGTGCAGCTCATCCGCTATGTCGCGGTCGATGATGTCGGGACGGTATTGAACCCGCTCTTGTGCGAGGGGCAGATCCATGGCGGCATCGCCCAGGGTGTGGGTCAGGTGCTGATGGAAAACATCGCCTACGATCCCGACAGCGGCCAATTGTTGTCGGGGTCGTTCCAGGATTACTGCATGCCGCGGGCCGACGATTTCTGCGACTTCACGCTCGGCAGCAACCACTCCTTCACCGACCGCAACCCGTTGGGTGTCAAGGGCGTCGGCGAGGCGGGGACGCTCGGCGCGATATGCGCGGTGATGAATGCGGTCAACGATGCGCTCGCGCGCATCGGCGCGCCGGCGATCGAGCTGCCGGCGACCTCCGAAAAAGTGTGGCGCGCCATCCGTGCGGCCAAGCCCGACTGAGTTGCGCTGTCGACGGGCTCAGCGCGGCTTTCCTCGCGAAAACAGCTCGCGAAGAGAGCTGCGGAATTTCGCCTTCGGTCGCGTTGGCTCTGGTGCACGCTCGGCCTCGAGCCGTGCCCACAGGCGAAACCGCGGCGACTTCGATGCATGGCCACTCTTGCCATGCTTCCGGCTGCCCATCCCTCCGCGGCCCTGTTGCATCGATCAACTCTAACCCCTCGGGTCTTCTAGGCTGAACATCTCGGCCTGATCGTCGTACGCGAAGATTTCCGCGTAGCGACCCCAGTCCACCACCGCATCGAGCGTTTCCTCCGCGGCGGCGTCACTTAATTGGTCTTCGAGCTCCTGTTCGAAGCGCACCCGCGGCGCCCGATGACCAGGGCGCTCGTCGAGCACGTGTCTGATGTGCTGCGCAAGCGGCACCGAGGCGAGTAGATGTTCGGCAAAGACCCCCTTGCGGGTCTGCGTGTCGAGCTCAGCAAAGTTGCGTGCTGCGGCGCTCAGCAGAATGTCGCCCTCTTTGATCTCGGCAAAACCGAGGTGGTGTATGATCTCGGCGACCGGAAACAGGTCGTCGATCTCGAGTTGTAGGGTGCGCGCGATTTCCGGCAGATCTGCCTTGCCGTTATAGGGCGGTGCAGCAACGGTCTCGATCAGACCGGAAATCACGTTGGTCGAGACCGGCGCTAGTCGGCTGCCGAGCTGCAGCTTGGGCAAAGGCTCGGCGGCCCCGAGGGTCGGGCGGGCCGTCATCTTGGCATAAATGTCGTCCACCATCTGCCGGAAGGCGTCGTCCAGGCGGTTGCGCGGATGCGGAAAGACGACCCCGATTTCACCCACAACGCGCCCGGGGTTCGAGGAAAAGATCAGAATGCGGTCGCACATGAAGACCGCTTCCTCGATGTTGTGGGTGACCAGCAGCATCGATCTGATCGGCAGTCGGCGCTCGATCCAGAGGTCGAGAAGGTCGGTGCGGATCGTCTCCGCAGTCAATACGTCGAGTGCCGAAAAAGGCTCGTCCAGCAGCAGGATGGTCGGCTCGACGACCAGCGCGCGGGCAAAGCCGACGCGCTGGCGCATGCCGCCGGAGAGCTCCCGCGGGTAGGCCGACTCGAAGCCGTCGAGACCGATCAGGTCGATCCCCGAGAGTGCGCGCCGGCGGCTCTCCGTTCCCGGCACTCCCAGGGCTTCGAGGCCCGCTTCCACGTTCTGCAGCACGGTCAACCAGGGAAAGAGAGCGAAGGTTTGAAAGACCATCGCGATCCCCTCGGCCGGGCCAGTCACCGGGCGGCCGCGATAGATCACCTCGCCGCCGCTGGGCTTGATCAGACCGGCGATGATCCGCAGCAGCGTCGACTTGCCCGAACCGGAGCGGCCGAGTAGACCGACGATCTCGCCGCTGCGCAGCGAGAGGTTAACCTCGGCGAGGACGCGCACCTCACCCACGCCCCGTGCAAAGCCGCGGCTCACGCCCCGCACCGTAAGGATCGGCTCGCCCGGTGTCGTGTCACGCACCGTGTCTATTGCAACCATTGCGATTTCTCAATCGAGGCGCAGCCGGTCTTCGGCATAGGCATAGAGGGGCCGCCACAGCAGCCGGTTGAACAGGGTCACGAGCATCGACATGATGGCGATGCCGAGGACGATCTTGGGATAGTCGCCGGCCGCGGTGTTCTCGGCGATATAGGCTCCGAGGCCATGTGCCGTAACCTTGGTGTCGCCCCACGAAACCGCTTCTGCGACAATGCTCGCATTCCAAGCGCCGCCTGCTGCCGTAATGGCACCGGTGACAAAATAGGGAAAGATCCCGGGCAGCATGACCTGGTGCCACCATTGCCAGCCGCGCATGCGAAAATTTGTCGCCGCTTCGCGGAAGTCGTTGGGGTACGCCGTTGTGCCGGCGATCACATTGAACAGGATGTACCACTGAGCGCCGAGAATAATCAGCGGACTGAGCCAGATGTCCGGGTTCAAGTGGAAATGGACGATGGCCACGACGAACATGGGAAATAATAGGTTGGCGGGGAACGCAGCAAGGAACTGCGCCAAGGGCTGGATCTTTTCGGCGAGCTTTGGTCGCAAACCGACCTGGACGCCAATCGGAACCCAAATCAAGGAAGCTACGGCGATCAGCACAACGACCCGAGTCAGCGTGAAAAGGCCGAGCTTCACAGCTTCGAGCACGTCGTCCCAACCCAGCCCGGCGGCGACGTATGCGACAATCCTCCACGCTGCAAAGGCAGCTATTGCGGCCACAGCAGCGAACCACATGACGTCCACCGTGCTCGATCGCGCATGGTCAAGCCTGATCGGCCTCTTACGCAGTGGGGCGAAACGCCGCCGTGCGAGCCCGTGCAGCAGCAAACTCCCGGGGCTGGTCAGCGTTTGGAGGAGCCTGCTGCGCTGGAACAGGTCGAGAAGCCAGGAACTGGGCGCCGTCTGAGCGCTGGTCTGTTCGAAGCGGAATTTATCCGCCCAGGCGGCGAGTGGCCGGAACATCAACTGGTCATAGAGGATGATTACCGCGATCATCGCCAGGACCACCCAACCGACCGCGGCAAGGTCTTTTTCCGCCGTCGCCTGAGCCAAATAGGCGCCGATCCCCGGCAAGGTAATCGTCCTGTCGCCGACCGTGATCGCCTCGCTGGCCACGACGAAAAACCAGCCCCCGGACATGCTCATCATCATGTTCCAGACGAGGCCGGGCATCGCGAACGGGACCTCCAGGCGCCAGAATCGCTGCCATGCCGAGAAACGGAAGCTATGCGTTGCCTCCTCGAGGTCGCGGGGCACCGTGCGCAGTGACTGGTAAAAGCTGAAGGTCATGTTCCAGGCCTGGCTGGTGAAGATCGCGAAGATCGCCGCAGCTTCGGCGCCTGCGACCCGGCCGGGAAACAGAGACATGAAAAACACTACGGTGAAGGAAATGTAACCCAGCACCGGCACCGATTGGAGGATATCGAGGAGCGGAACCAGCACGAGTTCGGCTCGCCGGCTTTTGGCGGCGAGCGTTCCATAGGTGACGGTGAAGAGCAGCGATGCGATCATTGCCGCCAGCATCCGCAGGGTCGTGCGCAGCGCATATTCGGGCAGGTTGACCGGATCGAGCGAAACGATCGGCTCCTTGAGCTCCAAGAGCGGCGCCAAGGTCTCGTGGGCGCCCTTTGCTGCAAGCAGCAGCAGCCCGAAGACGAGTGGAAAAGCTATGATGTCCCAGAAGTTCGGGACCAGACCCCGCGCCGTTAGGCTTGCATAGCTGATTGCGCTTCCTTGCACCGAGCGGGGTCTCCTAGTGCACAGATCATTTCAAAAGATGCCGAAAGGCAGCGAGCGGTGTGATGACCCAGGCACCTTTGCTGTTTTTGCTGTTGTTGCGGCAAATTATCAGCCAACGATACCGCGTTTGCCGCGGGAATCCTGGGCCGCCGCCGCTCGGCGAACACCCAGAACAGCGGCCGCGCCCGCTGTTCTCCGCTGTTCTCCGCTGTTTCTGGAAACATCAGCGCGTCGTTTGATCGCATCCTCATGGCCACAACGATATCAAACCTGAAGCTTCTTGTCAATTTGACACATGCCGTTTGCGCATCTATCTGAATCTGCACTAGCCTGGCCGATTGGCAGCACGGGCGGTGCGATCGTCAAGTCCGGAGATCTGCGATCGGCGTCACGTAACTGTAAAGTTTGACGGCCATTATCCGGCGCTTGCCGAAGTCGGGGCTGCGAAACATGACCGACGCTGCGCTGCACGAAGATGTGGGGACTGGGACGATTGCTGTTCGCCCGAGCCTTGACCGGGCCTTCGACCCGCGCACGATCATCATTTTTCTGGGGTTGCTCGGCGCTGGCCTGCTGTTTGTGGCCTACAGCCTCTACGCAGATGTCGACGCGAGCGGTGCAAGAACGACCACTTTCCTGCCGTACCTGCTGCTCTTTGTGGCATTGCTGATCGCCCTCGGGTTCGAGTTTGTCAACGGCTTCCACGACACTGCGAACGCCGTGGCTACGGTGATCTATACGCACTCGCTGCCCGCGCAAATCGCCGTCGTGTGGTCGGGATGCTTCAATTTCCTCGGCGTTTTGCTGTCGAGCGGGGCCGTCGCATTCGGCATCATCTCGCTGTTGCCGGTTGAGCTGATCCTGCAGGTCGGCAGCTCTGCCGGCTTCGCGATGGTATTCGCGCTACTGATCGCCGCGATCATCTGGAATCTCGGCACCTGGTATATGGGGCTACCGGCATCGAGTTCGCACACCTTGATCGGATCGATCATCGGCGTCGGCATCGCCAATGCGCTGGCCCGCGGGCAAGACGGCACCTCGGGTGTCGACTGGGGACAAGCCACCAATGTCGGCAAGGCGCTGCTGTTCTCTCCCCTGGTGGGATTTGTTGCCTCGGCCCTCCTACTGCTGGCGATGAAGGCAGTTATCCGGCAGCCCGAACTGTACCGGTCGCCGGAGATGGACAAGCCCCCAGCGTTGTGGATTCGAGATCCCATGACGTGTTGTGGGTGGCGATTGATTCCGCATCAAAGTGAGGACATCGCTACCGTCCATTTTGGAGCTGACCATGAACCTCGGGGCTGACAAATCTGAACCATTGACCGCGATCCATACCGACCTTGGTGCAATTTTCGTTTCGTTGGAATTGAGCCGCTCGAGCTGGCTGATCACCTCACTGTCGCCAGGAGGTGGGGAAAAGATGTCAAAGCATTCAGTTCCCGGCGGCGATTTCGCCGGGCTGATGGAGCGCTTCGCACAACTTCAGGAGAAGGCGAGGCTGCGGACGGGTCAAAGCTTTCGGATCATCGTTATACAGGAGGCCGGTCTCGACGGGTTTTGGATTCACCGGGCGCTCCAGAACGAAGGCATCGAAAGCCACGTCGTCGACGCGGCCTCGATTGCAACGTCGCGCCGGCGCCGGAGGGCAAAGACCGACAAGATCGATGGTGA
>WNFR01006726.1_pt1 | contig 11748 bp, 9 predicted proteins | sample 5400221 | NCBI WGS metagenome assembly WNFR01 (sample SAMN13153357, study PRJNA577476) | soil metagenome | isolation source: 40 cm soil under Madrone tree | place: USA:California | collected 2016-06-14 | reverse complement strand
CCTGAAACGTTATTTGAGATCAACGATTCGTCTGCTGATTCAGTAAGGATGAGCACGCGCTCTGCGCGTCGAACGAAAGCGCAGACACGGTAGAATGAAAAAAGTGAGTTGTCCGTTGGTCCTACGTGCCCAGGCAAGAGCGGGAAGCGAATTGCATTGCACTGCAGAGTCTGGAGAAGACTTTTACTGCTCCAGTTGCGCAGCGAGCGGAAGCTCCAGTGCCAGCGAATGCACTATCCGATCAGCAACATCTTCCTGGATGATCAAAATATCCCTTGCGTCCCGATCATAAGCTTCCGTCCACAGACTTCCTTGCTCGTTAGCCTTGAACAATTGCACCGTGATCCGGACGCGGTCGCCTTGCCTTCGCATGCTGCCTTCCAGAATGTAATCCGCCTGGCACTCTCGCGCAATTTGATCGAGAGACTTCTGAGTGTGCTTGTAACGCATGGACGTGCTGCGGGCCATGACGTTCAATCGCGATGGTGAAAGTTGTCCCAGGCGCGTGATCATCTCATCCGTCAGCCCGTCGCCAAGATACTCTTGAGCAGGATCACCGCTGAGGTTTTCGAACGGGGTCACCAGAATGGTCAGCTTTCTACCCGGTCCCGGTCTTCGAAGCCAATGCGAATAAGAAAACCAACCGGCACTCACAATAAGAAAGAGAAAAACAATGGCTGCCACCAAGACTCCGCGAAAAAGTGTGCTCTTGCCCTTTCCCGTTTTCTCATCCTCACTTGTTAACGGATTGTGTCCCGCCGGGATAGTTCCAGGCGCTGGAAGGCTGAGAACGTTACAGTTCTCTGCTCCATTTTTCGGTGTCGCAATTACCGGAGCAATAAAACGGTAGCCCTGCCGCGGAATTGTCTCAATGAACGACGGGTTCTCCGCCGAGTCGCCGAGGGTGTGGCGAAGAGTGCTGAGAGCGGTATTCAAGTTGGCATCAAAGTCCACAAATGTGTCTGCGGTCCACAATCTCTGCCGAAGATCTTCACGTGTCACCAGGCGTCCCGCGCGCTCCAGAAGAACACAGAGGACTTGGAAAGGCTTTTCATTCAGCTTGATTTTCACTCCTTGACGGAGAATCTCACCTTCTGCGAGATCAATATCAAAGGTACCAAACCGGTACTGCTGCGGCGGGTCCGCAGTTTGAACCTCCATCTCCTCCGGTTGCGGTCCGGCTGATAGTGCCTCTTGAACTGCCAGCGAAAGCTCGGTCTCCATAGAATGGCCGTTGTTCCCGTTAGACGGAGAACTCCTGCGCAGGTAATCAGCTTCCTGTACGGATCGCGGGAACATTTTTATCAGTCCGAGCCTCATCGCAACGTATCCTAAACCTTCTCAGCTCCTGCCTTTTAGGCTGAGGATGGCTTGAAATGCGCATTCGCACCCGATGCCCATCCAGTTCGTCATCGTACGGTGGGCATTCATCACTTTTTTCGCCTCTCGAACTAGTTTTAAGCGCAAACAAGAATAGAATTTGCCGCAATGCGGCTCTTGAGCGTCCTGCTTCTCCTAGTTTCTTCCGCGCTTTCGCAGATATTGGTCCTTCGTGACGTGAATGTAGTTGACGTGAGCCACGCCCGGATGCGACCGAACCAGACTGTTGTCATAAAAGACGGTTGGATCAAGACCGTAAGCCCCAAAGTGCGGATTCCTGAGGGTGCCCGCGTCGTCAACACATCGGGCAAGTTTCTCATTCCCGGCCTTTGGGACATGCACACTCACGTGGCCGGTATTTCAGCAGACCCTCAGTGGGGCAAACTATTGCTCCCACAATATCTGGCGCAGGGGATCACGGGAATCCGGGACATGGCGGGAGACGTGGACGCTCTCCTTGCCTGGAAACGCGACCAAGCCGAAGGCCGCTTAGAGGGGCCTCGCATGTTTATCGCGGGACCGTTCCTCGATCGGTCAACCCAGGGATTCGATCATCCAGGTGACGTGACCGCGGCCGCGACGCCAGAGGCAGGCCAGGCTGCGGTGCGGTTGCTCAAGTCTCGCGGCGTGGATTTCATCAAAGTCGGGTCGCAGCTCTCGCGAGAAACCTTCTTTGCTATCGCGGAAGAATGCAGGCGTCAGGGGATTGCTTTTCTGGGACATGTCCCCAACTCTGTTACTCCCCTTGAAGCCTCGAGCGCGGGGATGAAGAGCCAAGAGCATCTTTACGGAATCGCGTTATCGATTTCTGCCAAAGAGGAAGCTCTGCGGAACCAAATTTCGGACGCCCGCGCACATGACAACGCCAAGGCCTATGCCGCTGCCACAACCGAAGCGCAAACCACTACGGATGAGGCCAAAGCGCTAGGCCTTTTCAAAGCCTTCAACCGGAACGGAACCTGGATCGTTCCGACGCTGGTCTGGACCGAGACCACAAGCAAGTTGTCGGTTCGCCAGGATTCCCCACAACTCGCCTATCTGCCATCGAGTCTTCGGGAGAAATGGAAGCCCGGCAGTGAAATCGTTCCCAAATCTGCTGAAGATTACTATGCGCGTAAGCTGCAAAGCGACTTGCAGATTGTCCGTCTGATGCACAAAGCCGGCGTTCGGCTGCTAGCCGGTTCTGATTCATTGGATCCTTATGTTTTTCCCGGCGATAGTCTACATCACGAACTTGAGCTACTGGTTAGGGCTGGTCTCCCGCCCGCGGATGCACTTCGCGCTGCGACGCTCGGCGCAGCGGAGTTTTTTGGTCTGGAGAGCGAATTGGGCACAATCGAGGAAGGAAAGCGTGGCGATCTCGTTCTTCTTGAGGCCAATCCGCTCGAAAACATCAGCAATACGCGCAGAATTGCGGCAATTATTCAAAATGGGCGCTGGATGACTCCACAGGAGATCCTAGATCGCGCTAGCAGCCTGCGAATGTTTCTAAATGTTACGAACACACAATAAACAGGGATGAACGGATTTATTTAGTTCTGGATAAATTCATTGTTGATGGACGGCATTCTCAAACGTCAATCTACAATGTGAGACACAGGTTCGAAAGGCTGAACAGAGTGCCAGCAGTCGAAGCCCCCAAGTTCGGTATTCGACAAGTCGCGATTGCGTACGCCTACTCTTTTGCGGGCTGGGGAGCCTTCGCGCTGCTGATGGCCTCTCAGGACTACGTCGTTGCCAGAAGCGTTAACCCGCACACGAGGTTCCTTGAAGTGCTCGTAGTGCCTATCATCCGCGGGACTACCACTGCCTTACTGACTCCACTTCTTTACTTCCTGGTTCTGAAATGGCCGTTTTCCCGCAAACGTCTCTGGATCAGTTTGCTGCGTTATGCAGGAATCCTAAGCGGCTTCGTGCTGAGCTTCACCATAATCAGATGGTTGATCTTCCCCGGCTGGGATTACGTTAATAAACGCTGGTTGCCTCGCTCTTTCGAATCGCTGGTTGGATTTGCCGTTGGAGGATATGCCGACCAGGTCATCCTTTTCCTGATAATGGTTATCGCCGCTCATGCCTGGGTTTTCGACAGGAATTCTCGATTGCAAACACTGAAGCAAAGCGATCTTCACCGTGAACTGGCTGAGTTGCAACTACAGTTGCTGCAGATGCAACTTCATCCACACTTCATCTTTAATACCCTCCACGGAATAACAACGCTCATGGAAAGGGACGTGGAGACGGCAAGAACCATGCTCCTGCATCTCGCGGAGTTATTGAGGGCCGCAGTTTCCTCGCAGTCGCAGGACCTGGTGCAACTCAAACAAGAACTGGCCTTCATTTCTTCTTATGCGGCGTTGGAGCAGATGCGGCTCGGGCCTCGCTTGCAGATTACTTTTAGAGTCCAGGAGGAAGCCAAGGACGCCCTGGTCCCGCCGATGGTGCTTCAGCCTATTGTTGAGAATGCGATCCTGCATGGCGTGGCGGCGTGCCGAAGCGGCGGATGGGTGGACCTCCAATGCCGGCTGGAAGGACAACAGGTTTTGCTCGAAGTGATGAACAGCAGTTCGACAAATGGATCGGGCAAGTCAGATGGAATTGGGCTCAAGAACACACGTGCGCGTCTGCACAACTTGTTCGAGGGGGATGCCCACTTGGACTTTGAGGTACACGAGGACATCGCAACCACCAGGATCGTGTTGCCATTGATCACTGCACAGGAGACCGTCCGGTGAATGTTCTGATTGTTGACGACGAACCGCTTGCACGAGAGGCGTTGCGAAACGCTTTGGCGGAAAGTTCGAAAATCAATTCAGTTCGTGAAGCCTGCGACGCGATGCAGGCCATCGAACTGCTTAAGGAAAGCCCCGCCGATGCCGTCTTGCTCGACATTCAGATGCCGCAGATGGACGGCTTTGCTTTTCTGGAGCACGTTCACGAGTGTGGCGACAAGCCGCCAATTATTGTGTTTGTGACCGCCTATGACGATTTTGCTCTTCGGGCATTCGAGCAGCACGCGGCTGACTACGTGTTGAAACCTTTCGAAAAGAAGCGTCTAGTGATGGCCCTCGAACGGGCGGAGCTGCGCTGGAAGGGAGAACGAGCTTCTGCGATGCTCGACCAGTTGCCCGGACTGCTCCAGCAATTACGACAACGAGAAACGCCAAAACGGATTGCGGTGAAGAGCAAAGGGCGAGTGGTGTTTCTTGATCCTGCGTCCATCAATTTCGCTTTGGCCGAAGGAAACTACTTCGTGCTCCACTTGGCAAATGGCGGCGCGCACATGCTTCGAGGGATGATGAGCGACATCGAGGAGCAGCTAAAACCATTTGGGTTCATCCGAATTCACCGATCTGTCGTCATCAATATGAGGGTCATTAAAGAGATCCAGCCGCTGCCATCTGGAGATTATTTGCTACGCACCATTATGGGCCGGGAATTCAATGTGACCAGGAAGTACAAGCCCAATCTCTCGCAAATTGTGACACTCAGCGTCGGCACGCCAAAGGTAGTCTTCTAAGGGACGGATTTAGCGGAAGCAGCCGGAGCTTTTGGTACGTAAATCAGCTCGTACTCCATCGTCCAGGCCTTTCCATCAGGAGAGGTCTCGCCCTTCTGCTTCACTCTTCCACCTGCGAGGGGAGTGAAAGTCATACGACGAAGAGTTTTATTGCCATCGTGGTCGGCTGCGGGGCCTTCTAGTCGCATCTCGCGTCCCACCAAACCACCGGCATATTCATGGACTTCACCACCGGCATCCACCCAAAGCTGCTGCCACTGTTTCCGGACAGTGTTGTAGCTGTTAATGCTCTTACCTGGCCCCGAGCCTTCCCAATTTTCCAGCAACGCACACCCATTCAGGATGCGCTCGATCTTCGAATTCCCAGCATGCTGGCCATCAGTCGTCTGGACATCCCATTCTCCGATCCAAAAATCGAATTCGCGATTTACTGTCGTTCTTTGGCACGGTGTCGCGTTATGTTGGGTCGCGTCGGCTACCGTCTGCCATCTGGAGTCGCCTCGCAAAGCAGCCAGGCCAGAATCACTCTGAAGCGCCTGCACATTGGTGAAGCCTGATTTGTTTAGCCGGACAAGCACGTCGAAGGCCTTGTCTTTTTTGCCCAATTGCGCGTATTCGATGGCTTCGTGAAATAGCGAGCGCCAAACAAGGTACTTCACTGTGGCGGCCGTTTCAAACGCATTGGCGGCATCAGCGTAACGACCCAGGCCGTGCAGCGCCGTCCCCAGTTGATACCACGATCGTCCGTCTTTCGGCTCAGTCTTAACCGCACGTTGAAAGAATTGCTCGGCCGTAGCCCAGTCCTGTTTCGCCAGTGCCTGGTCACCTGGATTGGATTCCTGAGCGCGGCCAATCTCGCAACAAAGGAGAACGCAAAAAAGAACGATGAATTTATGCATTTACTAAAGCCCGCCGAAAAGTAGAATGCCTGCCTGTTCATCGTAAGAAATACTCCAACCTCCAGTCTCAGTCACGTCTGTTCACAGTCACTTTCGGTCTCCTGGTCACATTCTCTCGCGTCAAACCAGAGCAGACCATCCGGCTCGGCCCTTAAGCACTAATGCTGTTGACGCCGAATGCTAGAAGTCCGTCAAATCAGATATGGCACAGCATATCTTGCTGTTTTTATTTCTAACCATCGTGTGTTTCAGCTGCGGAAAATCTTTGGAGCCGGATTCGGCAGTCATGCAGGACGTGTCGGGATCGCTCGTGGCTTTGTCGACGCCGGACGCCTCTGCTGCTGCCCACTGGTACGAGGAGAAACTTGGTTTCAATTTAGTGAAAGAAGGCCGAATGGGAAAGGGTCTACACTTCGTGCTGCTCCGATACGGCGACAACATTGTCGAACTTATCCAAAATCCGAAAGCGAGGCCTCTATCGCAAGCTGTCCCGGGTATCAAAGATCCGTTCGAGATTCATGGCATATTCAAGCTTGGCTTCACGGTCCGCAACCTGGACCATGTTTTCGCAGATTTGAAGCAGCGCGGGGTCAAGATTGAGTTCAACACTACACAACTGGGTGACTTGCGCTTGCGAGCGTTCGGCATTCGGGATGTGGACGGCAATCTCATGCAGTTCTTCGGGAAATGAGTTTACCGTCGTACTCGGTACGCTCCCGGCACAGGTCCGGAAGACTTGTACTAAGGCGTAGACTATTGAACAACGCTACATTCGGGGCGGCAGTTGCAATCTGAGACGCAAATACGTCGATACCGATTCGGAGAGTTTGAGATTGACTTGGTGGAAGGGGACCTTCGCCGCCAAGGCATGCGACTCAAACTCAACGAGAAACCCTTTCAGGTGCTTTGTGTTTTGTTGGAAGGCGCGGGACATCTGGTGACACGGGATGAACTGCGACAACGCCTTTGGACAGCCGATACTTATGTGGACTTTGATGCCAACCTGAACACAGCTCTGAGCACACTTCGGCACAAGCTCGGCGACTCATCCGATAATCCCGTTTTCATTGAGACAATTCCCCGGCAAGGTTACCGGTTCATTGCCCCGGTTACTTCGATCGCAGATGAAGAAAATGATGCTGCGCACAGGCAGGGCGGCGTCGAGGAGAACCGAGAACCGGCGCTGGAAGGTCAAACGAGTAGCTCGATTCCCCTAAACAAATGGTGGCACCCTCTTGGTAGGGTGCTCCCATTCGCGGCGGTATTTCTATTTATTGTCGCAGCTGCGGCGGTAATGTCATGGCTGACCTATTTCCACTGGCGAAGCCAGTCAGCGCAAGGCAAGCTGACGATTCTGGTGACTCCGTTTGAGAACCTCAGTGGGGACATCAGTCAAGAATATTTGGGCGACGGGTTGACTGACGAAATGATCACCCGGTTGGGACAGATCTCTCCCGCCCACCTAAGCGTGACCGCGCGCAGCACGGCTATGCGGTATAAGCATACCCAGAAGGCGGTTGACCAGATCGCCCGGGAGTCTCACACCGATTACGTCCTGGAGGGCAGTGTGCGACGGCAGGGCGATCGGATTCGGATCAGTGCGCAATTGTTCAGAGCAGGAGAACAAGGGAGCCTATGGACGGAGGCTTATGATCGCGATTCCAGGGACCTGCTGATAATCCAACAAGAGGTTGCAGATCGAATTGCGCACTCCCTTTCGCTGGAAGTCTTGCCTGCGGTCCCGCGAAACCTAGCGACAAACCCCATCAATCCTGAAGCTTACGATGCTTATCTCAAAGGACTGTTCGAGTTGAACAAGCGGACTCAGGAAGACCTTCGGCGGAGCATTAGTTATTTCCAGCAGGCAACGGTCAACGACGATAAGTTCGCCCCGGCCTATGCCGCGCTTGCCTCTTCTTATAACGTTGCTGCGGGATGGGCATTCCTAAGCCCGGGAGAGTCTTACCCGAGGGCCAAGGTGGCCGCACAGAGGGCACTCTCCCTGGATGAGACGCTCGCAGACGCGCACGCCGCCTATGCTGAGATTTTGCATAACTATGAGTGGGAGTGGGACAGCGCAGAGCGGGAGTACCAGCGCGCTCTGCAACTGAATCCTAGTTCAGCGAACGGGCACAAAGTCTATGCCGAGTACCTGACCCACGCGGGCCGGTATACGGATGCATTGGCGGAGATCCGGAAGGCGCAGACACTCGATCCGGCATCGCTGGTGATGAGCGCTTTCGTTTGTTACGTGTACTACCATGCGCGCGAATATGACACGGCCATCAGCGAATGCGGGAAGGTTCTCGAGCTCGACCCAAATTTCATGCCAGCACACTATTGGCGCGGGGCTTCGCGTGTCTTTACTGGTCGGTATCAAGAAGCGGCTGAGGACTTTCGCCGGGCCGCAGAATTGTCCGAGAATGCGAGCTATTTTCTGACCTGGATGGCCCTGAACTACGCCGTTGAAGGGAGGAACGCTGCGGCGAGGGAAACGTTACAACAATTAAACGTGGATAGTCACCAACGCTATGTTTCGCCTTACGGCCTGGCCAGTGTCCATCTCGCTCTAGGCGAGCGTGAGCAGGCTATTGCTTTGTTAGAAAGGGCTTGCCGTGAACGCGCAACTGATACATTGTTTCTTGCGACCGCTCAGGAATTCGATGCGCTACACGACGACACGCGATTTGATCGGATGATCAGCATGGTCAAATTTCCCCGCTCGGCGATCTCGTTGGCATCAACGCATCCGCCCCGATCCAAATAACTGGATAGGCTTCTTTTCTCAGTGGCTATTCGCATTTTGTTCAAAGTATTCACTCCCACTGACTTCAGGCTCGCGTCCTTTAGCTAATCGTTACGGTTTACAAATAATTTATGCGATTTAGCTACATTTCAGTTCCACAAATCTGTCCACGAGCCTCAAATTTAGCAGGGTCGGATGGCGATATCACGCCGTAAGTTTCTTATCGGAGGAATGGGCTTTTTCGGCGCTACCCTGTTGCGCCAAATGAGTGTTACCTCAACAGCACTGGCTCGCCTGCAGGATTCGATTCGCAACATCGACTCGGCAGAAGATGAGGCGCTAATTTGGTATTCGACCCGCTACTTGACCGCCGAGATGCCAATGGCACGGCTCAACTCTTGGATTACCCCGACCACCAACTTTTTTGTGCGAAACAATCTCTTGCTGCCACCGGTCTCCTTAGATTCCTGGCGCCTTCGAGTTACCGGAGAAGTGAGTCGGCCGCTGGAGCTTACGTTTGACGAGTTCCGAAGGTTATCCGTCTCGAGCGTAACCAACACACTGGAATGTGCAGGTAATGGCCGCGCATTTTTCCGACCTGCGATAACAGCTGTTCCGTGGCGACGCGGCGCAGTGGGAAATGCCCTCTTTTCCGGCCCGCGTCTTCGGGACTTGCTCGAGAAAGCCGGGCTGAAGACGAGCGGGCATCACGTCGCCTTTAAAGGACTCGATATCGTTCCACCGGGAGCGCAGGAGTTCGTCCGGAGTATTCCAATTTCCAAAGCACTCGAACCTTCTACATTGGTCGCCTCGCACATGAATGGTGCAGCGCTGACTCCGGAGCACGGATTCCCGGCACGTGCCTTGGTTCCCGGCTGGATCGGGTCGTACTCTATCAAATGGTTATGCGAAATCCGTGTTCTGCAAAACGAATTCAACGGTTTTTACATGAGCTCGGCTTACCGACTGCCGGACGGGTCCTTCTCTGGCCGATCCCCCTTTAATAGCCGATCCCGTTCTAATAAAGGAGCGGATCATGGCCGCACAGAGCCGATTACTTCATTGGTTGTTAAGTCCATCATTGCGCATCCGCAAGACGGTGCAACAGTGTCGCCACAGGCCTCGGGAGTTCTAACTGTTAGTGGGGCCGCGTGGGCCGGGGAAACCGAGATTGAAAAAGTAGAGGTGTCGACCGATGGCGGGCACTCCTGGCATAACGCAGGCTTGGACCCTGACCAAGCCAAATACGCTTGGCGGCTGTGGAAATATACTTGGCGCCCAGCTCAAGGGGGCGCTTACCTATTGCTATCCAGGGCGACTGATCGTAATGGTAATACCCAGCCTCAGGAAACGCGTTGGAACCCCTCCGGTTATCTGTGGAATGGAATTGATCAGATTCGGGTGACGGTCGCGGCATGAATCCGCTCGTCCTATCCAAGCTGCCGGTGCTTTTCATCCTGACATCTAGCACTTTCGCGCTGATGCAACCAGCCGCTGCCAGTCAGACCAGCCATGATCATGAGCATGATCGTATTGGTTATGTGTCCAGCGAAATCATGAATCGTCCGGTCCAGCTTCGTCGAGGGATCGGGGTAATTCATCAACAGGTGACCACGTCCTCAGCGCAAGCGCAGAAGTTTTACGATCAGGGCCAAGCTTACCTGCACTCTTATATGTGGATTGAGGCGGCGCGTTCGTTTCACCAGTCGCTGCGCCTTGATCCTCGCCTGGCAATGGCTTATCTGGGATTGAGCTACGCATACTCGCCGCTCGACCATGAGGCGGCTCGACGTGCGCTTATTCAAGCCAAAGCGTTGGCCCAGACTGCAAGCGCTCGTGAGAGAGCTCAAATCGAAATCCGTGAGCGGCAGCTGGATGCGATGCTTGAACCGCAGAATTCAGCGAAGCTTAACGCATTTCGAGGGGCAATCGATGCTGCCCTTGCCGAAACTCCGAATCGCATCGAGCTACTGCTGTTGCGCGGCGATGCGGACGAGCCCAGCCCCTTCGGTGATGGACAAGGATGTGTCCTTTCGGCAATACCTTATTACAACAAGGTGCTTGAATCATCTCCTGATAACTTTGCCGCGCATCACTATCTGGCGCATTGTTATGAAAATAGTGGACGGATCTCCGAAGCCTTGGAGCACGCGAGGAGTTATGCGCGCTTGGCGCCCGCGATTGCGCACGCTCATCATATGTTGGGTCACGAATTGCGGCGAAGTGGTCGCGTTGAGGAGGCAATCACGCAGTTTCGAAAAGCTGATCAGATTGAGCGGCAGTATTACATGAAAGAAAACGTGCCGGGCTTTATGGATTGGCACCACGCGCACAACCTGGCCTTGCTGGCTAATTGTTACCAGTCAATCGGGCAAATGAGGGCTGCCGAGAGCCTGCTACGCGAGGAGATCAGATTGCCTGCGTTCACAGATTACGCGATGTTGAATCGAAGCAATTGGACAATCTTCTTGCTTAATCGAGGCAGAGCAAAAGAAGCCGAGGCTGCGGCTGAGGCCCTGCAACGTCTACCCTCGCCGCTCGCGCAGACAGCCGGGTTCGCGCTAGCAGGAGAAGCCGCAATCCAGCTAGGACTTCAAGACAAAGCACACAAACAACTCCAACAGGCAGAAGAAACTGCATCGCAGCTCTCACCAGCTGACGCCGCAGCGGCGAAGCCTTACATTGAAGGGTTGAGGGCCGAGCTTCACATCAGTTCCGGGGCGGGGGAGCAGGGCTACTCGGAATTGCGCGATGTGGTGAAAAGGATTCAGGCGGCGAGTAATCCTGACGCTTGGGCGCAGGGTCTTTTTCAGCTAGAGCTGTTCGCGAGCTTTGCCAGGAAAATGGAGCACTGGGAATCGGCCGAAGAAATTGCTCGAGCGATGATCGACCACGACCCAAAGTACGCTGGTTCGCACTATGCAATGGCCCTCATCGCCCAGCATCACAATGACCGGCATGGTGCTGACAATGAGTTCACTCTCGCAGCACGGCTATGGGCTGCAGCCGACAGCGATTTCCCAGAGTTAGCTTATGCGCGGCGCCACTTGCGCGGGCAGTCTGATTTTGTCTCCAGATATCCAGAAAACAAGATAATCAGCGGGAACTCTCCACTAATCTGGATCGTTTTGCCTAAATCCGCTTCTGGCTAGCTCCTCCCAAACATGAATTGCGATTTATCTCTTCTCGCAACTACTTGTTGCCGG
>WNFR01007702.1_pt1 | contig 11750 bp, 4 predicted proteins | sample 5400221 | NCBI WGS metagenome assembly WNFR01 (sample SAMN13153357, study PRJNA577476) | soil metagenome | isolation source: 40 cm soil under Madrone tree | place: USA:California | collected 2016-06-14 | reverse complement strand
CGTCGACACGCTGCGGAACGACGCCGGCGACGTGCGGGGCGCGGTCCGCGTCGGCGTCTATCTCGGCTTCCCGCGCCTGCGCCTCGTGACGTTCCTCACTCGCTTCCGCGCCCGACACCCGAACGTCGAGCTGCGCATCGTCTACGCGCCGCAAGAGGACCTGAGCGCGCGCCTGCTGCGCGGTCGCCTCGACTTCGCCTTCGCCCTGCGGCCGCGGACCGATACGCACGCCGCACTCACCTCCACACAGCTCTTCGAGGAGACGCTGCTCCTCGTCTCGAGTCGTCGCTTCTTCCGCCGCGGATTCACGCTCGAGGCGCTCGCCCGGAGTCCCGTAGTCGACTACTACCAAAGCGGCCCGCTGATCGAGCGCTGGCTGGCACATCACTACGGCGCCCGCGCGCCCCGCCCGACGGTCGCGATCTGGGCCGCAACGACCGACTTAGTGCTAGACCTGGTGCTGACCCACGCCGGCGTCGGCGTCCTGCCGCGCACCGTCGCAACCCCATACCTACGCCGTCGCCGCCTGGTAGCGCACCGCACGCCACGTCCCGCACTGACGGATTGGATCTGGCTGAACGAGGTCCGCGGCGCGTACCGCGACCGCGCGCTCACGACCTTCCGCGACGCCGTAATGCGCGAGCTCGCATAGCCGCGCAGAACCAAGAACGCGCTGCGCCGCGTGCCGGCGGCGGGGAGTCGCCTCGCAGGCGAATAGGTCGTACATAGGCGGAAGGCGCCGCGACGTACGGACGGATCCCCACGCGGCCGCGTTGGGCTAGTGTCCCGAGTCTGAAGTTCGCCGCCAAATTCCAAATTCCGCGGGTCTTTTCGGCGGTGCCCGCGTTGCTCCTCCTCGGAATAGTCGAGACTATTCTGTCGTCGTCGCGCCTTGGCACCGCCAAAAATCCCTCGCGGCCTTTGGCGCCGAACTTCAGACTCGGGACACTAGACCTGCTGAGCCAGCGAGGCGACTCCCTGCCGCCGGCCCACGACGCAGCGTTCTTCGCTTTCCGCGGCTATGCGAGCTCGCGCGCCATCGTCGCCGCGCGAGCTCGCATTCGTTACGCGTCCGTAGATCGCTAGTCCCCCTTGTCCTTGAACCCGAGGGAATCGTTGCGGCTCGCCGGTGCCGTGTACGTGGACTCCCAGCAGACGTTGCCGCTGTTCACGAGCTGAACCGTCACGGGCTGCGCGATCGGCAGCGGCGGGATCGTCGGCGAGAGGCCCTTGCCACTCACCATGATGGTCGTCTTACCGGCCGCGACACCCTCCTTGAGGATGATCTGCAGGCCATTGACGCGGCCGCCGGCGACGACGGCGCGGTTGCGGTACTTGTAGCCGTGCTTGGTCTCCTTCCAGCACGGCTTGCCGCCGTCGCAGATGCCGTCGGCAGGCGCGCACGCGCGTGCCACCAGCTCGCTATTGCCGTCGTAGACGCAGAGCTCGTAGTCGGTGGTGCTGAGCGGGATGCCGAAATCGGCCTTCGGCGTGAGATCCCCCTTCAGGTATTTCCAGATCAGCCGGTCGCGATCGTCCGGCGTCTTGTTCTTCATCGACAGCGAGCCCTTCTGCGGCTCCATCTGTTGGCGGCAGCCGTTGATCGGCACCGAGCCGCAGATGGTCAGGCCGCAACCGGGCGGCGGCGTCGCCGCGGCGGTCGGGGTCGTGGTCGCAGCGACCGTCGCGGTCGCCGTCGATGTCGCGGTCATGGTGGCACCGGGGCCCGGTGTCGTGGTGACGGTCACTGTCGCCGTCGCCGTGGTGGTCGGCGTCGGTGTCGCGGTGACGGTCGCGGTCGGAGTCGGCGACGCCACGCTGATGAGCACCGTCGCCGTGTTCGAGTCCTGCGTACCGTCGCTCACCTTGTAGGTGAAGGAGTCGGTGCCGAAGAAGCCGGCGGCCGGCGTGTAGTCGACGAGCGCCGTGTCACTCGAGGGAGTACCGGCCGTGCAGGTCTGGCCGGTGATCGAGCCGAGGCTGCCGTTCGCGGGCGGATCGACGATCGAGAAGGTGAGCTCGCAGGTGTCGACGTCGATGCCCTCGAGCGTGACCGTGACCGCCGTGTCCTCCTCCGTCGTCGCCAATCCATCGAGCGCAAACGGCGCCCCATTCGGCAACGCGCCGACGTTGATCGTCGTCGTCTGCAGCGGGACCTTCACGATGTTGCCGTATGCGTCACCGACGTTGGTCGGGAGCTCGGTCGGCACCGCGAACTGCCACTGCTGGGCGTCGATCTCGTTCAGCTGCTCGGGCGACTCCAGATTGTCGGTGTCGCTGGTGACGAAGTAGTGGACGCCGTGCGCGCCGTACGCGCCCTCGGTCTGATGGAGCTTGCAGTCGACGTCGCAGGGACCCGGGTCCGAGCGCAGCCGGCACACATGGCAGCTCGCGGGCTTCCCGGCGGCGACGCAGTACCCTTGCGTCACTCGCTGGTCGCTCCCCGCCTCGCCGGGCCAGGGGCGTTGCACGGGGTCGTCGCCGGTGCCGTCGTCGAGACAGCTGTCGTCGCGATAGTAGGGCACGACCGCCGGGTTCTCGACCGTCGTCCCGCTCTTGATCTCGACGATGTAGACGAGCGAGCCGGCGTCGCCCACGCCCGAGACCTGCTCCCAGTTGAGGTTGGCCGTGGGCGCGCTGAACGTCGGGTCCGGCACGTCGGCGTATGCGGGGAAGCCGCCGGCGTCATCGACGTTCCCTTGATCGTCGTTCTCGCCGTCGATGGCGACGCCGTCGCTCTTGATCGTGTTGTAGTACGTGGACGCCACGTCCTTGTTGTAATCCCACGAGGTGTAGAGCCCATCAGGAGGAATCGGGTGCACGCGCACGTGGTACCGATAGGTGATTTCGTCGCGGTAGAATGTCTCGGTATTGGTGACGTTGGTGCCCGAGTCGGCGCCCCAGATCTCGCGGATCGCGCGTACCGGTCCCTTGCGCTCGCCGAGCAGCGCCGCGTTGGCTTCCCAGTTCACCTGCTCGTCCTCGAAGCCGACGAGCGAGATGGTGGAGTCCGGCGCCTGCTGGAAGGCGCGTCCCTTCCAGCGGTCGATGAGATCGGGGCCGTACACGCCTGGCTGGTTCGGTTTTTGGACGTGCATTTGGCGGATCATCCAGCGCCCGCTCGCGTAGAACTGGTAGGCGTCGGTCTCCACCGTGACGCCGTCACGCAGGAAGCGGTCGGTCGAGGTGTGCAGGGTCGGGACGCACACCGAGCCGGACAGGTTCGGGCCATACGTGCCGTTGCTCGAGCCGAGCTGCTGGGGATCGCCGCTCGAGAAACTGAAACGGTCGATCCACTCGTCGGCGTTGGCATCGCGGACGTACGAGACGTAGCCGTTCGCGGCGTTGAAGGACGAGCCGCCGGGCTTACGGACCAGATAGACGTAACGCAACGTCGCCGGGTCGAGCGGGTCGGCGAGCACGATCAGCTGAGTGTCGGTCGCGCCGGGCGGATGACCGGCGCTCGACGGCGCCAGCGATCCGGCGTCGCTCGCCATGAAGACGATCTCGTCGTCGTCGTCGAGAGTCGGCACGGGATCCGGCACGGTCGTCACCGCGTCGGGGAACGCCGCGGTGCAGGTGCCGGCGGTCTTCCGCCAGGTCTCGACGTCCCACGCGTAGGTCAGCTCCTTGTCCGTACCGGAGTACTGGCCGAATCCAATCGGCGCATTCGAGTTCGGGTTGGTGAGGCAAGACGGAAACATCTCGTCCACCTGCACGGGGATCTCGACGAACTGAGCGCCGTCCCATTTGTACGCGGCGATCTCGTTCGGAGAGGCGGCTGTCAGCGAAGGGACCGGTAGGGTCACGATCGAGTTGTGGGAAGTGCGTTGGGTTTGCTGGGCAGTCGGCTTGCAGACGACGGCCGCCTGCGGCCCCGACCAGTTGGGGATCTTGGCGCCGGTGACGATGACGGGCTCGGCGTTGCGGTTTGCGGTCGTCTGCGCACGGGGACTCGTTGGCAGGGCGAGGACGGTTATGCTCACGGCCGCGACGAGAAAAACGAGGTTACGCATCAGGGGGTTCCTTTCTACTGTGACGCCACTCAGCGTGGCGTTGCTGCTGCTGTTGCGTTCGAGCCCACGAGATTTCGCTCGCCGCTCACGGTGCCAGGCACGGCGCGCCGGCGCAGACGTCGACGACGCCGCCGTTCGGTTTCAGGAACTCGGACTTCTGCTGCCGCGCGCTCACTTGCGCGCGCGGCTTGCCGTGCGGATCGCTGCCGGCGAAGTTCGGCGTGTTCGTCGTCGGCGGCGTCGGCGTGCCGGCGTCCCACACGACGAGCGCCGAGCCGGCGAACGGGAAGCTCGGGATCGCGGGAATGCCGAAGTACGGGTTCACGTCCGAGTGACGGCCGGGCGCGAGCGCCGGCTGGTAGATGCTGGCGCCGATCGTGCGCGCCTCGACTTCGGTCGTGATGTTCGACACCTGGTGGTCGCCGAAGGCCTCGTGCAGGAGCACGGTGTGCGCGGGCGTGTTCGGCAGCGGATCGGTGGTGATGTGGTGCGCGTAGCCGTTCGCTTCGCCGCGATCCCACAGCATCTGCATCAACGCGAAGAGGAGCGGCCGCTCGAGCTCGTTCGGGTAGTTGTCGTAGAGGCCGAACGGCGTGTCGACGTCGGCGAGACTGTCGCTCACCGCGCCGAGGAGCTTCCCTTCGGCGTAGGCGGTGAAGTCGACGCTGCGCTGGAGCAGCGTCGAGTAGTTCATCCCGGGCACGCCGAGGACGCTGCGATTGAAGTCGGGGGCGAGGGCGGTCAGCGAGCCGCCCATGATGCCGCCTTGGCTGTTGCCGTCGTAGTAGAGGTGCGACGCGTCGATCAGCGAATGGCCCGCGGCGTCCTTGAAGGCGGCGTTGCCGGCGAAGCCGTCGGGATGCAGCAACAGGCGCCCGAGGAATATGAAGTCGAGGAAACCCTGCTGCATGCGGTCGACCATCTTCGGGAAGTTGGAGGCGTCCTGGAGCGTCGCGATCACGGTCGGCGCGTCGCTCGTCGAGAACCCCGCCCAGTCGGTCGCGCAAAGGAGCACGTCGTGCTCGTCGCCCATCGCCTGGACGTTGCCGGCGTTGACCTCGCTCGCGCTACCCAAGAGGCCGTGGCCGTAGAGCGACGGCCGTGCCGGCACCGCGGTGCCCGTCGTATCGCGCGTGCTGAACGCCGAGCGCGGGATGTTGCAGATGAAGTTGGCGGTATAACTGGCCGGGTTCTTGATCGGCTTGCCGGTACCGTCGAGCGTGAACGTGCCGCCCGGCTCGCAATCGGGGAACAGGTAGCAGGGAACGGTGAACGTGCCTTCGACGCGACGGGCGACCTGGTCGCTCTCGCTCGGCGTCGAGCCCGGCAGCAGGTTGCAGTCGACGCCGGCGAGGAACGGCTCCAGCTCGGTGACGGTCTTCAGCGCGTCGCAGAACTCCTGTCCGCCGGGCGGGTTGTCCGGCGGCGCGCCGCCCGCGCAGCCGTCGTTGCCGCACGGTGGCAGGTCCGTCACGCTCGTGATCATGAAGCTCGGCGCCGCACCGGCGACTTGAAGATCGGCGAGGTCCGGGTCACCGAGACCGTTCGGACCGAGCGCGTCGTCGCGCATGCCGAGGGCGCGCTTGCTCAAGATGTCGCGGCTCGCGACGGTGAAGTCCCACGCGAGGTAGAGGTCGCTGCGCCCGATCCCCGCCGACGCGAGCATCGTGAAGACGTCCTCCATGTGCGCACGCCGCGCCTCTTTCGCAGGATCGCCGGTAGGCGTGGCGTCGCGATAGGCGAGGAAGTCGGCGCTCGGCGCGATCAGCGCCCCGGTCGCGTCCTTGAGATTGCGGAGCGCGACGATGTAGCGGCCACCCTCGTCGAAGTTGACGGCGGGCCGGACATAGAGCGCGCGGTTCGCCTCAGTGCTGGCGTTGGAGTCGATCTCCGACCAGATGAGGTGGCGCTGGAGATTCGACGCGTTGATGACGACGATCGGCTGCGCCGGATCGAACGAGCGCTCGACGTCGGTGATCGGCACCGCGCCGGTCTGCGCGGCGTCATACCCGGGCACGCGCAGCTCGATCGACTGGCCGGGGCTGAAGCCGTCGGCGCGGTTGTGGTCGGTCGGATCGATCGGGACGTTGGCCTTGTTCCGCGGCATGGCGGTGATCGAGAGGTTCACCCGTCGCCCGGTGTCGGTCGTCGCGTCGACGACCGTGAAGAAGTCGTTCGGGAACGGGTACAGACAGACGCTCGGATCGAGCGAGTCGCACACGCCGGGGCAGGCGCAGTTCGGCTGGCACATGCCGGGGCACGTCGGCGCGGCGAGACCGTCGCATTCCTCGTTCGCCTGGTTGATCATGCCGTCGCCGCAGACGGGGCACTGGCACAGCGCCGTGCATGCGCCCGGGCACGGGCTGCCGGCGGCCGCGCCGTCACACTGCTCGCCGGCGTCGATCGAGCCGTTGCCGCAGAGCGCGGGCGGCGTCGGCGTCGCCGAGGGCGTTCCCGTCCCGCCGGTGCAATCGGGGCAGGCGAGCGTCGGCGTCACGGTCGGCGTCGGACCGACCGGCGGCTGCACGGCGTAGACGCACAGCTCGGACGGACGGCGCGCGTCGAGCGTCTCGGAGCCGAATTGGTTCGCGGTGTAGAGCGGGCTCACGGTCGCGAACCGCGGCTCGTTCACCTGCTTGACCTGGTAGCAGAGGAGGTGCGCCGGGTGCTGCTCGGCGCCCGGGTCCTCATCGTTCTTGTCGGCGGCGAGACACAGACGCGACGCCTTGCGCACCTGCAGCGACATCGTACCGAATTGGTCCGCGACCGCGACCGTCACCGGAGTGAGCTTCGCGCTGCCGCTCGAGCGCTTCACGCGATGACATTGGAAATGGTCGATCGACGGACTCGCCGGCGGCGACGGTGGTGTCGTATGGCTCTTCGCGGTCGGCACCTCGAGGGCGACGGGCTTCTTCACGTCGAGCGTCCACGTGCCGAAGCGGTCGACGAGCGTCTGCCGCAGGATCGTCGTGAAGCGCGTCGCCGGCTTGATGAGATAATCCTCCAGGTGATCGGGGCGGTTCGGTGCATTGGGATCGTCGCCGCCGACGTTCGTCGGTGCGCAGAGGAGCTTCGGCTTCCGCACCTCGACCGTCGCCGAGCCGAAGCGATCGACGACCTGCACGCCGGAGCGCGACATGAACCGCGCTGCCCCGCGCGTGGGCGCTGCGCGATAGCAGGTGAAGTCCGCGGCATGCGCCATACCGCCGAGGGTGAGCACCATCGCGATCGCGCATGCCTGTCGCGCCAAACCGACCCGCATAGACGTGTCCTCCGATCACAGCTGACGTGCGGAGCTACGAAGCGGGGCAAGCGTACGAACAGCGCAGCGCAGGCGACAATCGCGTGATCTCGCGAAAAATCACCCGGAAAGTGATGACGGCAGTACCGGAATCGCGGGGCGGAAAGCGGAGGGGTGACGTCAGAGCGCGCCCGACGGCGCGGCCATGCTCGCGACGTCAGGCGGACGGCCGCGGCCCGGTGCCTCTCGCACCGGGCCGCGACGTCGGCAGAGACAGACGATTACGACACGGTCTTCTTCGCCGCGAGCTCGTCGTCGATGATCTCCTTGAATTTCTCGAACGGCTGCGCGCCGGAGATCATGCGTCCATTGATGAAGAACGCAGGCGTGCCGTTGACACCGACCTTGTTGCCGTCGGCGATGTCTTGATCGATGGCAGCTTTGTGCGGCTTTTTCTCCAGACACTCGTCGAACTTCGTGCTGTCGAGACCGACGTCCTTTGCATACTGCTTGAGCTTGTCGTCTTGCAGCGCGGTCTGATTGTCGAAGAGCTTGGCGTGGTACTCCCAGAACTTGCCTTGCGCGTTCGCGCATGCCGCTGCCTCCGACGCCGGACGCGCCATCGGATGCATCGGCAGCGGATAGTCGCGAAACACGAGCCGGACCTTGTCGCCGTACACCTGCATGACCTTGTTCACCGAGTCCTCGGCGCGCTTGCAGAACGGGCATTGATAATCGGAGAACTCGATGATCGTGACCGGCGCCTTCGCCCCGGCGCCGCGCTCCGGACGTCCGGCCGTCGCGACGTCGATGACGGGCGCCTTCAGGGCGACCGTCGTCTTGTGCTTCGCCTTCAGCTCGTCGATGAACTTGGCGAGGCGCTCCTGGGCGCGCTGGCCACCCAAGTACTGGATGATCTGCGGCTTCACCGCGTCGAGCGTCTGGCCTTTGAGCTGCGCTTTGTTATCGTCGTAGACCTTCTGAATCTCCTCGTCCGACGGCACTGCGACTTTGTCGGTGATCTCGGTCTTCTGGAGCGCATCGACGGAGACGTTGCGGTCTTTCGCCTCCTGCTTCATGAGCTCCTCGGCGACGATCTCGTCGACGCCCTCACGCAGCGCCTCGTAGCGCTGGGTGTCGAGCTCGATGAGCTTCGAGCGCACCTTGTCCTCGAGCTCGCCGCGCGTGATCTTCCGCGGCCCGACGGTCGCGATCGTATCCGTCGGCGCGCCGCTCAAGCTCGTCGTCGCCGCGGAACCCGCCGCCCCGGCAACGCCAGCGACGGCGATCCCGAAGCTGATCGACAAAATGAGTGCAATCGTCACACGCATGCAAAACCTCCTTCGCAAAGGGTCGAAAGTTATGGCGTTGACCGCGGTCGGTCAAGCAGGGGCGGGACTGGGTCAATTTGCGTCGCCATACTTCGTTGCTCGGTCGCTGCGCTGCTCGCTTCTCTCGCGCCTCGTCTGGCTCGCTTGCCCTCGTAGGGCAACTTGACCCAGTCCCTGCGCAGCGAAATCACCGATTACGCCCGAAGCGGACAGAGCGGGACGGTCGGGCGATCTACGACGCTGATTCGGCTGATCGGCGGACGATGGCGAGGATCGCGTGGAAGCTGTCGTCGGGTGCGGTGCGGTTGCGGCGCTCGGCGCCGCATTGGACGCAGCGGTGGACTAGCACGTACTCGCCTTGCCGCGTGTCGACTCGAAGCGGGCGCATCATTCCTTTACACGTGGCGCGGCGATCGCCGGGGTCGATGTCGACGTGCCGGCTCCATAGGCAGCGGGGACAGTGATTCGTGTAGCCGGTGCCGTGAACCTGAACGCCGCATTCCGCGCACTCGAAGTCCTCGATGCGGCGCTGGAAGAGTGGGTTCACGGGGCGAGTCCGACGTCGGAGCTCTATCAGGCATGCGACCGCACGCGCCACCGCGCGGTCGGTAGTGAGTCAATTTGCGTCGCGATACGTCGTTGCTCGGTCGTTCCGCTGCTCGGTGTAGCGCTGCTACGCCTGCGCTGCTCGCTTCTCTCGCGCCTCGTCTCGCTCGCTTGCCCTCGTAGGGCAACTTGACCCACTACCCCTGTCGGCCCCTGTCGGCACAGTGTTGGGCGTGGTAGCTGACCGCATCCCGACGACGATTGGAGCACCCATGGCGAACACGACCGGAATCGTCCCGTTCTGGAAGCAGTACGACCGCAAGGCGGTGCTGCGGTTTGCGCAGCTGGCGGAGGATCTCGGCTACGACTCGATTTGGATCCCCGAGGCGTGGGCGTATGAGCAGTTTCAGCTGCTCGCCGAAATCGCCGGCGCGACGCGGCGGCTGAAGCTCGGAACGGGGATCACGAACGTGTTCAGCCGTTCACCGGGGCTGCTCGCGATGAGCGCCGCCACGCTGGACGAAATCTCGGAGGGACGTGCGATTCTGGGACTCGGCACCAGCGGCAAGCTCGTCGTCGAGAACTTCCACGGGGTACCGTACGAGAAGCCGCTCACGCGCTTGCGCGAGACGATCGGGATCCTGCGCGCGCTCTGGCGCGGCGATCGTCTGGCGCCGGAGATGAGCACGCTCTTCGCGCCGCGCCACTTCAAGCTCGAGATGACGCCGCGACGGCGCGACATTCCGATTTACGTCGCGTCGCTCCAGGAGAAGGCGGTCCGCGAGATCGGGCGCAGCGCCGACGGCTGGATTCCGACGTTCTGGCCGTACCGGCACCTGCGGGACGGGATCGCATGGATCGCCGCCGGCGCCGAAGAGGCCGGCCGCGCCGGTGTCCACGTCGAGGTCGCGCCCTTCATGGCAGTCGTCCCGCTCGATGACCGCGACGCGGCACGCATGCTCGTGAAGCCGCTCGTCGCCTTCTACATCGGCGGCATGGGGACGTATTACCACGCGCTCTTCCGCCGCTACGGCTTCGGCGAGAACGCCGACCTCGTCCGCGAGCTCTACCAGGCCGGCGACCGCGCTCGCGCCGCCAGCGCAGTGAGCGATGACCTCATCGATGCGATCGCGATCTGCGGCCCCGCATCGTATTGCCGCGAGATGCTCGCCGAGTGGCGCGCGCACGGCGTCGACGCCGCGCTCCTCAATCTTCCCGTCGGCGCTCCACCGGAGCTTACGGAGCAGTTCCTGCGGGCCGTGGCGCCGAACGCCGCCTGACGCTCGCGCCTATTTGGGCGGCGGTACTGGGTCGAGTTGCCCTACGAGGGCAAGCGAGCCAGACGAGGCGCGAGGGAGCCGGGCGCGCAGGCGTAGCAGCGCTACGCCGAGCACGCCCGGCGACCGAGTAACGAAGTGTGGCGACGCAAATCGGCCCAGTACGTCCAGTACGTCAGGCGGCGAGCAACACGCCGTCGGGCTCGAGCGCAATCGCCAGCGCCTCGTCGATCGTCGCGACCGGGTGGAAGCGCATGCGCTCGCGCACCTCCTGCGGCACCTCGTCGAGGTCGGCGCCGTTCCGCTCCGGAAGGATGACGTCGGTGAGACCCGCCGCGTGCGCCGCGAGCACCTTCTGCTTGACGCCGCCGATCGGCAGCACCCTTCCCTGCAGCGTCACCTCGCCCGTCATCCCGACCGTGTGCTTCACGGGACGGCCGGTCATGAGCGACGCGATCGCGGTGACGATCGTCACGCCGGCGCTCGGGCCGTCCTTCGGAATCGCGCCTGCCGGCACGTGGACGTGGAACTCGCGCTCGTCGAACGCGTGCTCGTCGATGCCGAGCCCGCGCGCGTGGCTGCGGACATAGGTGAGCGCGATGCGCGCCGACTCCTTCATGACGTCACCGAGCTGGCCGGTCAGGACGAGTCCGCCCTTCCCCGCCATCGCCGCCGCCTCGACGAAGAGCACGTCGCCGCCCGTGCCGGTCACGGCGAGACCGGTCGCGACGCCGGGAACCGCGGTGCGGGCCGCCGCTTCGGGGAAGAACTTCTGCCGGCCGAGCGCGTCGCGGACGACCGCCAGGTCGATCTGCACCGGCGCCGCGACGGCGGCCGACGCGATGCGCGTCGCCGTCTTCCGCAGCGTCGTCCCGAGCTCGCGCTCGAGCTGGCGCACGCCGGCCTCGCGCGTGTACTCGACGACGATCGTCGCCAGCACGTCGTCGGCGATCGCGACCTCGTCTTCGCGCAGGCCGTTGCGCTCGATCTGCCGCGGCCAGAGGTAACCGCGCGCGATCGCGACCTTCTCGGAGAGCGTGTAGCCGTCGAAGCGGATGATCTCCATGCGATCGAGGAGCGGACCGGGAATCGTATCGGCGACGTTCGCCGTCGCGACGAACAGCACCTGCGAGAGATCGAGCTCGACGTCGAGGTAATGGTCGCGGAACGAGTGGTTCTGCGCCGGGTCGAGCACCTCGAGGAGCGCCGCAGACGGATCGCCGCGCCAGTCGGCGCCGACCTTGTCGACCTCGTCGAGCATGATCACCGGATTCATGGTCCCGGCATCGCGCAGCGCGCGCACGAGGCGCCCGGGAAGCGCGCCGATGTAGGTGCGACG
>WNFR01015202.1_pt1 | contig 11751 bp, 11 predicted proteins | sample 5400221 | NCBI WGS metagenome assembly WNFR01 (sample SAMN13153357, study PRJNA577476) | soil metagenome | isolation source: 40 cm soil under Madrone tree | place: USA:California | collected 2016-06-14 | reverse complement strand
CCAGGAGGCTCTGAGCGCGTATCGCGACGGGATTGCAGCAGCCGAAAAGAAAGGCGACAAGCAGGCCATGAAAGAGATGCAGGTCTTCGCCCGGCGGCTTGCAAAGCCCGTGTCCCCCGAGTAGAGTTTCGTCATGCTGCATTGCAGCACGCAAGCCCCCCCGCAAATCCCGTCCTATTTACGCGCGATCGACTGCTGCTTGCTCCGAGCGCATCCGGTAAGACGTCGCGACGCCCCGATCCACCGTGATCCAGTACGAAAAAATACGCGAGTGGGTAATTGGCGCACCGCTCGATCCGCTCAGTCAGAGCACGCGCCAGCACATCGCGCTGGCAGCCTTCATCGCCTGGGTCGGCCTGGGTGCGGACGGACTTTCCTCGTCAGCGTACGGTCCGGAAGAGGCGTTCAAAGCGCTCGGCGACCACACCCAGCTCGGGCTCTACATGGCGATCGCCACCGCGGCGACGGTGTTCATCATTTCGCTCGCGTACAACCAGGTCATCGAGCTGTTTCCGACCGGCGGGGGCGGATACCGCGTAGCGACCAGCCTCATCGGGCCGCGCGCGGGACTGGTCTCCGGCGCGGCGCTGATCGTCGACTATGTTCTGACCATCGCGATATCGGTGGCCAGCGGTGTCGACGCGCTGTTCAGCCTGCTGCCGGCGGCGGCGAGCCAGGTGAAGCTCGGCACCGAGCTGGTGCTGGTCGTGGTGCTGCTGGTGATGAACATGCGCGGCATGAAGGAGTCGATCCGCTTCCTGCTGCCCATCTTTCTCGGGTTCTTCTTCACCCACGTGTTCCTGATCGCCTACGGCATCCTCGGCCATTCGCAAGGACTGACGCTGGTCGTTCCCGACGCCCTGGCTGAAACCAGCAAGCTCGCGCACGACATCGGCTGGGTCGCGGCGCTGTCATTGTTCCTGCGCGCGTATTCACTGGGCGGCGGGACGTACACGGGAATCGAAGCGGTATCGAACAACGTGCAGACCTTGCGCGAGCCCGTGGTGCGCACCGGCAAGCTCACCATGTTCTACATGGCCGCCTCGCTCGCCTTCACCGCCGCCGGCATCATCCTGCTGTATTTGCTGTGGAACGCACAGCCGGTCGAGGGGCAGACGCTCAACGCCGTCGTCTTTGGCTCGATCATCGAGAGCTTCGATCTGCCCGCCGGCTTCAACCAGGTCTCCCTGTCGCTGGTGCTGTTCTTCGAAGCGGGCCTGCTGTTCGTTGCCGCGAACACCGGTTTTCTCGGCGGGCCCTCGGTGCTGTCCAATATGGCCGACGATTCGTGGCTGCCGCACCAGTTCCGCCATTTGTCGACGCGGCTGGTGACCCAGAACGGCATTGTGATCATGGGGCTTGCCGCCTTGGTGATCCTGCTCTGGAGCCGCGGCAAGGTCGACCTGCTGGTGGTGCTGTACTCGATCAACGTATTTCTCACTTTTTCGCTGTCGCTGCTCGGCCTGTGCATTTACTGGTGGCGTGCGCGCGCAACCGATCGCCGCTGGCTTTTCCGCTTTTCGCTGTCCGCGGTGGGCTTGGTCGTCACCTCGGGCATTCTCGCGGTTACCACGATCGAGAAGTTCGGCGAGGGCGGCTGGGTTACAGTCGTCATCACTTCGGTGGTGATCGCCTTGTGTCTCGCCGTTCACCGCCATTACGACTGGGTGAAGGCCCGGCTCAAGGAAGTCGACGAGATATTCACCGCCGCGCAATGTCCGAAGCGGGCTGACCCCCCGCCACTCGACCCGGAAGCGCCGACGGCGGTGTTCATCGTCGGTTCGAGCCGCGGCGGCGGAATCCACACGGTGTTATGGGTTCAGCGCTTGTTTCCGAATCACTTCCGCAATTTCGTTTTTATCAGCGCCAAGGCGGTCGACAGGCAAAGCTATGGTGGCCCCGAGCAGCTGGAGTGTCTGAGAACGGCGCTAGACAAGGCGCTGGCATTTTACGTTGATTATTGCCACGCCAACGATCTCGCGGCGACGGCGCGGTTTTCACTGGGAACCGACAGGGTCGATGAGCTGGTCAAGCTCGCCGAGGAGATTCAGCGCGAATATCCGAATTGCGTGTTCTTTACCAGCAAGCTCGTATTCCGCAACGAAAACTGGGTGACGCGACTGCTGCACAATCAGACCGCGCTGGCCTTGCAGCGAAGACTGCATTTGAACGGAATGCAGATGGTGATTCTGCCGATGCAGCTTTGACGCGGTTGCCGCCGCGTACACTTGGGCGCGGTTGCGGATTCTTAGCGAACCGCCTCGACCCCAAGGTTGGCTAGCTCGTCGGCGCGATGGTTGCCCGGCGTCTCGGCATGCCCTTTCACCCAGTGCCAGACAATGTCATGCTGCGCGGCTGCATCATCGAGCGCCCGCCACAAATCCGCGTTCTTCACCGCCTTACGGGCGCTGGTTTTCCAGCCATTGCTCTTCCAGGTGTGAATCCATCGCTCGATACCCTGTTTCACGTATTGCGAATCGGTGTAGATCTCGACCGGACATCGCCGCTTGAGGCTATCCAGCGCGCGGATCACCGCGGTGAGCTCCATCCGATTGTTGGTCGAGTGCGCTTCGCCACCGAAGAGCTCGCGCGTCTTGCCCTTGTACTGCAGCAGCGCGCCCCAGCCTCCCGGCCCCGGATTTCCCTTGCAAGCGCCGTCGGTGTAGACGATAACTGGCGCGCTCATGCGCGGCAGCTCATTCGGCAGGCTCGGTGACGAGCTCCCTTGCCTGCCGCGCCGCCGGCGCCAATGCCTTTTTTCGCACCCGTCGGGCCCAGGTTGGCGTAATCACGCGCATGCCCAGCACCCGCTTGGTCGCCCGCAGGAAATAGACTCCGCCGGCAACGGGCCACCAGCGATCGCCCGCTTTTTCAAAGAAGCTGAACCGCTTGAGCCACTTCTCCTGTTTGAACGGCGGCACATAACAATCGAGCCTGCCGCCGGCGACCTCGAATCCCAGCAGCGCAAGCCAGTCCTTGAGGCGATAAAGCGTGATGAAGTTGCCATTCCACGGCATAGCCTGCTCGCGGCCGAAATAACGCTTGGCGCCGAACAGGCTGAAGGGATTGAAACCGGCGATCAGGAGCTGTCCTTCGGGCCGCATCACTCGATAGATCTCGCGCAGCAATTGGTGCGGCTCGTCGGTGAACTCGAGCGCGTGGGGTAATACGATAAGATCGGTGCTGTTCTCGGCGAACGGCAGCCAGTGCGGGTCTGCGAGCACCTGCGCGGGCTCCTCGAGATCGACACTGCAGCGGGTGGTGATACGTGACGAGCGCAGAAACGGGCTCTCGGGCAACCCTATCTGGAGAGCCTGATAGCCGAAGATGTCCGCCAGCGTTTGATCGAAATACGCCTGTTCGCGGGACTGCAAATAAGCCCCCAGCGGGGTCGCGAGCCACGCGGCCAGCGTGCCGGTTGACAGGACGCTTGCCTCTATCGAAGATTCCGCCATGCCGACAATTATCCCGATCCCTGCGTTTGCCGACAACTACATCTGGCTCGTCCTGCACGATGGCAAGGGCGCAGTCGTCGATCCGGGCGACGCGGCGCCGGTCATCGAATACCTGGAACGTGAAGGCATCGAGCTTTGCGCGATCGTCAATACGCATCATCACGGTGACCACGTCGGAGGCAACCGGGGCCTGCTGGCGCGCTGGCCGGTGCCGATATTCGGGCCCGCGCGCGAACAGATTCCCGGACGCACGCGCGCGCTCGGCGAGGGCGACACATTTACGCTGCCGGGAATCGGGCTCGAGTTATCGGTGCTCGACATACCGGGACACACTTCCGGGCACATTGCGTGCGTTGGCAAGGAAGTCGTGTTCTGCGGCGACACTTTGTTTGCCGCCGGCTGCGGACGGCTGTTCGAGGGAACTCCCGCGCAGATGGTGACATCGCTCGACAAGCTCGCGGCGCTCCCTCCTGGCACTCGCATCTACTGCGGGCACGAGTACACGGTTTCGAACCTTCGCTTCGCGCTCGCAGTTGAGCCGCAAAGCGCGGCATTGCGAGCACGTCTGGAGCGCGAGCAGGCCAAGCGCAACCGGGGCGAGCCGACGCTGCCGTCGAGCGTCGGCGAGCCGGGCGCGATCTGCCGGATCGCGTGGCCGTGTTCGCGGAGCTTCGCGCCTGGAAGAACGCATTCTGACGAGAGGCGAGTGCCTCGAATCCATCGATTCCGGCGCGATTCCGCCCTCGGCGTGATCGTATTGGCCCGTTTCGTGCCTGAAAGACCGGAGGCGGTAATTGCTTGACGCGCCGCGCCACTGACCCCTAACATCATGACAATGTCGTTTTTCTTGAAGGCGTATTTGCCACCCGCTCAGACATCCCGGATTGCCGCTGCCCTTGTGACGCTTGCGCTGGCTGCCTGTGCGAGCTTTCCGGCGAGTCCTCCGCAGACGGTGCCCGCGCCGGCACCAGCTCCAGCGCCGGAGCCCGCACCTGTTCCTGCTCCGCCGCCCGTTGTTATCTTTCCGGCCGAGGATGAGTTGCCCGCCATGCACGCAACCGGCGGCGACCCCGATTCGGTCACCAACGTCACATTGCAATTACGCTCCGAGTATGGCGACCTCTGGGAAAGAATCCGCCGCGGCTTCACCTTGGCCGACCTCGATACGCCTCAAGTGAAGCAGGCTGAAGAGTGGTACGCGTCGCGTCCCGATTATATGGCGCGCATGATCGAGCGCAGCCGCCGCTACCTTTACTACATCGTCACCGAGGTCGAAAAGCGCGGCATGCCTCTCGAGGCTGCTCTGCTGCCTATGATCGAGAGCGCGTACAACCCGATGGCGTATTCGAGCGGCCGCGCGTCAGGCATCTGGCAGTTCATCCCCTCGACCGGCAAGTCCTACGGCATGAAGCAGACCTGGTGGATGGACGAGCGCAGGGACGTGGTCGCCGCCACCGGCGGGGCGCTCGATTATCTGCAAAAGCTTCATGCCGAATTCGACGATTGGTATCTCGCGCTTGCCGCGTATAACTGGGGCGAGGGGTCCGTGCGACGCGCCATCGCCGCCAACCAGAAACGCGGGTTGCCAACCGATTATCTGAGCCTGTCGATGCCGGCGGAAACGCGCAATTACGTGCCCAAGCTGCAAGCGGTCAAGAACATCGTCCGCGACCCTGAGGCGTACAACCTCGAGCTTGCCCACATTCCGGAGGCGCCGTACTTCACGGTGGTGCGAACGACCCGGAAGATGGACGTCAAGATCGCCGCCGAACTGGCGGAGATGCCGCTGGACGAGTTTCTTTCACTCAACCCGCAGCACAACCGGCCGGTCATCGCGGGCGCCGATGAGACGACGATCCTGTTGCCTTACGACAAGGCAGAGCTCTTCGCATCCAAGCTGGCGCTCTCCCATCAGCCAATGGTCACCTGGCAGGCCTACCGAACCAAACCCAACGAAACCTTGCCGCTGCTCGCAGCGCGTTTCGGCCTTTCGCTGGAAACGCTGCGAACCGTTAACGGCATCGGCGCACGGGCCAACGTACCCGTCGGTCATGCGCTGTTGGTGCCAACGCAGGCGCCCAGCGACGCTACGATGGCAAGCCTCCAGAACGCGGTCTTCACAACCGTGCCGAGCGGACGGACGCTCTACCACCGGGTTCGCAACGGAGAAACACTGTCGTCGATCGCCTCGCGCTACGCAGTGACCGCGCAGGACTTGAAGCAGTGGAATTCCGGAATGAACCCAAAAATGGTCGCCGGCCAGCGCCTGCGGGTCATCAGCGATGTTGCTTCGCCGGGAACGAGATCGAAGCAAAGAAAGACAACGTCAGTTCGACCCGCACATGCGGTCAGCAAGAAGGCCTCATCGCCGAAGCAGGCCGCGATCAAGGGACAGCTACTGCCAGTCAAGCACCTCTGATACGCCCGGCTTTCCAGGCTCCCCAAACAAAACAGGCGACACTTGCGCATCGCCTGTTTTGAGGTCCATCGCAGTTTCACGACGGACGTGTGACCGCGGAAATCTTATGTCTTTTTCGCGGATTTCTTCTTTGCGGCCTTCTTCTTGGCCGGTTTGCGCTTGGCAGCCTTTTTCTTCGGGGCAGCCTTCTTCCGCTTCGCGGCTTTCTTCTTCGCTGGTTTGCGCTTTGCAGCCTTCTTCTTGGCTGGTTTGCGCTTGGCAGCCTTCTTCGTTGCCTTCTTTGCCTTCTTCTTGGCGGGCTTGCGCTTCGCTGCCTTCTTCTTCGGCGCAGCCTTCTTTGCAGCCTTCTTCTTGGGGGTCTTCTTCTTCGCTGCCTTCTTCTTGGTGGCCGCTTTCTTCTTCGCCGCCTTCTTCTTCGGCGCGGCGGACGGTGCCGTCGGTGTTGCCATGGTCATCATGTCAGCCATCTTTGGTTCTCCTGTCTGAGTTGCTATAACTGTTATGAGTGCTACTTCATCGCAGGTTTCTCTGCATCCGTCTCAAGACTTTTGTTGCGGCTCTTGACAAACACATTGACACCTGCTGCCTGAATTCTAGCCAATTTTTTTCGAAATACAAGATTTAATTGCAGTTTCATGTGACGCTGCACGTCAGTGTTGCGATTTTGCACACCGAAAATTCGATGCGAATGCGTCATTCAGGGCATCAAAGATTCGTGTGCGAAGAGCTCCTCGATGGTCTCGCGCGGGCGCACTAGATGCACCTTTTCGCCGTCGACAATGACCTCCGCGGCGCGCGCTCTCGAGTTGTAATTCGAGCTCATGGCCATCGCGTACGCACCTGCGGAAAGTATGGCTAGCAGATCGCCTTCGACGAGTGCCAGCATGCGGTCGCGAGCAAGAAAATCGGCGCTCTCGCATACTGGCCCGACCACCTGCCATAACTGCTCCGCTACAGTGCGCGGAACGACCGGCCGTACGTCGTGCCACGCGTCGTAAAGAGCCGGTCTGAGCAGGTCGTTCATTGCCGCATCGACGATAGCGAAGTTTCGCAACGGACCTGGCTTGAGGTAGCTCACGCGCGTTAGCAGCACGCCTGCATTGCCGACCAGAAATCGCCCGGGCTCGAACAGCAACTTGAGCGGTCGGCTGCCGAGCAGACGGCGGATCGCGAGCGCATATTGATTCGGATCGACCGTCTCCTCGTCGCGGTAGCGGATGCCGATGCCGCCTCCGAAGTCAATGTGCTCGAGTCGAATGCCTTCCGCCGAAAGCCGGTCGACCAGGGCAAGCATTTTTGCCGCCGCCTCGAGATGAGGATCGAGCCCCTCGATTTGCGAGCCGATATGCATGTCGATTCCGCGCACTTCGACGTTGGCGAGCCCGGCGGCGCGGCGATAGAGCGGCAGCGCGTCGTCGAGCGCCACGCCGAACTTGGTTTCCTTGAGTCCGGTCGAGATGTAGGGATGCGTTCCGGGATCGACATCGGGATTGACGCGAATGCTGACCGGCGCCCGCTTGCCCGCTTGTCCCGCCGCGGCATCGAGGTGATCGAGCTCGCTTGTCGATTCGACGTTGAAGCAATGGATGCCCAGTTCGAGCCCACGTTGCATTTCCGCGGTGGTCTTTCCGACGCCGGAAAAAACGATCTTGCCGGGATCGCCGCCGGCTGCGATGACTCGCGCGAGCTCGCCGCCGGATACGATGTCGAAGCCGCTTCCCAGACGCGCCAGCAGGTTCAGCAGCGCGAGGTTGGGGTTGGCTTTCACCGCGTAACACACGAGGTGTGGCGCTTCGCCGAAGGCGGCGTCGAATTGGCGGAACGCGCCTTCCAGCGCGGCGCGTGAGTAGACGAAGCAGGGTGTGCCGTAGCGCCCGGCGACGTCAGCAAGCGAGACGCCTTCGGCGGCGAACACGCCGCCGCGATAGTCGAACGCTTTCACGGCTTACGGTCGCCGGGAATAGGCGCAGGTGCTATCGGCGGCGAGGCGGGAGGGGGCGCGGACGCAGCCGGCGGCGACGACACGGGAGCCGGCAATTCCGGTTTTGCATCAGGTGGGGTTTCAGGCGTTGCGGCGGGCGCGGCAGCTTTTGCCGGCGGCGGCTTCAGCGGGCCCTTGATGCCGCACGAGACGATCGCGAGAGCGGCAAAGGGGACGATGATGGTGGCGACGAAACGGCGTAACATCCTGATGCTTGAGCTCTATGCGCCCGATGCGCTCGATGCGATGTGCGAAGCCATCGACGAGCAGTCTATCACGCGACGCGAGGACGCTTGCATGACCAGCGAGAGCGAGTTCGTCGCGCTGGCGGACAAGGTCCTGATGTCGATTGGCGCCGCACTCGACGTCGCCGCGGACACCTCCGACGCGGATCTGGACTGGTCGCTCAACGACGGTATCCTGACCATCGATTGCGGTGAAGGCGGCAAAGTCATCGTCAACCGCCACGTGCCGAATCGCGAGCTTTGGGTTGCGGCCAAATCCGGTGGATTTCACTTCAAGGACGATGCCGGCGTGTGGCGCGACACCCGAACCGGCGAAGCGCTGGCAGCGGTTCTGACGCGGCTTTTGCAAGCGCAGAGCGGCGCCGAAATCGCGTTCGTCCTGCCGGGCCTCAACTAGACTAGCGGCTAGCCAAGCACAGGGGTCAGCGCATCGAGCTCACGGCGCGCTTCCGCGTGGCCGGGAAGCAGTGATTCAACCAACGCCCAGAAGCGCGGCGAGTGATTGAGCTCGACCAGATGCGCGACCTCGTGGGCGATGACGTAATCGGCAACGGCGGGCGGCAGCTGCACCAGGCGCCAATGCAGCCGTATTTCTCCCTTGTGATTGCAGCTTCCCCACTGCGTGCGGGCGCTGGAGAGCTTTACCGCCGGAGAGACCCCGGTCACCTGCCTCGCGAAATGCAGGACCCGCGGCGCGAGCAGCGCCAGCGCTTGCTCCTTGAGCCAGCGGCCGACAAAAGCCGCGATTTCGCCCTCGTCGCCGGGATTCGGATGCAGGACGGTCAGGTGCAGCAAGTCGGCGGCAATGGTTTTCTTCCGAGCGCAAAAGAGCGCGAGCGTCAACGGACGGCCGCGGTAAAGCAGTCCCGCGCCCTCGCACCACTGCGCCGGAAGCGCCTCCTTGTCGCGTCCGCGCCATTCGGCCAGCGTTTTGATCACCCACTCAGCGCGCTCTCGTAACGCAAGCTCTATCTCGCGTATCGACACCCAGGACGGCGCGCGCACGCTGAGCCCGCTCTGATCGATCTCCATGCCGATGGATCGGCGCCGCGCTCGATTGAGGCGGTAGTCGATGCTCTGGTCGCACAGCGCGATGCTGCGCACGCTTCCGGCGTTGCGAGCGCCGGTCAGACGCGCGGAATCACGCGCGGATCGAGCGGATTCCCCAGTCGTGCGACCTCGTCTTCGATCCAAGCCTCGACCTCGTTGATCAGTCGCTGCATGTCGTGACCTTCGACGCTGATCGGCGGACCGATCGAGACGGTGATCGTCCCCGGACGCTTGCCGAGTCTGCCCTTCGGCCACAAATAGCCGGCATTATGCGCTACTGGCACGATAGGTACACCGAGCGCGACGGCGAGTCGCGCGCCTCCGGTTTTGTAGTGCGCTCGTGTCCCTGCCTTGATACGCGTTCCCTCGGGATAGATGACGATCCAGAAACCCTGCGCGAATCGTTCGCGGCCCTGAGTGATGATTTGCGTCATCGCGTCCAGCCCGCTCTTGCGGTCGATGGTGATCGGCGATGCCAGCGCGAACGCCCAGCCAAAGAAGGGAATTGAAAGCAATTCCTTTTTGGCGACGAAAGCCAGCGGCGGGAAAAGAAAGTTGAGGGCCAGCGTCTCCCAGGTCGAGGAATGCTTGGACATGACGATATGCGGGTCGCTCGACCGCGGGATGTTTTCGGCGCCGATCACCCGATGGCGAATGCCGCAGATCCAGCGAGCCGCGAGAAGATTGGTGCCGCACCAGACGATAATGAACTTGAAGCGCGCGATCGGCGGCAGCCAGAACATGAGCAGGACCAGCACCGCATAAATCGGCGTAAAGACGAGCTGGAACAGCGCGAACAGTAGCGAGCGAAACTCAGACATCGTCGCCGGTGCGCATCAATCGTCGGCCAGCAGCGCTGTGGCGACAAACGCGAGGTCGGGGAAGATCACGGTATTGGTCGGAAAAGCGCCATCGCGCAGCGTCTTTTCGCCCTTTCCGGTCAGAACCAGGATCGGTTGCGCGTCCACCGCCGCCGCCGCCTGGAGGTCGCGCACGCTGTCGCCGACACAGGGAACCCCGGTCAGCTCGACGCCGAATCGATTGCCGATCTCGATCAGCATTCCGGGCTTGGGCTTGCGGCACTCACACGCCGAGTCTGCCGTGTGCGGGCAATAAAACAAGGCGTCGATGCGGCCGCCGATCTGTGCCAGAGCCTTGTGCATCTTGTCGTTGATCGCAATCAGCGTCGCCATATCGAACAGGCCGCGCCCCAAGCCTGATTGATTGGTCGCAACCACCACCCGGAACCCGGCGTGATTGAGCCTGGAGATCGCTTCCAGGCTGCCGGGGATCGGACGCCATTCGTCGGGCGATTTGATGAACTGCTCGCTGTCGTAATTAATCACGCCGTCGCGGTCGAGCACGATGAGCTTGACTTGGCGGGTGTGCGGAGCGGCTTCGGAGAACTGGACCACGTCGGTCGCTCAAGAGGCAAGCTTGGAAATGTCGGCGACCTGGTTCATCGCCTCGGAAAGACCGCGCAGCAACGCCAGCCGGTTGGCCCGCACCGCGCCATCGTCGGCCATGACCAGTACGTCATCGAAGAAGCGATCGACGCAGGCCCGCGCCGAAGCCAGCGAACGCAGCGCGGAAGTGTAGTCGCCACTTTCGACGTGATCGCGCACGACCGGGAGGAGCTCCTGAACGGTTGCGTAAAGGTCTTTCTCGGCGCCATCGACGAGCAGCGCGCTGTTCACCGCCGGCGCGACTTCGCTCTCGTTCTTGCGCAGGATGTTGCCGATACGCTTGTTGGCGGCGGCGAGGGCTTCAGCTTCGGGAAGCGTGGCGAAGGTGCGGATCGCCTCCATTTGCACCGGGACGAGGTCGATGCGGGAAGGCCGCAGGCTCAGCAGCGCGTCGACCTGGTTCGCACTGTAGCCCTGCTCGCGAAGGTAGCCACGCAAACGCTCGAGCAGGAAAGTCTGGACATCTTCGGACACGCGCTTGACGCCTGGCACCGCGTTCGTCGCGTCGAAAGCGATCTCGATAAGCGGCGGCAGCGGCAGCGGCAACTGTTTCTCCATCAGGATACGCAACACGCCCATCCCCGCGCGCCGTAGGGCAAACGGGTCCTTCTCGCCGGTCGGCGCATTGCCAATGCCGAACATTTCCGCCATGGCCAGCAGCTTATCCCCGAGCGCCACGCTTTGCGCAACCGCGCCCGCCGGAAGCGCGTCGCCGGCGAATCTGGGCCAGTAATGCTGCTCGATCGCGGCCGCTACCGCCGGCGGCTCGCCATCGTGCTCGGCGTAGTAACGGCCCATCACGCCCTGCAGCTCCGGGAACTCGCCCACCATGTCGGTCAGCAGATCGGCCTTGGCAAGCATTGCCGCGCGGTCTGCCAGCGCCGGGTCGGCACCGAGCATTGTCGCGATCCGCGACGACAGAAACTGCAGTCGATCCATTCTTTCGGCCATCGTGCCGAGCTTGTTGTGATAGCGCACGCTTCGAAGCTTGTCGACGCGCGATGCGAGCGTCTTTTTGCGATCCTGCTCGAAGAAAAACTTGGCGTCCGCGAGCCGTGCCCGCAGCACGCGTTCATTACCGCGGATGATCTCTTCCGGATCGCGGGGCTCGACGTTGCTGACCAGCAGAAATCGG
>WNFR01006723.1_pt1 | contig 11751 bp, 7 predicted proteins | sample 5400221 | NCBI WGS metagenome assembly WNFR01 (sample SAMN13153357, study PRJNA577476) | soil metagenome | isolation source: 40 cm soil under Madrone tree | place: USA:California | collected 2016-06-14 | reverse complement strand
ACCACGCCAAGGTATTGCGTAAACTGGCCGGTATCAAGGAAGCACCAAAAAAAATCGAGGAAAAAAAGAAGCCGGAAAAGGAAAAGTCCAAGAAAGGCGCCGCCGCAGCAAATTCGCCCGCAAGCCCGGCGAAGTCATCCGCGCCACCTAAGCAGGAGGCTATGCAGGCCAAGGGACAGGGACGTCCCTCCGGATCGAAGGCTGCTGCTCCGCAACAGAAATTTGCGTCAGTCGGAAACGGAAAACAGAAGCCGCCCGGCAAAAAGAGATAGGAAATGTTTTGGTAACGCCGGCCTCCCGCCGGTTCCTTATCGTCGCTCTGTAGGTCAGGATTTATTTGATCGATGCGAGCATCTTGGCTACGAATTCATTCAGCGCGTCGCCGCCACGAATCCATCGCACTACCGCGACGATATCGTTGTCCCAATCGATGTAAATAATGTTGGCCCCATTGCCCTCAAAATAGACGATCGACTCCGGCGCGGCCGGCAGCGGCTTCCTCCCGGTGTTCAGAAACCAGTTGGCGAAGCCATAGTTGGCATTCGCCGGGCCGGGCGTCCTGGCCATTTGCATCCATTTCTCGGAGACAATCGCGCGGTCCTTCCATTTCCCCTTGCGCAGGAACAGATATCCGAACCGCGCCATATCGTAGGCGTTGATGTACATTCCTCCGCCCCAATGTCCGCCGCCAGTCACCGATTGGATCTTTCGGCCATCGATTTCCACCCATGAATTGTCGTAGCCATACCAGCGCCATGTTGACGATGCGCCGATGGGCTCCATGATTTCTTCGCGCAGCACTTCCTGCAGCGGCCGTCTCCACACGTTGAGTGCCGCAAGCGCGAGCACATTCACGCGAGCATCGTTGTATTTGTAGTGCGTGCCCGGCTCCCACAATTTTCTGTTCGGCCAGTCGGAAGGTTTCTCGCCTTCGGGCCGGTCCGCCCAGTCCGGCTTGCCCCAGATTGTTCCTTGCCAGTCGCTGGTCTGGCGCAGCAGGTGATCCCACTTGATCGTTTGATTGTGCGGCGCGTCAAACAAATCGACGCCCGGCGGCATGTAATCTCGCGCGTAATCATTCACGTCACGAATCAGTCCGCGCTGCCAGGCGAGCCCGACGACAGTGGTGAGAAAAGTTTTTGTGACGCTGAAGGTCATGTCCACGCGCTTCGAGTCGCCCCACTCGGCAACGATGTATCCGTGACGCGTAATGATCCCGCTCGCGCCGCCGCGATCCTTGATGGGTCCAATCGGCGCATCGAATGGTTCGGACGCCCCGAACGTCGTCGCCAGGAAAAGCATCATGTTTTTCGTTGCGGGATTTTCGGTAGCGATGGCCTGCTTTACCGCCTCGTCCACGCGCGCCGCATCCATCCCCACTTCTTCCGGCTTTTTGTGCTGCCACTCAAACCGATCGGGGAAGTAGGGCGCCGCGGACTGCGCCGCCAAATTGGAACACGGCAACATAAGTAGGCAGGCGATAACAAAAACAGTAGCGAATCGGGACATTCAATTCCTCCGTTTGTAGACACGTCCGCGTGCCCTAAATGTCGGCCTGAAGGCCGACGCTACATCGTCAGAAGCGGCCGCAACTTCCGAAGATCGTCCAAATCCTCAAGCGCATTGACGCGCTTAATCAGAGCCTCGGTCCGCTCACCGCCGAGCACGGGCGCCATCAAGTCGCGCACTTTTGCGTTGAGGCCCTCTGTGTCCAGAGGATTCTCCTTCGTTCCGGGCGGATGCCGCGTCAGATGGCTCACGGTTTTTCCATTTTTGAGCGTCGCCTCCACCTGGGCTCCTCGTGGCGCATCCGGATCCATCAATTTTTTATCGGCCACCAACTGCACACGCTCCTTCACGGCGCGTACCTTTGGATCCGTCATACGTTCATAGGAATGCGCGTTGGCAAAAGACACCGCGCCATCCACGAGAGCTACCGCGATCACATACTGGCAATTCACGTCCGGCATCGCGCTGTTATCGACGATCCCCGCGCCGTCTGCGGGTAGCCTGACAACGATATGGTCAACGTTGTCCACGGTCAGGCCATTTTCACGGCGCAGCGTAAGGAATGCGTCGAGCGCAGCCTGGATCGGATAGCCCACGGCATAGGCCTTAATGGCTGATTCCGTAACGTAATACCGGGTGCCCAGCCCGGCCACCATTTCCTCCGGCTTCGGCTGCGTGGAAAGAGCCTCGAGCACATTGTGCTCGCAATCGAAAACGTCCCGGACGCCGGTCAGTCCAGCCTGGACCATGGTGACTGCCGTGAGTCCGTTTCGGGCGCCCATCCCGGCAAAGTCGAACGCTTTCTCCACGTGCTCGGTATCCGAAGTCCAACTCCACAGGCCAGACACCTGCTGCGCCGCATAGGAGAGCGCGTAACGCATTCCCGCTTCATCCAAGCGCGCTAAAGATGCCGCGGCCGCGACGCTGCTGAACGTGGCGCCCGTCCCTTCGGCGCTGCGGTGAGATCCGCGCACCAAATCCGGCCCCAGAGCCATGAGAAACCGGCAACACACATCGTAGCCAAGCGCGACCGCCCGAATCATATCCATGCCGGAGCTGCCTTCGCGCTCAGCCATCGCCAGCGCGGCAGCAACCGCCGAACTTCCCGGATGCGTTTTCGTGACAAGCTCGACGTCATCCGTTTCATCCGCGTGGGCCAGCATCGCGTTCGCCATAGCGGCATTAATTGCCGAAGTCTTGATGTCCGTGGTGAGGACCGAAGCCTCAGCGACGCCGCCTTGCCCGCGAATATAACGGATGGTCATTTCTCCGGGCTTCAACTTGGCGCCCGAAATCATGGCCCCCATCGTATCCAGAATCCGGTGCTTCGCTTCAAGCGCCACCACAGGCGGAAGATTTTTACTCCGCGCCTCCAGCATATAGCGCGCAAGTCGCCCCGTAATATCGGCGTCTGATTTCGAGGCTCGTTTCGGAGAATCCTGAATAAGCGGAGGCGCGGCAATCGTCGCTCCCTTGCCCGGAAACGCCGCCGCCGCGACAACTCCGCCGGCGCTTTGCAAAACGCGCCGTCGAGATAAAATCCGCCAGCCTTTTCCCGCTAACGTCTCCGCGCGATCGTCTCCCACAAAATCCTCCACGTTCAAATCTGAAATTTCAAATTTCAGATAATTTCAGATCTCAAATTTCGAATTGCATGTCCGACCCTGCCGCGCCCACACTTTACAATTATCGGCGTCTTCCATCACTCTATTTTCTTCCACGGTCCATGTAGCGCCCCCTCCAGGCGGGCATTGTGCTCAACTCCAAAGCTGCCGCCATGAGGGGCACATAGAAATCCTCAGAAATTCACACGCGCCTCGCCAATTTTCTCACTCCCGCGTAGCTAAAATCTTCGCGCGCGATTAGAATAGCATTCGGCATGAAAACCCCTGGATTCGTTCACCTGCATTTGCATACGGACTATAGCCTTCTGGACGGAGCTTGCGATCTGGCGGAAGTTGTGGACGAGGCCGCGCGTCGCGAGATGCCCGCGGTGGCCGTCACCGATCACGGTAACCTGTTCGCCGCCGAGTCCTTTTATCAAAAGGCCAAAACGCGCGGCGTAAAGCCCATCATCGGTTGCGAAGTCTATGTCGCGAAGGGAAGCCGGCACGATCGCGGCGAATCATCGCAACGCGACGCGGCTAATGGACGTTCCGATGCCGCGGCTGAGCCGGGCCAGCGCGGCTTGAACCATCTCGTCCTCTTGTGTGAAAATGCCGAAGGCTACCGCAATCTCATCAAGCTGGTGTCTTCCGGATTTCTTGAGGGCTTTTACTACAAGCCCCGCATTGACTACGACCTTCTCGCCAAGCACAGTCAAGGTTTAATCGCGCTGTCCGCCTGTTTAAAAGGTGCGGTCACGGAAAATCTGGTCGAAGAGCGTCCCGACCAGGCTCGCGAAGCCGCATACCGCTTGCGCGATATTTTCGGCAAGGGAAACTTTTTCCTGGAGATCCAGGATCAGGGACTCGAAATCGAAAAGCGCGTCAATCCTAAAATCGTCAGCCTCTCGCGTGAAACCGGAATTCCTCTCGTCGCGACCAATGATTGCCACTACCTCACCCACTCCGACGCGCGCGCTCAGGAAGTTCTGCTCTGCATTCAGACCGGCAAGACCATGAGTGACACGCATCGCATGAAATTTGCCACCGACCAGTTTTTCTTCAAGACAGCGCAGGAAATGGCGCAGGTTTTCGGCGAAATTCCCGACGCGCTCGAGCGCACCGTGGCAATTGCCGGTCGCTGCAACGTCAAGATCGACTCGATGCAGAATTCGTTCCCTGAATTTCAGGTTCCCGAGGGCCGCACGATCGATAGCCATTTTGAGGCGGTCGTGCGCGAAGGTTTCGCATCGCGTGTGCCGGTCCTGGAAGCGCGAGCCAAGCAGGGCATCCTGCGAAAAACTCTGGCCGAATACGAAACGCGCCTGACAGATGAAATCCGCATGATCCAGCAGATGCGTTACGCCGGGTATTTCCTGATCGTCTGGGATTTCATTCGTTACGCGAGGTCGCAGGGAGTTCCCGTCGGCCCGGGCCGAGGTTCCGCCGCAGGCAGCCTGGTAAGCTATGCGCTCCAGATTACGGACGTCGATCCTCTTCAGTACGATCTGCTGTTCGAACGCTTCCTGAATCCCGAACGCGTCTCCATGCCTGATATCGACATCGATTTCTGCCAGCGGCGTCGCGGTGACGTCATCGAGTACGTCACCACGAAATATGGCCGTTCGAATGTCGCGCAAATTATTACGTTTGGAACCATGGCTGCCAAGGCCGCGATCAAAGACGTAGGCCGCGCGATGGATCTGCCGTACGGGGAAGTGGATCGCATCGCGAAACTTGTTCCCAATCAGCTGAACATTTCACTCGATGAAGCGCTGCAGCAATCCTCGCAGCTGCGCTCCCAGATTGCGAGTGACCCTCGCTACGTTGACATGATGGAAGTTGCCAAGCGCCTCGAAGGGCTTGCGCGTCACGCGTCCACGCATGCCGCGGGCGTCGTTATTTCTCCCGAACCGCTAACCAACATCGTGCCTCTCTACAAGTCGAACCGGGATGAAATCACGACGCAGTACGACATGAAGGGCCTCGAACACATTGGCCTGCTCAAAATGGATTTCCTGGGACTGACCACGCTCACCGTGCTCGACGACGCTGTTCGCATGGTTGAGAAAAATCGCGGTGTGCACGTAGATCTCGGCACCCTGGTGCTCGATGATGAACCGACGTACAAGTTGTTTGCACGTGGCGAGACCACGGCGATTTTCCAGTTTGAATCGCATGGCATGCGCGACATTTTGCGCCGGTACCAGCCGACGCGTCTCGAAGATTTGACCGCGCTCAACGCGCTCTATCGTCCTGGCCCGATTCAGGGCGGCATGATCGACGATTTCATTAATCGTAAGCATGGCAAGAAAAAAGTCGCCTACGATCTGCCCGAGCTGAAAGAAATTCTGGAAGAGACCTACGGCGTAATCCTGTATCAGGAACAGGTCATGCAGATTGCCAATCGCCTGGCCGGATTTTCGCTTGGCGAAGCCGACATTTTGCGCCGCGCGATGGGGAAAAAGAATCGCGAAGAGATGGCCGCGCAGCGCGAAAAGTTTCTGGCGGGCTGCGCGCTGCGAAAAGTTCCCGCGAAGAAAGCGGAAAAAATATTCGACCTGATGGCCGAATTTGCTGGATATGGTTTCAATAAATCTCATTCCTGTGCCTACGCGCTTCTGGCCTACCAGACGGCGTACCTAAAAACGCACTACCCGGTCGAATTCATGGCCGCGCTTCTAACGTCGGAAACGGGCAACACGGAAAAAGTCGTGAAGTACATCAATGAGGCGCGCGGCATGGGAATTACGGTGCTCCCACCGGACGTCAATTCGAGTTCTCTCGATTTCACTCCCGTGGGCGAATCCATCCGCTTCGGCCTGCAGGCAATTAAAAATGTTGGCGAGAATACGGTGAAGGGAATTCTCGAAGCTCGCGAGCAACTCGGCCGCTTCACCTCCATCTACCAGTTCTGCGATCACGTCGACACGCGACTCCTCAACCGCCGCGTGGTTGAAAGCCTGATTAAATCCGGCGCGATGGATACCCTTGGCGCGCGTAGGTCGCAGATTTTCGCCGTAATCGACCGCGCCATGGACCGCGCCCAGCGCCAGCAGCGCGAGCGCACCAGCGGCCAGCATGGACTTTTCGGTGGAGCTTCCGCGGCCGCTCCGCCCCCCGACGATCCGTTGGCTGACCTCGAAGAATGGCCCGAGCATGAAATGCTGGCGTCGGAATTTGCCACGGTAGGTTTTTATATTTCCGGCCATCCTCTTTCCAAGTACGCCGCGAAACTTGCAGATCTCGGCGCCATCGATCTCGCAGCTGTCGAAGGCCGCAGGAACGGCGAAGAAATCACGGTCGGCGGAATCGTTGTGGCCATGCGCAGCATGCGTTCACGCAAGGGTGACCGCTGGGGCGTTCTCACTTTGCAGGACATGACCGGCGTCCTCGAAGTGCTCGCTTTCCCGGAATCCTTCGGGCGTCTCGAAGCGGTCTTCAAGAGCAATGCGCCTTTGGTCTTGAAAGGCCGCGTGAATGTAGAGGACGCGGGAACGCGTCTATCCGTGATGGATGCCCGGCGTCTCGAAGACATCGGTCAGCGCCCTCCGAATCTCATGCGAGTGCGGCTCGATATGGCCGCGGTGGATGCCAATATCATTGATGAACTAAAAAAGCTTTTCGCGGGCAAGCCAGGCTCCTGTTCCATCGCCTTCGATCTGATTTCTTCCGAAGGCGCGATTGCCACGCTGCAAGCCGACCAGCGCGTGCGTCCGGACGAGGATCTGGTACAGGCTGTTCGCAAACTGTGTGGCGAAGACGCGGTCGAGCTGGTGGCTCGCAGTTAATGAGTCCCGTCGCCATCATTCCGAGCGCTGGTAGCAAAGGCTTCAGCCAGTGTGATTTTTGCTCGATGCCGCAGAAGTCAAAACCATACAGGCTGAGCCTGTGCTACGAACGCTCGAAATGACGACTTTCGATTTTCGTGCAAATTGTTTGGCTATTAATGCTGCTCTTGGTTTCGGCTCGACCTTCTCTGTGTTCTTTGTGAACTCTATGTTAAAAGCTTTTTCCTGATGCTGGCCGCTCAACATGAAGACAGACAATCGGAAACAAGAACTCGAAAAGCTGGAGCGCGAAGTCGAAGACCTGCAGCGTCTCGCCAGGCCGGAAGTTCCTTCGCCCGACCTCGAACGTCTCCGCACCGAAGTTTCACAGCTCCGGCATGAGTTCTACGACCATATGGGCGCCTGGCAGCGAACTCTCCTCGCCCGTCATCCACAGCGTCCTTACATGATGGATTACGTGCGCATCCTGTTCGAGGACTTCCACGAATTGCATGGTGATCGCGCTTACGGTGACGATCCCGCGATGATCGCCGGCTTCGCGAAATATCACGGCCGCCCGGTGGCCGTGATCGGGCAGCAGAAGGGAAGAGACACCAAGCAGCGCGTCGCGCTGAATTTCGGACAGGCCAAGCCGGAAGGCTATCGCAAAGCTCTTCGCGTGATGCATCTGGCCGCAAAATTTTCGCGCCCGATTCTCACGTTCATCGATACGCCGGGCGCGTATCCGGGAATTGACGCCGAGGAACGCGGACAAGCCGAAGCCATCGCCCGCAACCTTCGCGAAATGGCCCGCCTGCCCGTTCCCATCGTGGTCACGATTACCGGCGAGGGAGGATCCGGCGGCGCGCTGGCGATTGCTGTCGGCGACCGCGTCAACATGCTCGAGAATTCGGTCTACTCGGTAATTTCTCCGGAAGGCTGCGCTTCGATCCTTTGGCGCGATTCGTCAAAGGCGGAAATGGCCGCCGAAGCTCTGAAAATCACGGCTCGCGATTTGAGCCAACTCGGCATCATCGATGAAATCGTTCCCGAGCCCGAGGGCGGCGCGCATCTGGATCATGACGCTTCGGCTGCGTTGCTCGATCGGGTTCTGGAGCGCTCTCTTCGTGAACTCCTCGCTCTGAAGCCTTCGGTGCTAATCGAACAACGCTACGAAAAATTCCGCCGCATGGGCCAGTTCTTCGAATCTGGTCGGAGCTGAAGGAACGCGCGGAATCTGATGGCAAGGTAGCGCCCGCCTTCAGGCGGGCATGTGCCGCATTAATCTTGAGTCGGGTCCTATAAAACCAAAATCAAAAACCCCCATTGCCATATTCGTATCATCGCGGAGTATCTCCGTTGCCGCTCCCGGTCTTCTCGTTTACGCTGTTTGAGCGGAGATACCCTCTCATGTCAAAGTCAAGTGAGCCTCAAATAACCGAAGTGGTTGGCACGAGTGGGACCACACAGGTTTTTCGTCCGTACGAGCGCCTGGTTCACATCAAGATTCTGGGCAAGATGTTCGAGGTCCCCGAGAAAAACACGATTCTTCGTTGCTTTCAGTACATCAGCCCGGAAACCATCCCCTACGGACGATTCTGCTGGAATCAGGATTGCCAATATTGCCGTGTGACCGGGAAACTGGACGATGAAGAAAAAGCGCATGAACTGCTGAGCTGCAAATTCCTGGTGAGCGCGGGAATGGAAATCACCGAGATCAGCCCCGAACTTAAATATTGCCTGCAAAAAAAGCTGGACCAAAAGTCGCGCAAATAAGTCCCCCACTTTGTCCACCACTCAAAATGCCGCGCCCGCGGCTGCCATTTCTTTCCCTACTTGCGTTCCAGGCGTTGCTGTAAGATAACCCCCATCGATGAATCTGAATTCCACGCCGATCATTTGTGATGGGTGCGGTCTGCCCGCGTCGCCTGAACACATCGCCGCGCGAGTCCAGCGTCTGGAGTTAGCCACCCGATTTCGACCGATCCATATCGACGCGCTGTTCGTCGCTCTGGAGCCGATGCCTCGCCTGGAAGATGATTTCTACAGGCCACCGGAATCGCGGAACCTCTTCGATCCGTTCCTGTCGGCGCTGGATATTTTACCCGAGGCGGGAAAGCAGAGCAGGGAAGCGAACGGCCGCGAGGCGGACATCGCAAGGCTTCTCGAGTTTCAACGAAAAGGGTACTACCTCACATATTTGTCCGAGTGCCCCTTATTGGTGCAATCAGACGCGAACGCGACGCGCGAACGCATTTCCAGTCTTGCTCCAACACTGATAAAACGAATTCGCTTCAACTACAAGCCTAAGCACATCGCGCTCGTTGGAACGAATTTGCAACCTTTGATCGAAGTCTTTCAGCAGACCGGCATGGGCGCACTTTTGGATATTAACCAGGCTGCTCCGCTGACGATTCCCAATTCGGGCTCGCCTCGAGCATGACATAAATTGTCATGGCTCTTCTTGAAGACGCTCGGCATCAATATAGTTTGCGGGTTCCGAAGGACAGGGTCTCGAGACACGTTGCAATCCAATCTCACTGGGGTGTGATAGAATCCGATTTAGCGGGGATCGCGGGAGTAGGGGGGATTCAGTGAAAAGCAAAGTGAAATTCGGCATCGGTGCCGGCATCATTATCGCCACGCTCACATGCCTCGCGTATGTGGGAGCCCAGCAAAGCAAGACGTATTACCACACAATCTCGGAAATCCCCACGTTGAGCGGTGCGTCTCTGCACCAGAGGCTCCGTGTGGCCGGTGACGTCAAGGCCGGATCGATACAACACTTGGCGGGCCGCGTGGATTTTGTACTTATGGAGCAAGGGAAGGGTCTCCCGGTCAGCTACGTGGGAACCGACCCGCTTCCAGATACATTCAAGGACGGCGCACAGTGCCTGGTCGAAGGCAAGGTGAGTCCAGACGGACATTTTGTGGCTGAGACGCTGCAAGCCAAGTGCGCGTCTAAGTATGAGGCTGCCCCTGGGCAAGCTCAGCCCGCAGCCCCGGCTTATTCCGCGGATCCGAAAAGTAAGAGCTAGCGTGCCCGCCGGGGTAGGGGTGCGGGCTCTACTTGGAGCCCGCCGGGGTAAAGAATAAAGGGTGAAGCCCGCAGGATCGAGGAACTACTTTGGACCTGTTTGGATCGTACGCGTTACTGTTGGCTTTCGCCCTGGCGATTTACGCAATTGCAGGCGGAATCGCCGCAATCATCACTCGCCGCCCTCTCCTCATCAAATCCGCGCGCAATGCCGGCTTTGCAGTCTGCGCGCTGATCTGGCTCGGATTCGGCAGCCTGGTCTATCTTTTTTTCACCGACAACTTCGCAATGGCCTATGTGAGCGAGCACAGCAATCGCAATCTGGGCCATCTTTATAAATTTTCGGCTGTGTGGTCAGGCCAGCAGGGCTCTCTTCTTTTCTGGAGCTTCCTGCTTTCGATTTATGTTTTTTCCGCATTGTTCGCCTACCGCGGCAAGCATCCTGAACTGATGCCTTACGTTGGCGTGGTGCTGGCCTCGGTGCAATTGTTTTTCCTGACGCTCAATAATTTTGTTGCCAGCCCGTTTCAGGTGCTTACGTTGCCGGGCGCGGGAGGAGTGCCGCATCTGGCTTCCATGGCTGACGGCCATGGCCTCAATCCCTTGCTCCAGTATCCGGAAATGGTGATTCATCCGCCGGTTTTGTATTCCGGATACACCGGTTTCACGATTCCTTTTGCTTTTGCGATGGCTGCTTTGATCGGCCGCTACCCCGGCGAAAAATGGATTCATCTCACGCGCAAGTGGACCATGATTGCGTGGTGCTTCCAGTCGGCGGGCATTCTACTCGGCGCGCACTGGGCATATGCCGTGCTCGGATGGGGCGGATACTGGGCCTGGGATCCCGTTGAGAATGCTTCCCTGATGCCCTGGCTGACGGGCACCGCATTTCTTCACTCCGTGATGATGCAGGAAAAGCGCGGCATGATGCGCGTGTGGAACGTCTGGCTGGTCTTCACCACATTTCTGCTCGTCATCTTCGGAACATTCCTGACGCGCAGTGGAGTAGTGAGCTCCGTCCACGCCTTCGCGCAGTCCTCGATCGGACGCTGGTTCGTCGGGTTCCTGATTATTGCCATTGCGGCTTGCCTGATCGCGTTTCTGAAAAATCGGGATTATCTGCGCAGCGACAATCAACTCGACTCCATGATTTCCCGTGAGTCCAGCTTCCTGTTCAACAATCTGATTCTGCTCGTAGCTTGCGTTGCCGTTCTGTCGGGCACGCTCTTCCCGGTGCTCTCCGAAGCAATTCGCGGAACGAAGATCAGCGTCGGACCTCCATTTTTCAATCGCGTCAACATCCCGATTGCCATGTTCCTGCTGTTTCTAACCGGAGTGGGCCCGCTTCTGGCGTGGCGCAAAACTTCTGTTGAAAGCTTGCGCAAAAATTTCGGCCTGCCGCTGCTGGCGGGAGTTGTCGCGGCAATCGTTGCCGTGTCGCTCGGTCTGCGCGAATTTTACGTTACATTGTGCCTGTTGCTTTCCGCGTTCGTGACGTTCACCGTTTTTTCCGAGTTTTTCCGCGGCGCTCGGGTCATTTCCGCGCGCACCGGCGCGAACATTTTTTCTTCAGCCGCGCAACTCACCATGCGCAATACGCGTCGCTATGGGGGCTACGTCATCCACTTTGGAATGGTGCTGGTCTTTATCGGCATATCCGGCACGGCCTTTAATCAAGACAAGCAAATGGAGATGTCGCCGAGTCAATCGTCGAGTCAATCCTCGGACGTTGGTAGTGGAGCGCAAGCGGGAGCCTACAATCAGGACAAACACGCGGAAATAAAAACGGGCTCGGCAATGACCATTGGCCCTTACACGCTTCACCTGCAGA
>WNFR01044752.1_pt1 | contig 11752 bp, 6 predicted proteins | sample 5400221 | NCBI WGS metagenome assembly WNFR01 (sample SAMN13153357, study PRJNA577476) | soil metagenome | isolation source: 40 cm soil under Madrone tree | place: USA:California | collected 2016-06-14 | reverse complement strand
GACGGTTTCGCCGCGGTACTGAGGTCACGATTCATCGTTACCATCCTGTCGGCAGCGTTCGTGACAGCCGACCTAGTTCTCTCAATGCGCCAGATCATGAACAGGATTCTGAGCTGTCAAAGGTTTTCCTGATACGAGACTCGCGAGCCACTACCTAGCCGATCAAGAATTATCATCGCGACCAGTGCAAACACCGGGACCAATAAGCCGATCCGCAACGACCCGCTGTGAGCAGAAAGTTCTCCGGTTATCCACGGGAGGAGTGCTCCACCCAGCCCCGAGACGGCGAAGATCCACTTTGAATCTGGCGAATCGTGCATGAGCGTGAGAACGCTGGCCAGGCAGAGAGGGAAAATCGGCGCAAGCGCTAAGCCAGCCAACGTTGCGCTGAGGACAATAGCAAGCGGTCCATGGCTGAGAAGGAGCAGCAGGACGGCCACGAACGCCATCGCAAGTGAGGATGTAAGAAGTTGCGCATCCGGCAACCATCGTACGATCGCCGGTACGAGCGTCCGCCCGAAGATAAGCGCGCCCCAGAAGCAGGATGCGGCAATCGGAGCCCATGCTTTACTTGAAATCGGCAAACGATCAACGTAGGTCATCATCCACCCGCTGACAGATACTTCCGTTCCTACGTATAAGAAAGCGATCACCGCAAAAACAGAGACTAGCTTTAGCTGCCTGTGCTCACCGGGCTGTGCGGCATTCTTGGCGCCGCCAACGGAGGCTGCGCGGCTCGCACCAATCACAAGAAAGGTTACCGCCAGTGCCGCAGCCAAGATTAGGTACAGGGACATAGGCGACCAGCGCCCAACCCAAAGCGATGCCATGACCGGAGTCAGGGCGGCGCCAATCGCCCAAAGGGCATTCAGCACGGAAAGTGCGGCCCCGCGATTCATCAGGAACGTACTGCCGACCAACATGCTTGTGGCGGTCATCGTCAAGCCCAGGCCCAGACCGAAAGCGAGGAAGAGCAGCACCTCGACAAAGCCAATAAAAAATGCCAGCGAGATAGCGCTCGCAATCAGAAGGACGTATCCGCTCACGAGACTGCGAAAGAAATCACTTCGTACGAGAAGCGCCCCCAACGCGGAGCCGGTGAACTGAGCCGCGAAGAGAATGCCGGCATGCTGGTCGTCCAGATGCCAGTTGGTGTTAAGGGTGGGGAGGATGCAGCCCAACAGGGTCGTTCCGACGCCAGTGAGTGCAAATCCCACGCACAACCATGCGACTGGCTGCGACCGCCTTCTACGCTCACCCGACATCGATGACTGCGCCGCCCATGTTGCGGGCTCCCCTGCGCGTCTTGTGGCCCTTCGATCCTTCCGAAGACTTAGCCGCGCAAGTAGATTCCCTTACGATCAACTCGGGTTCTATCGTGATCTGTTCTCGGAAGCCTTCCGACCCATGAAGGCGGTTGAGGACGCATTGTGCCGCGGTCTTTCCCATCTGAGCTAAAGGTTGGCGAATCGTCGTGAGCCTCGGATGGTTAAATGCCGCGGCGTGGATATCGTCGAAGCCCATCACAGAGACATCGAGTGGCACGCGCAGGCCAAAATCTTGAAGCGCGCGTATGGAACCGATCGCGGACATGTCATTAAAGGCGACGACCGCTGTGAAGCGCGTCCGAGCGGCAAGGAGATGCTGCATCACAGGATAGCCCAACTCCGGGGAGTTAACGTCGCGCTCGAGTTGCACAACGAGTTTAGGGTCTATCGCAAGGTTCATCTCGCGCGCCACTTCAACGAGACCGCGCCAGCGTTCGTCGGAATCTGAGCTGAACGGTTGGCCGCGCATGAAGACGATCCGTCTATGTCCCAGGGAATAAAGGTGCGTCAGCGTAAGTTCCGCTGCCCTGCGGTGATCCAGCAGTACATTGGTGACGCCGCTGATGGAACGGTGGCCCGCAACCGCGGCCACCGGCACAGAAAACGGATGCTCTAGCGCCGTATCAATGGCGATCAGCGCCTCGGAGCCCCGGCTGAGAAGCATCTGACTGTATCGCTCCACGAGATCCTTGCGATGCCGGTGATGCGCCGTGAAATAAAAATATCCTGCCTCCATCAATTGATCGCCAATGCCGCTCAATACTTGCGTGTGATAGCCGTCGCCGAGTTCGGGCATCATGATTCCCACGGTCAGTGTACGGCGACTGCGAAGAGAACGCGCCAGATGGCTCGGCTGATAATTGAATTCTTTCGCCGCAGCTTTGACGCGCTCGCGCGTGGCTGCGGGGATCGAACGGCCCGGGGTATCGTTCAGCACAACCGAAACCGTGGCGGCATTCAATCCAAGATGCTCCGCCAACTTCTTTAAGCTGATGGGTCCATCTGTACCCGTTTTCTTTTGTCTCATGTCCTTTTCATCGTTCCCTAACTCGTTCTAACTAGCATCTGTCCACCGCCCATGCCAGGTTTTGGACGGGCTTCCAATAACTCGGATGCGGAGGAATCGATCACCATACCAAGGTTGTAACGGAATTCGGGTCCACCACCAAATCCAATGCTCGTTCGCCAACGCGACACTCCAGCCGGCGTTGTTGGCCTCGATTCGTCACCACCAGCACATGGCTGCCCTTGGGATTCTCCAGGGCGACGTGATCGATACCGTCCAGTTCTCCGTGAGAGGCTATCACTCGGGCTCCCCGCTCGATCATCCTGGAGTAATGCGCGAACGCCCAGTATTGTCCACTGCGGGTTATGTTTCCGGTCTGCGAATTTACGGTAACGACTCCACCGCACGAAAAGGGTCCAATATTCGGCGCGCCCTTTTCATCCAGCAAGAGATTCCATCCCACGATGCATTGTGCCCAGTTGCGGAGGATGCCGGTGAAGCTGCGTGACCACTTAGCCCAATCCGTTGCATAGTCAGCACTCTTGAAACTAGGTCCTCCTTCCGTCCAGTAGGTGCGCTTGGAGGGAAAGGCCTCGCGAACACGCGTCATGGCGTCAGGAGTGCCGGCATATCCATGCCATGCGATCCCGTCGACGCGTTTATTGACGCCCGGATCGTTGAGCTCGTCGATGGCCCGGCCCCAAAGATTGTAGTTGTGGTCGAGGATCCAGATTTTAGTGTCGAGCGAAGCGCGCTCGAATGCGGGCCCAAGATGGCTCTTGATGAACTCAATCTCGTATTCCTGCCCCCACAACGCCGCCGGCATTTTTCCGTCTTGATCGGTATCGACTTCATTCTGCACGGTAACGGCATCGATCTTCACGCCCTCAGCCGAGTACGCCTGCAGAAATTTCACGAAATACTCGGCGTACGGAGCGAAGTATTTCTTACGCATCGATCCGCCGAGCATCGAGCCCCCAGCCTTCATCCAGCCTGGAGGACTCCAAGGGGAAGAAAACAGGAATAGATCTGGGTTTACCTGGCGCGCAGAACGCAGCGAAGGAAGGATATATGGGCGGTCGTGCTCTATGCTGAACCGGGTCAATTCCGGATCCGGCTCCGCGCTATCGTCAAGACTGTAGACGCTTGTGGAATAGTCGCTTGCGCCAATACACGTGCGTGCCACGGAGAAACGCAACCCGGCCGGTCCGAACAATTCCGCCAGAAGAGCCTCTCGATCCCCGGGCTTCATGCGATGGAATAGGTAGCAGGAGGCGTCGGTAAAGGCGGCGCCAAAACCAAGAATTTCCTGATAGCGCTGACCCGGATCGATGCGTATCCCCGTGAAAGACCCGCCGCGCGAGTCCCGCCATTGCGGAGCCCCGATTTCTTCGGCGCGCCTTTTCTCAGAGCTGACCCACATTCTTACTCCGGATGCCGTGTTACCCCAGAGCAGTGAGGTCGTCGGGGCGCCAAGATATCCTCACCCCACGGGGCAAAGAGCGTTGAGCCAACCAAGCTTGCCACGATTAGACAAACGATTTGCCAGAGCTTACAGAACCTCTAAAAGATTGACAATCCAAATTGACCACAGATGAGGGTCAGAGATGATTTGGATGCTCGACCCGGGTTTCTCTTAAATGCTGGGCTTTTGAAATCATAGACTTGGCGACCTGCTTCTCCAGATTGACTCCCAGTGATTACCTTCATTAGCAACTGAAAACAAAGTACTTAGTGATACGAATCGACGGTCGGCACTGAGTAGCATTGCGCACCCCCGGCCCTTCGGCCGTGCCATGGTGTTTTGCGAGTGCGTCCTCGAGAGTCCGCATGGCCTAGCCGCCTTGCTTGTGGATCCTTCGCTGCGCTCGGCATGACTTCAGAAGACGGGGATGTCAACAAGGCACAATCTCCAATAGACAAACGATTATCCTCCATATACGGGCAAGATTTTTTGCCTTGACAGCGAGTCAGCAAGAGGAATACTGTGCCGCCGTTCGCATCAAGGCAAGCGTTTGTCTACGTACGGGCACTCAATCCAAATGGGCTGCATCAGCGCGATCCGCGATCATTTTGAGCCCCCTGGGAATCGAAGCAATTCTCGGCCCTCTGAGGTTGCAGCGGCACCGAACACACAGCATCGATAGCGAGGCGTCCATGACGACAGCATACCGTTTTACGCTTGCTTTTTGCCTTCTGACGTTCACGGCGGCCCTTAGCGTTGCGCAGAATACAAATTCTGGTGACATTCGCGGCACGGTAACCGATTCGTCGGGCGCGGTTGTGCCCGGCGTGTCGATCACCGTGATGAACGTGGACACGGCGGTCACGAAACAGCTCGTCACGAACAATGAGGGCCTCTATGACACCGCCTCCATTCTGCCCGGAAATTACCAGATTACCTTTGTCAAAGACGGCTTTGACAAGCTGGTGCGCGGACCGATCACGGTGCCGGTCGGAATCATTACGGTGAATGGAGAACTGCGGGTCGGTTCAACCAATCAACAGGTGACGGTTACCGAGGATGTCCCGCTGCTGCAAACCGAGAACGCCGAGCAATCCACGACGTTCACGGCGCAGACGCTGGCCAATCTGCCTCAAGTGAGCACCAGCGGGCAGAACTGGGGCAGCTTCGCCAATCTGCTTCCCGGGGCTTCTGGCGCTCCTTCTCAGCCCACGGCTTCAGGCAAGTCGGGAGATCCGGGAATTGCCATTGCGGTCAATGGCAACCTGCCTTTTTATGACAACTTTCTCCAGGATGGCGCCTCTACGAACTTGCCGATCAGCGCAAACGTGGATATTTCGACGTTTGAGACCATTTCTGAGCTGCAGATCAGCACCTCGACATTTTCGGCACAGTACGGCATTGGCGGTGCGGTCTTCAACCAGGTCACCAAGAGCGGCACCAATAGGTGGCATGGCGCGGCCTACGAGTATCTTGGTGCTGACTGGCTGAATGCGTACCCTTACAACTTCACAGGGAAGTTCCAACCGAAGCCATACGAGCGGTATCATAACTTTGGCGGATCGGTTGGAGGTCCGATCGTCAAAGATAAGCTGTTCGTCTATTTCAATGTTGACAAGATTATCAATCACGGCCAAGGCAGCGGCACCGCTACCGTTCCTACCTTGGCGATGAGAAACGGTGACTTCACTGGCCTTCCCGCTATTTATGATCCTTCCACCACGACCTGCACGGCTTCGACGACGACCCCGTGTCGCTCGGCCAGCGGGCCGCTGGTCTCGAACAACAAGATTCTGCAGATTGATCCGGTGGCCAATGCGCTGCAGGCGTACTTCCCCAAGCCGAATGTTGCAGGAACGGTCTCTCCCGCATTTCCTGGGTTGGTGACCAATAACTACTTTTACCTTTCGCCTACCACGAATCCATTCCTCAAGTTCTTCGGAAGAATTGACTACAACATATCGACCAAACAACGGGTAAATTTCTCCATAACGCAAGGAGACAATCCCGGCATTACGACCAACCAAAATAACTGCCCGGTCAACTGCTACGCCGGAGATGTAGATCGTTACAACGCCCAGGTCTCGGATGTATACGCCTTCAGCTCGCGAACTATCAACGAAGCGCGCTTTGGCTTTACGCGTCAAGGGAACTGGTTTATTCCTCAGACCATCGGCAAGGGCTTTCCTGCGAAGGTAGGTCTGCGATTCGCCAAGGCGGATGTGTTTCCCCAGATGAACATTTCGGGCATCGGCGGACTGCTCACTCCTGGAACGAACGCGGTTTACATTGAAAACCAATTTGAACCGTCTGACATTGTGACTATGGTCCGGGGCAAGCATATCCTGCATTTTGGCGGCGAATTGATGGCTTATCAGGCCAACTACACGCCTTGGGGAAACGTCGGGGCCGGCACTTTCGGCTTCACCGGGGCTTATACGCGGCAATCACCCAATAACGTTAGCACCGGAGTCGGTTATGCGGATTTTCTGCTGGGTGACGCTAACAACTGGGGCGCCAACAATCAGCCCGAGTCTGGCATGAGGATGAAGAGCCCGCAGGTGTTTGTTCAAGACGACTACAAACTGCGGTCGAATTTCACGGTGAACCTTGGCCTTCGGTATGAGCGGCAGGGAGGCTGGAGCGAAGTCAAGAATCACCTTGGGACTTTCGATCCGACCCTGCAGAATCCTGCCACTGGTACGCTGGGCGCAGTGTGGTTTGCCGGGCAAGGCCTGGGCTCTCGAAACAATAGTCTCCAAGCGCCTCTCAACGCCATCTTTCTTCCTCGCGTGGGCTTTGCCTGGAATCCGGGTGGGACCACGGTGATTCGAGGCGGGTATGGAATTTACGCCTTCACCTGGAGTCTGGATACCTATGGGAACGGCGTAGGCTTTGGCAACAATAGTTCTGGCAACGCGAGCGACACGACGAACGTATCTCCCATCACCATCCTTTCCGGTCCGGGAACCAATGCGCAGACCGGTGCGCCCCTGCCATATGTTGCGGCCGCCACTTCTCCGTCGGCATATAACGGCCAAAGCGTGAATTACAACCCCTATCACACGCCCGTCGGTACGATGAAGCAATGGTCGCTCAGCATTGAGCGCCAGCTAGGAACGAATATGGAGGCCGAGGTTGGCTATATCGGCAGCCATGGAAGCAACCTCAATTTTCCAGTGAATATCAACCAGATACCATTAAGCAAACTATCCGCAACCGCTGGTCAAGCCGACCGTCCGTATCCGCAATTCAAAGACTTGAACGGAAGCACCAACAACGCAATTTCCAACTACAACTCCCTCCAAGCACAGATTCGGCGACGTTTCAGTGGCGGCTTGAGTTTCAGCGGAAACTACACCTGGTCGCACTTCCTGGATGATCAAGACTCATCCGGTTGGGGTAGTCGAGGTGGTACGCAGGTTTATCAAAATGCGTACGATCCGGCTGCTAACTACGGCAACTCCAACTTTGATCAGCGGCATGCGGTCAAAGGAAGCGTAGTCTACGATCTACCCGTTGGAAAGGGAAGAAAGTTCCTGAACGATAACTCGCTTGTGGATGCCGTTATCGGAGGATGGCAGACGGCGGCCACCCTTGTTGCCCATAGCGGGCAGCCATTTACCGTGACCATGGGTTCGAGTAACTCCAAAGCATTGGCTGGGAACCAGTTCCCGAATGTCGTTGGCGACTGGCACCAGCTTGGTCGGGCCAGGGCTCAACGTGATCAATTTTTCACTAGGCAAGAACTTTTCTTTCACAGAACGGATTGGCGTGCAGCTTCGCGTGGATGGTGCGAACATTCTCAACCATCCTAGCTTCGGAAATCCCAGTACCTCGATCAGTTTCGATTCGACTGGAAAGCCAACCACGATTCCGACGATCACGGGCACCACGATAGGACCTCGCGCATTCCAACTCAATGCGCGCGTTTCCTTCTAACCAAGAGCCACGTCGCAAAGAACTCAAAGGACGGCGGAATCAACGCCGTCCTTTTGTATCGTAAGCGAGCCTGTAGTGGACATATGATGAGTCATTATGTGCAGAAAAAGAGTCGGCCAATGGCTGGCGGTTTGGGTATTTCTCGCCTCACTCGGGTGCTTTGCTCAGGGTAGTCCGAGCAGTCAGCAGGAAATTCCCTCCCACGGCCGCCAAGCGCAAAGATTTCTTCGGGAGGGCAGGCCCGATCTTGCGATACCGGAGTTTCGCGCGATCGTCGCCCTCAATCCAAAGAATGTGGACGCCCAGGGGAACCTCGGCGTTTTGCTGTTCTTTCAAGGCGAGTATGCGGGCGCGGTTCCACCACTTCGGGCGGCACTGCGACTCCAGCCCACGTTGTGGAAGATCGAGGCGCTTCTCGGCATGGCGGAAAAGCGCACGGGCGACTACGCGAGCGCTCGTGCCCACCTGGCGAGCGCCTTCCCCAAGATACAAGAGGAGAAGATCAAGATCGACGCCGGCATGGAGCTCATCGAGTTGTATTCCGGGACGGGTGATCTGGACAAGGCCGCAGCGATTGCCGACGCATGCAGCGGCATAGCGCCAACCAATCCGCAGGCCCTTTACGCCTCCTACAGGATCCACTCCGCTCTTGCCAGCCAAGCAATGCTGAGCCTAACCATGGTGGCTCCAAGCTCAGCTCTCATGCACCAGCTCATCGCGCATGAACTGGCTAGAAAGGGCGATACCGCAGGAGCGATAAGAAATTATCGGGAAGCCCTCAAGATCGACCCAGGCACTCCCGGCCTCCATTTCGAACTGGCAGAGATGCTGAACAGTTCATCGACCGTGCCGGAGCGAGAGCAAGCGGAAAGTGAGTACGAAGCGGCCCTGGCTGTCAACCGCTTCGACGAGAAATCTGCGTGCAGACTTGGCGATATCGCATATCGTCGGGGCGACCTGCCAGCATCGTCTGCGCACTATGCGCATGCCCTGCAGCTTCAGCCGAACGATGCAGAAGCGGCTGTTGGTCTGGCGAAGACACTGCTTTCACTGAATCAACCGCAAAAGGCCCAGCCGCTTCTGGAGCATGCGGTTGCGGTGGACCCAACGAATGCGGTGGCCCATCTTCGATTGAGCGCGGTGTACAGGCAGGCAGGACGCACAGCCGATGCGACGCACGAGCTGGAGCAGTACCAGAAATACAAGGCAGTGAAAGACAAGCTCGACGCAATTTATCGCGAGATGGGCCTGCAAGCCTCGCGGGTAAATCAAGACGAGCCCGATCACAACCATGTGCAGTGAGCGCGTGGGCTGCGATGCTTTCCAGAGCGGTCGCTCTTGCGCAAGGAAGCGTTCAAACGTGAACACGAAATTCATAAAGCCCATGAGAGCACTTGTCGCTGCACTCGCGATCGTACTAACGGCTGTATCGCTTTCCGCCTCCTCTTACTACACGACGCGTCTCGACGATCCCAAAGCGGTCTACCTGACATCGGAGAACTTTCCGGTGCACGGAGACGGAATTGCCGACGATACCGACGCGCTGCAGCAAGCCATCGACAAGGTTCAGGAAACCACGAACCAAGGCATTCTTTTTATTCCTTCCGGCCGCTATCGTCTGAGTAAGACAGTCTACATTTGGCCGGGAATTCGAGTAATCGGGTTCGGCGCCACCAGGCCGGTATTTGTGTTGGGCACAAACACGGCCGGCTTTCAGCAGGGGCCGGCTTACATGGTCTTCTTTGCGGGCTTTCGCCCGGGCTCGGTTCGACCCTCCGACACATCGGCAGCAGCAAGCCGGAGATTCCCTCCTGCCGGCGCAAAGCCGCCCGATGCAAGCCCGGGAACGTTCTATTCGGCCATCAGCAATGTCGATATCGAGATTCAGCAAGAAAATCCAGGAGCTGTTGGAGTGCGCGCCCGCTATGCGCAGCATTGCTTCCTGGCGCACATGGATTTTCGTATTGGCTCAGGGCTTGCGGGAATTCATGACGGCGGCAACGTGGCGCAGGACGTACATTTTTATGGAGGACAGTACGGAATCTGGACTCGAAAGCCTTCTCCCGGATGGCAGTTCACGGTAATTGACGCCACTTTCGAAGGGCAGCGTGAAGCCGCGATTCGAGAGCATGAGGCTGGTCTCACGCTGGTCCGCCCGCAATTCAAGAATGTCCCCACAGCGATTTCGATTGATCCTCGGTATTCCGATGAGCTTTGGGTGAAAGATGCCGTCATGGAGAACATCTCCGGCCCGGCGATCATTGTCAGCAACGAGAACGGCGTGCGCACTGAAATCAATATGGAAGGCGTTGCCTGCCGAAATGTTCCGGTCTTTGCCTCCTACCGCGAGAGCGGGAAGCGTGTCGTCGGTCCCGGAACAATCTATAACGTAAAGACCTTCTCTCACGGACTCCATTTTGACGACATCGCCGCCGTACCAATGATTCAAGATGTCTTCGAGACAATGCCACCGGATGGATGGTCGCCACCGAGGTCGGATATCCCGGATCTGCCGCAGATGAGCACGTGGATAAATATTCGAAGTCTTGGCGCCCGAGGCGACGGTGTGGCCGACGACACGGAAGCGTTCAAGAAGGCAATCGCCGCTCATCGCACGATTTATCTGCCGTCGGGTCAGTACCTGGTAAGCGACACGATCACGCTCAGGTCCGACACGGTGCTGATAGGTCTGCACCCAAGCGTGACACGGATCGTGCTCGCGGACTCGACGCCTGCCTTTCAGGGCATTGGAAGCCCCAAGCCGCTGCTCGAAACTCCGAAGGACGGTACCAACATTGTGATCGGCATCGGTCTATACACCAACGGGATCAACCCTCGGGCGGTAGCCGCGAAGTGGATGGCGGGCCGCGATTCACTCATGAATGATGTGCGATTCCTCGGAGGGCACGGCACGGTCGAGCCGGGCAGCACCGCGGCAGAAGCTTTGAAGGTGTGGGAGAAGATTTACAACAATACCCACACTGCCGATTCCGATCTGCATCGGCGATGGGATGGACAGTATCCGAGTCTGTGGATCACCGACGGCGGTGGTGGCACGTTCCTGGACATCTGGACGGCCACCACCTTTGCGCAAGCGGGCCTGTATATCTCAAACACCACGACCGAAGGACGCATTTACCAGCTTTCAAGCGAGCACCATGTTCGCAACGAAGCCGTGGTGCGCAATGCGTCGAATTGGCAAATCTATGCGCTCCAGACCGAAGAAGAGAGGGGTGAGGGCGGTTTTGCGGTACCCCTCGAAATCGAAAACTCAAGCAACATAACGCTGGCAAACCTGCACATGTACCGTGTCGTGAGCAGCTACCAGCCGTTCCGTTACGCTATTAAAGTCACAAATTCCAAAAACATTCGGCTTCGCAACGTTCATTGTTACAGCGACAGCAAAGTTTCCTTTGACGACGCTGTCTATGACGAAACCCACGATTTCGAAGTACGTCAACGCGAATTCGCATGGATGACCATTTCCGGCGATGCGCCGCAGGCCTTGCCCGATCATTCTTCCGCCGTCTTGGCCGATGGAGCAAAGCTGGAGAAACTCGCCGGTGGTTTCTTCAACATTTCTGGGGGAGCCGTCGACAGTTCTGGCAATGTCTACTTCGTGGATGCCCAATGGCAAACGATCTATCGCTGGTCCGCCGCAAGCCACCGGTTGTCGAAGCTCCGCGATCATCCTCTGGATCCGGTGCAACTGCTCTTCGATAACGCAGGCGATCTGATCGTGATTTCGTACGGCGGAAAGGGAACTGTATACAGCTTCAAACCTGACTCTCCAGATCACGACATCACGCTGCTAAAACCCGGGCCCTCCGCGCCACGCCCGCAGATGACTCCGGTCCTTCCGATCGACTACTGGAGAAACGGGAACGACTTCACCGAGGCAGTGACGGTGCAGAAGCCTTACCAGTTCGTATCACCCGACGGCAGCGTATTCATCCCCGCAGGTGAGGACTTTGTGAGCGGGCAACTTTACTATGGCTCGAAGATGCACGA
>WNFR01034396.1_pt1 | contig 11752 bp, 14 predicted proteins | sample 5400221 | NCBI WGS metagenome assembly WNFR01 (sample SAMN13153357, study PRJNA577476) | soil metagenome | isolation source: 40 cm soil under Madrone tree | place: USA:California | collected 2016-06-14 | reverse complement strand
GAGCATGGTCGTGACGGGTGTGCCGTACGTGCACAGGAGGTGCAAGTCCAAGTGGTTAGCTAAGTCGAGTATCAGGTGCCGCCATGATCGACAAACGTGGATTAGCTTGTACCACCAGCGTTCGCGGATCCAGCCTTCATCGGACCCATCTGTCGTATCTACTAATCGAAGGCAGCGGAAAATGTTAAGGAGCACATCGTGATTGAGATTGAGTGTGCAGATAGCCCTCTGAGGTGCACGAAGAGTGAAATCATCCCTACCGGGCAGCTCTTTCCGATGACCACCTGGAGCCGGAAAACCGAATTGCTCTATTTCCTCTTGAAAAGCCTGGAAGGCATCTGTAGCCTCAAAAGTCTTTCCGTTCTTAGCTCTTGCTGCGGCACTCAATGCGGCAAAAGCAAGTCGTAAAATGCTAAAAGGGAGCTGGCCGTTAAGTCGTGAACAGGCGCAGAAACCTCACAGAAGAATCTTACTTTTGAAGGCTGTTGTCGTGGTAGGTCTGGGAAGACGCCTCTGCGTACTGATGACAAGTCTCGATAAGTGTTGTCGCTTGCTCTCTGTACACTTGGCCGATATCTTTGAGATATTTGTGGAAAGTGACACGAATGGGGTCGTCCTCCATCACCCCAATCGAGGAGGGGTACAGAGACGGCAGTGGGCTAGCCGGCGGCTCTTGTAAAGCTGTGTAAGTAAAGCTGTGCATGCGCAAGGTTGGGCATATTTTGTCTTCGATTCGTCACGTGCGGGCGCAAACTGTGAATCGCAGGCTCTAACTCGTCGCTCCTTCGTTCCTTTCTGTCCAATCTGATGGGATACTGTCGTACGAACCATCGTAGAATGGTCCCGAGTTTTTGGACACTGATACCAGAATATTGGACTTGGAGTACCCCATCTTACTGAAAGCTTGTCGTGTGTGGGACAAGCAAACTTAGGGGAACGGACGATGATTAAGAGTACATGTGTCTGCGTACGTATACTAGTACAAGGACCGACAGGGCTCATTTCCCCACCTGTAGAAACCAATCATAGAGGTGATTGTTTCACGGGGCCACTAGCCTTCGACATCATAATCGAATACATACTTCTGGAACAAAGTTTTTTGCCTCTTCTGAACAGGAGGCGCAGACTTTGCGCCAGATAACAGCTCTCGATCTGGGCCAGACAGAGGTGACGGTATCTTGAGGTTGGTAGGTGGGGCCGACTGCGGGGGTATTAAAAGGGTATCGGTGCTCGGTAGATCCAGGCGTAGACTGACCCTTCTTTCGATGGGTTGGGTACGTTTTCCCGGCGCTCCTGCCATGCTAGGGAGGGAAACCTCAGATGTATTCACGACCGTTTCAACCGACGCAGACGAAGCAGTATACAGCGTGCTCTCGCCAATACTAGGAGCACTGGTGTTTAATTTCGAGTCCACCAGTTGGGGAAGGTGCGTGGCGGACTGCCTAGGTGTGGTCTGGCCTTCTGTCTGGGGTTCTTGTACCCCGACACTCTGCACCGGAGAAGGGAGCAGTTTCTGATTAATGTCTCTGCATGAGCCAAGTGCTCTCAAGAGGTGCGATGTGACTCCGACTTACCCAGCCCGATTTCTCTGGAGGTTCCGACACGGGCACAGATTGATCTCTAATCATGAGATCTAATTTCTGAGATCGCAGAGCCGCGTTCACGAGAGCGTGTCCGCTTCCCATCGGCTCGTTGACAATTTCGCTGTCATCATCCGAGTGACCTGATTGGACACAGCGCTTAGAAGGGTCGGTGAACGAGGGACTCGGACGATGCCAGTAGTCTTGGCTCTCCCCGATATCACGAAGGACAATGTCTTCCGAATTTAAGATGCCACCAACGTCTAATACGCGTCAGTTGAAGTAGACGATTGCATGTCTGGGATAGTATTCACCCTTCAAGATGACCACCTTGTGAGGTTTCCATAAGTTGCCGAAGACGCGTGGTTTGGCAACGTGGAGGAACATGCGGCAGGATTTGTCCAGAAGTACGTAGATAGTATCGTCTTGTTCGAGACCATGAGGAAAGCCCTCAAACGGATCTTTGTGAAAATTTCTACCAAAACTTGAGGCATCTCTTGGTAGCAGACGATAGAAGTGTGGATTCTGTTTGACGATGATTCTCTGCCCACTGGAGTCAGGGTAACGGCTAAATTTCCAAATGACCTCCGCAGTGGTCGTGGAATTGTCTATTTCCTCTGTTTCACATTAAATAGTAGGAAACAAAGAGGAAATGGAGGACACTGACGGCGGATAATCAACTGATCACCGGCTTCGTGCAGCGACTTTCGAATCACGAAATTCACCTTCTTAGTGGAACCACTGGGACGCTAGCGCCGCATCATGAGCAAACGGTCCCGTCGATACTTCATCCCTCTTGGAGGCAGCTTCCAACGCGGTGCTCGGATTGGGCAACCTTTTCCGATGATCGCCCGGGACAACTTCCCGAGGAGCCGGAAAACCAAATCGTTTAATCTCCTCCTGAACAAGCTGGAAAGCATCTGTAGCTTTGTCAGTTTTTCCCTTCTTCGCTCTTCCTGCAGCATCCAAAGCGGAATCGGCCAGCAAGAAAAGGCTACAGGGGTATTGAGTGTTGCAGTGTGAATACACGCAGAATGCGCAGGGTGGGGTCTCACCGTTGAAGACTGTCGTCCTTGTGGTAGGTCTGTGGAGATGCCTCTTTGTAGAGACGACAGATCTCGATAAGAGTAGTCGCTTGGTCTCTATACGCTCGACCGACGTTCTTGAAATGCTTGCGGAAAGTGAAAGGGTCATAGAAAACGGGGTGGTCGTCCCCCATACTACTAGCTGGAGGGGAGTATGTCGTTATTGGCACGATTGAGCACCAAGCTCTCGGAGGCACAGATAGACCCCACAAGTGTATATTATGGGCGCACAGGCCACATCACGAACATGGGGTTCTACATTATGCCAAAAGGGTCTTATTACTGTGCATAGAAAGGCGATGATAGACTCGAGACGGGATTATTGGCTAGTTACAGTCTCCAGCGCGTAGACCAAGGCTTCCCTGACGCACATGACATTTATATGTTAGATTTCTAACTCCGCACATGCCTTATTTGGCAATGGCGCTGAGCGTGCGGCACGAGTGCGGCACGTGCCAGTGCCACGTGTAAGTCGATGATACTGTAAATGGTATAATTTTCTGAGCTGTGACTTCTTCAGTACTTCTTCCCGGGTATGGACATCTCACTCAAGATCTCACTTGCGCCACACCAGTTACGGCGATAAGCGTCACCTCGCTAATCGCTAATAATACCTCGAATCAGACAGGAAATAGTCAAGGCCAAGGTCACGACACGACTCCATAACTACAGGGCAGGGCTTCGGCTTCGGCTTGGTGTATCAAATCACCGTACGACCGAGCTAAAAATCTTGACATCGGGGCTACAATCACATCAGAACGTCTTCAATTAAAATATGGAACTTGAAGCGTATTGCATTTGTCAGGAATTGCGGCGGAACTTTGGGATTGCTTCTTCCAAGCGCTATCCTGTCATCGCGGCGCCTTCGGGTACCATATGGAGGACCTCAATAATTCCAACTCAAACTGAACGGACTACTGGTCGTAATATTTTCCCAGTGGTGAATCACGCTGAGCTCGCGGTTGTAATGACTTTGATCCGATCGGATAGATCCGCGTTATGTACGGACGAGCATCATAAAGGACTGTTATCCCTTCCTCCCACCCACCCTTCCACGCCATACCCAGAGTTACGTGCAGATGGCCGATCCGAGTCATAGAACGCTCTCACCTACTTCTCCCCAGTCTCGACCACCCCGCCTCTCATCCAAGCACTCATCCAAGCACTCGCCCAAGCCTAACCTTCAACCTAGCCACACGAGCGGAACCTCCGGCTCGAGTAGTAGCACCACGGTTGTACCGCCTTCTCTGTTAGACGCACTTACCAAGCCCACCACTGAGGGATATCCCGCAACCGAGGTTATCAAATACTTGATCGAGGTCGTGGGCCGCGATGTCGTGTCCTTCAAACGTAACGCGCAGGTGTCCTTCGTACTTGTGGATAGAGTCCGTCATATTTGCGACGCGATCAACGGCCATATCAAGAAAACGGAGAGCGGGGCTGACTGGGCCAGTTTCCACAAGTTCTCAAACGCGATTGACCCTGTTGAGGGGTGAGTGGCCTTTTTTCATTTTATGATATTGGTCGACGGCCCTCTCTTCATTTAGGGCCTTGTTTAAGTTGGTTGCGTTCACTGAAGATGAAAAGACACACCATCTTGTCGAGGGAAATTCCGTCCAAGATTGTATAATTTCTGTGAATAATTGGGCTACGAACCGCGAAGAATTATGGTCTACCCTCGATCTCCTCGAGATGACAACAGAACTCGCGGTATAGTAAATTTACACCAGTTCCAGAACGCATCAAATTGAATGCAACAGGATCTATTTGATGGGGTAGACGTCTCGTCACGGCAAGTGGAACGAGAGGAGGCTCGTGTTCTCGATGACAAAACATTCTTCGGAGAAGTAATCGATGAGATAGACCGCGCCTTCTCTGGGCTCTCAAAGTATGCTCTAGGAAATTGGTACTACTTGTTATGAAATTGTCTTACGCGTTTCAAGGGTCCCCAGTATTGTTCTCTCGTTGACTGGAAATCTCCGCGAGTTGCTTAACAAGGTTTCCACGGGTACCATCCCCGAGGTACTTTTTTTGGTACTCCGCGTTTCGCTGTACTGACATGCCGGACGACCAGGGTGTCATAGTGTTCGCGTTGAAAACGGGCCTTCTCGTGCAAGGCGTGACGAAATTGGCATTTCATACCCCGGCCATTGACCGTGCAACTGTGGCATACCTTAAATCAGGGCCTCTTTGGGGCTCTGCGGCTCAGTACGTGTAATGTTCGTTTCGAGCATCAGGAGCCAACTGATCGTTTCTCAGATTGGTGGAGCAGTTGAACTCGACACGTGATGACGGGACAGAGTCAATGAACAAAGTTACGGCGAAGTATGAGGAGTTCTTAGGGGTTCTTAACGTGAGTCGATTCCCCCTGGTAGATTAGTATAGTCTGGTTGACATATGCAGAACTTTACGGGAAAAGACCTGGATATCCCGAAGTCGTACATAGAACTCCTGAAACTGGCCGGGCAGGTCCGACGGCCGTTCCATTCCCAGGCAGTGGCTCTCATCTCGCTCTGCCGCATGCTTGTCACTGAGTTTGAGAAAGACGACACTCGCACGTCGGACAATCTCACCACTCTCGAAGAGTGCGTGCGCTGTGATTCACTTTCACCTGAGGCTTCCACTGATTTGCGCTCTGATGATTAGCGCATTGAATGCTACCCTTAATGGGTTACAGGAAGCCGTTGACGCAGTCACGGAATTGAAGATAGTCAACATTACTAACCTCGAAGACCACCCCACTTACAGAACGGCTCTAGCACGCATCAAAGCGTGTCACAAGGCCTTCGGGGTGCGCTTTCCCTGAGCTGCCATGGCCGTTCGTTGATTGTCGCACAGCTCGCGGATTGGAGTCAGTGGAAACAGTTGATAACCGAAGCCATCACGAAGGACAAGGAAGGCGTGGATCGGCTCAACAAGTTACTCAAAACCGTAGGCTGAATTATTTCATCCTTCTCCTCGTGTACGCGTGACTCACAATGTCCATCCAGCGACCTCCTCTCACAAGTCCGGAGAGGGTCGAACAAATCGAGTTGACAGTGGACGTTTTCGACAGATCAGCATCGACCGTTGTCCACCGAACCACCTGTAAGTCTTAACTCGCCCTCCGCCTGAGATTACTCTAACTATAATCCTCTATTCAGTCGTTGTAGAGGGATCTATTCGTCTAAGCGCTGTGCGCTGGACAGTCGCGGGAGCATTAGAAGAATCGCTCAGAAAACGTGCACGACAGAGTGGCGAGTTATGGCTCCTGCCGGACGCCTTGTGCAAATTGCACGATCCCATCGCGCAACTCGCCGGATCCAGCAAGAGGCTCTCGCTCAGGCTTATCATATGAGGTGTCGAATAACAAACTTCTCTCTTTCTCTCTTGCGACTCGGTTCTGTATGCTATCATTTACTATACACTCCGGCGACTCCGCATAGTTTTAATTCCTATACTGTACATGCGATCATCCCGGCGCCAGTGTATACAATTCACATACGTCAAAGCTTTCAAACACACTATACATAAATGAGATAACGCGGATATAATGTGAATCCGAGTTCAGCGATACATTGGCATTCCTACGGCTCAAATGTTGGGGGCCTTGGGGCTGGTCTTGGAATCATGATGCCGAGCCATACAACTGATAGCTCGTAACTTACACCAGTGAAATATATTTTTCTCGCTGGCACACGGAATGCGAGTGCAGCTAACGAATTCCGCGAACTCCTACGCCCATTTGCCTGATGCTCAAATGCTACTAGGCGGGGCCACACTCCAGCATGCACTGGCATTATCTACTGCGTGTCCCTCGTAGCTAGCTGCGGGTGGTTATAATATGAAGTAGCCCTCCGAACAAGTGCCTTTTTGGAAATTTATCATGTGTCCAAGGCTTGAACTCCCTAACAGCCCATGCCAAGTTAGCAGTTCTGAATAAAACTTGAAGAGAGACGTTAGAATTCCGGACGAGCACGGGCCGAGTTGGACCTTCCGTTTTTACTGCCAGTGACCATTATCACCTCTGCTCTGGCAGAGAGATATTGATGGTGCGTCGGTCAAGTGCGTTTCTCCTGAGGGCCGCAGCTTTTACAAGCTACGAGGCAGCATCACTAGGGCTGGTCCCCCTACCGCCACAACCTGGATCCCTTTGCGTTGCAAGGACCGCTTCTACACCACTGTGCCATTGTCGTCTCAACTCGAGACTTTGACCTTTTCCTACACCCTTTCCCTTAACCCTCCCTCTAGGTGTCTGACACCCCCACATGCTACTTTTCCGACCTGGTCACCCTTTCCGGGTGATTAAAATTATCGACTCCCTCTCGGTAGTATATCACCTTGGCTTGGGGTGCGCTCAGCTTCAGGCTTCTGTTCATTAGCTCGAGGACCCGCCTCTTCGAGGCCCTCTATTCCTCCCATCAACATCAACTTCTACGGCAAGTGTCACGCGCAGTAAGGCGCGTTATCGATCACAAAGTCCTCATATACTCGTACAAGATAAATAGTATGAATGAGTCAAGGGAATGTCGCACGAAGCAAACAACACTTGTACGAGTGAGGTAATCGAGACAAAAGGAAAGAGTCAGGATGGGTCCAGCGTAACAGCAGGTATTATGACGCGATACAGTTACAAGCCACTACCATCAAGACCAAGCTATTAACTACCACGAGGAGCCGCCATCTAGCATAGCAATCCACTTAAGACCGCTTAAAAAAAGCTCTGACTTACTGATTATTAGTGTATTCCGACAGGGTCCACGCATTCCGGCTGACTCCATATAGTTCAAGTTAGTGTACACTCGTTTCGCTACTTTGTCTTCAGTTCTCAATACAACTTACACTCACCCGCTGCAGCCAAATGGAGTTGATGGTGTGAGAAATTCGGGAGAAAACAGTTACATGGAAAGGATAGCCTGAGGCACAGAAATCCCGGTAATCAGACAGGTCCCGTGCACGCGATATAAGGTGTTTTGATCTATAGAACGCATAGAAATGTCATATACAGTCTGGGCAAGATCTCCTTGATAAGGTCGGTACAGTATGCGTGTCACCGGGTCATTAACGGTATCACGCAGCGGGTTTTCACTGCTCCCACAGGGGATGAATGCCAGTGCAAGGAAGTCTCTACGCCACAGTACGTGACGCCGACGACTGGTGGTAAGTGAAATTGGGCTCACCGATCTCGGTACCCCACGTCAACTCACGATTTGTCTATCATTGCTGCCACAGACCTTCCGATTCTGAGCGCCTTACTAAAGTTCGGCTCCGATACCAGGCTGACCCCAACTTGGGGTTCGGGTTCGGGGGTTTCGCCGAACTGCAAACACGTTCGGGCTCGTGTGCATTCCCGTGTGTGCGAGCGTGTGCGTTTGCAACTTTTGTCGCGGATAACATGGCCCTCTTTCTTTCGCCTCTACTTTCGGACCCTAAATGCACAATGACGACGCAGCCGCCGCCAGTTCGACAGGTGCACCCCAGAGAATGTCTGGCCCAAACTTTCTTTTCCTACCTTATTTTTTTGACTTACATTACCTTTTCTTATCTCTTCGCGTACAGGGATTCAAGACGACGCGGCCACGCGACGCTGGCAATGCGGCCATTGCACTGTACGCTCCTCTGTTTTTCTTCTTTTCCTCCTCCTCTTTGGGACGCCGTCCTCGCACAATGATGCGGCCGCGCCACGCGGACAATGGTGCCATTGCTCGGTACGCCCCCCTCGCACATGTACGTGCCCCGCCCCTCTTTCTTCTTCTTTGCTTACCCTCTCCATGACCCCACGCATGCGAACGCGCCACAATTGCGACACCGTGGGAACGCTGGATACAGCTCTCAAGAACACTCTATATCGGCGTTGTCAACGACCACCGCATTTGACACTGAAATCGATCAGCGAGATACAACACCCCTCTCAAAGGAATGTGTTGCGAGACATATTCCTGGGAGAGAGGTGTTGTTGTGTGTGGACATCCCTAGTAAATCTTGAGCATTGCAGCAGATACCTGGATGATACGCATTGCCACATCATCCAGGTATCCGAGCCCGACCTTGTGAGTTGGAGCTGTGTTTGAACGAAATCTTCCTGACGCAGCAAGCTAACGAGAACTCGACTTGCAGTTGGCTTCCCCAGCAGGTGGCCAAAAACCTTGCTGAGCTATGTGATGGTGTCAATGCTGTGGTGATTTGCACACATAGTATGTGTGCAAACCATCACAGCATGTAAATTCCTACCAGTTCTTCATATGTTTCCTCCCTGATGTGAGTCTGATTTTTCTTTGCAAAGAGCTAAGCGCTCACCAAAAACAGCGTATGATGTCGAGGGCGACAGCCTTGCCGTGGTATGGCTGAAGGTGGTGACACGCCTCCTTCAGCCATACCACGGCAAGGCTGTCGCCCCTCGACATCACAGACCGCCATGCTCCATTCTATCGTTCATGAGACCTGTGACTGTGGATTCCGCCCATTCAAGTTCGCACCCGCGCTCATGACATCGCTTGGCGAGACTGGATCCACGTCTTGTTGGATGCCAGGTACCTGCGCTTCAACTGTGTAGAAGTACGAGAGTGTTAGTAGAGGTGGAAGGGGGAGGAAAGTGTATCTTCGGAAGGTCGTGCTTGAACAGACGGTCCAGAGTACGTTGGTGACTGAATCTGTTCAAACACGACCCCTGAGCCCTGGCAAGTGGCGACAACACATTTTTGCAGCCACAAGTGCAGCTCCAGCCTCAAACGGTGGGTGTAGGTGGTGTGGCGTCTGGTAGCGTTTTGTCGCTGAGGTTGTGTCAGAACGACTGGGTGATTTGCTGGCCCGGCCCGGCCCGGCCCGATAGCTGAGCGCTTCGGCCGGAGACTTGAGGCGTTACGTTACAGAGGAAAGGGAGGAGATGGATGAGGAGCCGACGAGGAAACCGCCTAGCAGGAAGTGGTTGTCGAAAACAACCATTAGCCCTCGGAAGCCATGAGACCCCATCAGAGAAGTAAACCTTCGCAACACAATTATGGCTGCGCTTCGAGCCAAGTCGTGAGGGATTGTCGGTAACTGGGGCTTGGCACGAGAGTGGCACAGTAGACGCATGTCGCTCTCCTTGATAGCGGGGTAATTGCACAATCCATACACCCTAAATCACCTCATGTAGACACGTCGCACCTCGGAGGGATGGAAATCTGAGAAGAATGGACGACCCGCGCGTCGTTTCTTGCCTGCCTGACAATTGACACGCAGTCGGCGGTCACCAGATACCACCTGCATCAGAGCAGTCTCGGCTATCGCGAGGATTGGAAATTACAGTAAACAGTAAAAGTAGAGCGCTGAGTTATCATGTCCGAGCGAGTAAAGCCGCTAGTACGCACCGCAATACCTCAATCCAACCTTTGACGCCCATCCCTAGCTTAGGGATTATACTCCCAAGAAATCGAGGTTGATGTCCCGAAGGAAGTGAGAAATGTCGCATCACGCGACCTGCATCGCGTAAGGTTGTGGGAGTTGGTGGAGTTGGTGATGGGAAAACGGGGGTGAGGCGGGCTAAGCGAAGCGGGCTAAGCGGCTGACTGACCACTGTGGTCTGCGGCCTCAGTTGCTCATTTGCCTTTCACCCAACATGAGCGTGAAGAGCTCCCCCTCACATCTCGGTCTTCATCTTGATTTCCTCTCTAATATATTTTCTTATAGACGGCGCAGGCTCCTATTTACCGTCGGCTCTATCCTATTCCTTGTCCTCGCATATTTCTCCTTCCTTCGACCGCCTCTCCTCCATGAAGACGTCATACAGCCAGGCAACTCTCTTTCCTGGAACCGAAAATCACCTCTTCTTGGTCCCCCTACAACTCGGTTCAGAGGTAAGTTCAGTTCTTTTTTTTTCGACACGGCGCCTATCGTTCTCGTTCCTCAGACAACCTCCGTAATGACACCAAATACTTAACGTCTTGGATTTCTGCTGGATGGAGTTCGTGATCCTTTTCCGTTTTTCATACATGTAATTAATTCACATCTCCTCTAGCCAACGATGTCATGACATACGTGGGTTGTCCCTTCTTTTCGCTCTCTGGCTTGGCTTACACTCCCATTCATCTACTTTGATAAGGCCAACCTCGTTTACCTGGCCATGTTGACCGAGCGTGTGCCCATCATCGGCCCATTCAACCCTTCCTACGTCGGTGCAGATGCTGGTGACATCCTTTTCAGTGAAGTATTCGACATCGAATACCTGAGCAGAACTATTGGCGTTCCTGTACTCGAATGGAGCGAAGTCAAGAATTCCTCCAGCCAAGAAATTGAGGACATTGGCTGCTGGAGCGTCTGGCAAGCCGTTCAGCAACGCGAATCGGAGCCTCGCTTTACATACGCACTTCACCAAGGCCTCGGTGAGTCAACTTAGAGTCATCCGACATCGATTTACAAACCCAACTAGATATATCCTTCACGGCGGGCCCTACCTGGTTGCAAAAGATCCCTGGATATGAACACGATCCTCATGCCCACTTCTGGAGCATTGCCTCGCTTCTCTATTCACCTGAGCGAGAGAATAACCTCAAAGAACCTCAGCCTTCCAAAGTTCATGGTGCTCTATTGCCGCCAGACGAACATCTTGCTTGCTTCGATTACCTATATTATGTCTGTGCTCACACTGTATGTCATTTCTCTTCTATTTTATCCTGCTTCATCTAATAGCCACAGTCTTTTGAGTTTGAACGCGATAGCAGTCCCGCATGGAGATTTGTCGCCAAGCACTTTCGTTGGACCACCCGGCTTCAATCCATCGCCGACGCATATATGAGACGTATTTTCAAGGTCCCCGATAATAACCCTATCCCCCCTGTGAGCGAGAATTACCTGTCATGTGTTATAGTGCTGATAAACGTTCAGTATATTGCCATCCACGCTCGTCGAGGCGACGACTTCATCCAGTTCTGCAATGACGTTCCGAAAGAAGACTGCTTCCCTTCAATTCCTGCCTACCGCCGCCGGATAGCGGAAGTTCAGGAGGAGACCCGTGAACGATTGGGCATTGTCCCTCAGCATGTCATCATGCTGAGTGACGAACAGGATCCTGCCTGGTGGGGTAAGGTCCGTGCAGAGGGTTGGTACAGAATCGATCACGATGTGGAGGAT
>WNFR01007712.1_pt1 | contig 11752 bp, 12 predicted proteins | sample 5400221 | NCBI WGS metagenome assembly WNFR01 (sample SAMN13153357, study PRJNA577476) | soil metagenome | isolation source: 40 cm soil under Madrone tree | place: USA:California | collected 2016-06-14 | reverse complement strand
ACCACCGGCAAATATCGAAGCCACACTCAAGCCCGGCCTGTATTATCTGGCCTTGAGCAACAAATTCTCCGCGTCGACCGACAAGCGGGTGTGTTCCTCGAAGTCGATCTCACCTACAAGAAGGCCGAAACCCGCTATTGATCGGCTGCGTTCCCACTTTGCGCGCGCGACGGTTTTCCTTCAGCCGGAAGAAGGCACGCCGCAGGCTTAATTCTCTCCGGACTGCTTAGGCCCGGCCGAAAGTGTTTGTCGATGGAGGCTTCGTGCAGGTATAGAGCGATACACGCGGAGTGCCAGGGTTCTCTCTGCGTGTTAGGCCTGGTACAAGGAGGCGCGGAACGGAGGAACATTGTTGATGCCGTGCCACCGCTATTGACAGCCTACACTTGTGCGAAACCGCCATCCACAAACAATTCCGTTCCCGTGACGTAGCTGCTATCGTCCGATGCGAGAAACACCACTGCCTTGGCGATCTCGTCTGGCCTGCCGAGCCTGCCTAGCGGAACGATGCTGGTAATCATCTTCTTGCGTTGCTCGCCTGCTTCTGAGGAAGCCAGCAAGTCACTCAGTCCGGGCGTGTCGATGGAGCCCGGACTCACCGCGTTCACCCGAATGCGGCGATCCTTTAAGTCCGTCGTCCATGTCCGCGCGAACGAACGGACGGCGGCTTTTGTAGCGCTATAGACACTATTCGACGACAACCCTTTGCTTGCGACGATCGACGCATTAAGGATGATTGAAGCGCCATCCGGCAATAGCGGAAGCGCCTTCTGCACCGTGAAAAGCAGGCCTTTTACATTAGTGTTAAAGATCGAATCGTAAGCTTGCCCTTCTCTCGTTTGATTTGCGCGAAGAGGCGATCAAGATCGCTAAGGTCTGACACGTCTCCCTGTACGGCGGTTACATTGCTTCCGATCTCTTTTACCGCCGCGGCTAACTCCGGATCACGGCGGCCGGCGATAAAGACGAACGCACCTTCATTCACAAACTGCTTTGCTGTCGCCAGGCCAATGCCGCTCGTACCACCAGTAACTAATGCAATTTTTCCTTCCAGTTTACCCACGGTATTTCTCCTTGTCCTCAGATCTCTTTGTTGTTTTTAGGCGAGCCTTCCCCCTACGTTTACCAATGCTGGTTTCGGCACTGTATCTGAGACCATCGACGGTCAGTTAGTGGTGTGACGTGCGCCCCATTAAGGCTCCCCAATGACAATTGTTTACGCGGTGAATTGGCTGCTGAACATTATATTGACTCGGAAGATTTGCACAATGTCGGTACTTTAGAACTGCATACGTCGGAAGAGTCGATAGGTTCGTCGATCTGGCTTCTGAATTTGCTCGTCCGGGCGTAGACTGTGGCCAAACGGACAGAGAGCAAAGGAAACAGGGCGGAAGGCAAACTGCAGCTGCGCAGTAAGTTGCGAGCAGGTTGCTTTTGCAGTGTGCGGACTTAAGAAAGGAGAATACATGAGTACGATCACGACCAAAGACGGAACGCAGATCTATTACAAGGACTGGGGCAAAGGACAGCCTGTAGTTTTCAGTCACGGCTGGCCTTTAAGCGCGGACGCCTGGGAAGACCAGATGCTGTTTCTGGGCGAGTACGGATTCCGTTGCATCGCGCACGATCGGCGCGGTCATGGGCGATCCAGCCAGCCATGGACCGGCAACGAAATGGACACTTATGCCGACGACCTCGCGGAGCTGGTCGAAGCGCTGAATCTGAGCGACGCGATTCATGTTGGTCACTCGACTGGTGGTGGCGAAGTCGCCCGTTACATCGGGCGTCATGGCACAAAGCGCGTTGCCAAGGCTGTGCTGATCGGGGCGGTACCGCCGTTGATGCTCAAGACGGACGCAAATCCGGGCGGCTTGCCGATGGAAGCGTTCGATCAGATTCGCGCGGGCGTCCTCGCCGACCGTTCGCAATTCTTCAAGGATCTCAGCTCGCCGTTCTATGGAGCCAACCGGTCAGGCGCCAAGGTCTCGCAAGGCTTGCGCGACTCTTTCTGGCTGCAGGGAATGCTGGCCGGACACAAAGCGGTTTTCGATTGCATCAAGGCCTTTTCGGAAACCGATTTTACGGAAGATCTCAAGAAGATCGACGTGCCTACGCTGATCATGCATGGAGACGACGATCAGATCGTGCCGATCGATGATTCGGCAAAGCTCTCAGCGAAAATCATTAAAGGAGCAATGCTGAAGATCTATCCGGGCGCGCCACACGGCATGTGCTCGACACACAAGGATCAAATCAACGCGGACCTGCTTGGGTTCATTAAGGGAGAAAAATCAGTAGCAGCGTGACAAAGAACATCTAGTAAACGCGAGGCTACAGAAGTGTCCCGATTTGAAATTCTCTGCGCCACCTCTGCGTTCTCTGGGTCTCGGCGGTGAGTGTATTTGAATCTAATTACTCACCGCAGAGACGCCGAGGTCGCTCCGGAACGCGCAGAGAAAAACTGAAATTAGGACACTACCCCAGGCTACACTTCCGGGCGGAACGCTCATGTTCTTTAGTCCGTCGACCTTCACGATCGTGCACGTCGTTATAAGCTTGATCGGGATCGCCTCAGGCCTGGTCGTCGTGTTCGGGCTGCTCGTCGCGAAGAGGCTCAACCGATGGACCGCGCTCTTTCTGGTAAGCACAGTGGCGACGAGCGTGACGGGATTCTTCTTTCCGTTTCATGGAGTTACGCCCGCGATTGTCGTTGGTGTTATTTCACTGGTCGTGTTGGCGGTCGCGATCCTCGCGCGTTATGCTCGTCACCTCGCCGGGGCCTGGCGTTGGATCTACGTGGTCACTGTCATGATTGCCCTCTATCTGAATGTCTTCGTTTTGATCGTGCAGCTTTTCCAGAAGGTGCCGGCCCTGAAGGCCCTAGCGCCAACGCAGTCTGAGCCACCATTCGCTGTCACGCAGCTCGTCGTGCTGGCTCTTTTCGTTGTGCTCACTATCATCGCGGCGATCAAGTTTCGCGGTGAGCAGCTCCGGGTGGTTTAACCCTTGTGATCAATCACCGGGGCATTAGCCCGACCGTAAGGGAGGGCCCCTGTGTAAAGACCGGGCCCTCCCTTACGGTCGGGCTAGTGCCCCAAGACACTGCTAAAGAGGCTTCTATGAAAACTTTCATGCGTGCGTTGCTCAGCGGCGTAGCGATACTCGTTCTTGGGCTAACGGCGAATATCGCCGCACAGAATCGGATCGGTATAGATGATCGTTTCGCGGTCGTCAACGGAGTCAGGCTTCATTATTTGATCGCGGGAACAGGCGACCCAGTGATCTTGCTGCACGGCTATGCGGAAAACAGCCACATGTGGCGGCCATTAATTCCTGAACTTGCAAAAACTCATACGGTAATCGCACCGGACCTGCGCGGGTTCGGCCAGTCTTCCAAACCGAGTGGTGGCTACGACAAGAAGACCATGGCCCAGGATGTTCATGCGCTCGCCGTCTCTCTCGGGTATCACCTCACGATTGTCGTCGGCCACGATATCGGATTGATGGTCGCTTATGCCTACGCGGCGCAGTACGCGGCCGAAGTCGATCGGATCGTTTTGATGGATGCGTTTCTTCCCGGCGTTGGTGATTGGAAAAGCGTCTGGCTGCTAAGAGATTTGTGGCACTTTCATTTTTACGGCGAGACGCCACTCAAGTTAGTTGCGGGACGCGAACGAATCTATTTCGAGCACTTCTGGAATGACTTCGCCGCCAACCCAAAACATTCTGTGCCCGAGGCGGATCGTCGGTTCTACGCAGCGGCTTATGCGCAACCCGGCGCCATGCGGGCCGGCTTCGAAGTGTTTCATGCTTTTGAGCAGGATGCGAAAGACTTTGCGGAATTTGCGCGAACCAAACTAACGATGCCCATGCTGGTCCTTGCGGGCGAGAAAGCATCGGGCAATTTTTTGATTGAGCAAGGGCGTCTGGTCGATTCAAATGTGCAGGGAGTTGTCATCAAAGGCTCTGGTCATTGGTTGATGGAAGAAGCACCGCAGCAGGTTATCCCGCTGCTCGGGGCCTTCATTAATAAATCCAAGTAGAACCCGAGACCGACCGATCACTCTTTGCAATACCGTTCTTCTACTTGTTTGCGTGCTTGCCGCAGCGACAGAATCACCAGCGAACCGGCGACCGCTGAGCAACACAGATAGATCATGCCACCATAAAAGGATCCGGTTGCTGTGTTGATGTATCCAGTGATGTAAGGTCCAAAAAATCCGCCCAGATTACCAACTGAATTTATTAGACCGATCGAGGCCGCCGCCGCTGAGCCGGCGAGGAACCTGGTAGGCAAGGTCCAAAAGACGGGTAGATAACAATTCAATCCGGCGCACGCCACGCACAACATCGCAATAGCAAGGCCTGGTCTCTGCGCCAACACCGCGCTAAGTAATAGTCCCAGGGCCCCAAAAATTATGGGCACGGCTGTATGCCAGCGCCTCTCTTCGGTTCGATCTGAGGACCATCCATTTAACACCATGCACAGCAGAGCCAGGCCCCAGGGTATGGCCGTGATGAAACCGACTCCAAGGTTCGAATACCCGGAGGCCTTCTTCACCAGAGTTGGCAACCAAAAGGTAAGACCATAGGCGCTGGTAATTACCAGGAAATAACCAAGAGCCAGCAGCAGAACCTCCCGATGTCTAAAGGCGGCGAATATGCGCAGCGGGTTAGATTGCAGTTTTACCTTTTTCTCATTCTCCAGTTCTGCCGTTATCCAGTCGCACTCTTCATCCGGTAGCCAGCGAGCCTGTTTGGGCCAGTCTGTTAAGTAAAAGATTGTGACCACGCCAAAGATTACTGCGGGCACTCCCTCCAAAATAAAAAGCCAGCTCCAGCCCCTGAGCCCGAGCCAATTTATTCCCAACAGCATACCCGAGAGCGGCGAACCGAGAATATTGGAAATCGGTATTGCCGCCATAAAGAAAGCCACAGCCTTGGCTCGATCGGCATAACGAAACCAATGGCTGAGATACACGATGATGCCGGGAAAGAAGCCGGCTTCGGCCGCGCCCAGAATGAAGCGAACAACGTAGAACTGCATGGGCGTTTTGATGAAGCCCATGGCTATCGCCAGCAGACCCCAGGTGATCATAATCCGCGCAATCCACTTTCGTGCACTCCAATGTTCCACAATCAGGCTGCCGGGAATCTCGAGCAGGAAATAGCCGATGAAGAATATACCGGCGCCGAAACCGTAGACCTCCGCGGAGAAGCCCAGATCTTTGCTCATCTCGAGGGCGGCATAGCCCACGTTAACGCGGTCCAGAAAAGCAATGATGTAAATGAAAAAGAGGTAAGGCAGGATGCGACGCGCGATGCGCCGGCGCGCTCGTGCGGCAACCGCGGGCATTGCGGAAGATAGGGTTATCGTGGCATCCATTCAAATTTTACCGAACTGGTAAATGATGCCGAAAGGATTTGTTGACGAAGCTTTGCGGAAGCCATCGATTCAGCGCCGGGAATCTTACACTCCGTATCCTGCTGCAACAAGGACCGCAGTGGATCCATAGAGCCCGCAATCAGGAGTACTATTGGCCGGATCACACGGATACTTGCGCTGCTTCAAGATGATTGTTCTCTCTTCTCCCTTTGGGAAAAGGGCCGGGGATGAGGGTTTGGGAGCGGAATCTATTTTCTTATTTAAAGAGTAAGCGATGAGTGATGAGTGGCGAACACGCACCTACGATGACAGCCTGCTCTCGCAAATGAAAAAGGCCGCTCGACTTGAGCGGCCCTTTTTGTTGGAAGTTCACGGCTGGTTTGTTTTAGCGACGAGTAGTTGCAGACATGCGGCCGTTGGTTTGTTTCGCCTGGAATTGCTGCCAGTAGGCCTGAACGAAGTCAAGCTGCTTTCCATGACCATTGCTGGTATAGAAATCGTATTGCTTCATCTCAGCGTAGGCCTGGTCATAGTTCCAATGATCGTGATTGAAACGATATATGGCGCCCATCATTCCGGTGCGATGCCGTCCACCCGCGCAGTGCACGTAAAACTTGCCGGTAGCAGGATTATTTGCAACCTTCAAAAACGCGCTTATCTGTTCCGCGCTGGGAGACTCTTTGTCAACGATGGGAATGTTCACGTAGCGCATTCCAGCAGCCTCAACGGCGGGCTGTTCGCGGTCCCGTGAGTTGTCAGTCAAATCAATGACTGTCTTGATACCAAGTGCCGCAAGGTTTCTAAAGTCCTGGGATTTTGGCCGCGCGCCGCGATAAAAATTCTGGTCCATCTGGCCAAAGTTACTGATTTTGATATTGGGGAAACTGCCTCCCGTTCCCTTGGCAAAAGAGAGTGCGGAAAACGCGAAAACAAGCGCCAGTGTGGCAATGATCGGAGAAGACTTTCTAATAGATTTCATCTTAAAACTCCTCAAGTGAATCGAACAGGTTGATAACAGTCGGCCTCCAAGGCCATTAATCGAAACAACGCTGCCGGGGGGATTATTTGATTCCTGAGTTTCGGGGCACCCAAAAAGGCAATTACCAGAAGGGAAGAAATTCTCATCAAACAACCGACAATAAGATTCACAAATTGCTCACGTCGTTGCCACAAAGTCTTTCCAATCCGATGTACCTTTTCGTGGCCAAACATCCTATTTGAGTACCTATTAGGAAGAATTGAGAATGGACTTTCGAGTAGTGCGCCGGCGATCAAAGCGAGCGGCAAAGCCGCCGCTCTTAGAAGATTGCAATTTCCACTGACGGGTAACACGCTTAGCGCATTTCTCGGTATCATCGCCGTCTTCTTTTAGCCTTCGTGTTTCTGTTCTTCGCCTTTTGCGATTTGCCCCTGGCTTTTGCGGCTTTCTTCGTCGGATGGTGCGCTTCCTTAACGGGCGCACTGACTTCGTCTAACGAAGCTGTGATCAGTTCGTCGTTCGGTCGCACACCATCAACGAAGGTAAACACGTGATAATTGGCGCTTCGCTCGCGTAAAACTTCAATTCGCCCCTGGTTTTTCATGCGCGCGAGTTCGGTCATCAGGAAAGACTGTTCGGCGGCACTCATGTAACGATAGTCGATGTCGAATGCCAGGCCCGTCGAGTGTGGTGGCGTATCGATAAGTACTGCATTCCGGTTCACCTTGCTCAATGCATGCTGGTATTGTTCCGGTCTGACCAGCGAACTTACAGGTAAAGGACGATCAAACGCGCGGTGGTAATCCGTCGCTATCTGTTCCAGGACTTTGAAGGCTTCAGGTCTCAGCGAGCTGAGCAGGCTGATCTTCATCGCCTGGCGGTCAGAGGGGACGTCGATGTCATAGGTTCTTCCGCCGAAATTCTTTGCCAGCGATCGTAGCGTTTCGTAATCGTGTAACAATCTCTGGCGACTGTCTGGCTGTCCGTAGAATTGATCCAACAGCGCTTTCTCTTCATCTGTCGATTTCAGTTCCTGCTGCCGCGCCGTGACTTGTTTTTGCAACTCCTTTTGTTTGGTGCGGTCGCGTTTCTTCAGCGCGCCCAACTGAACTTTCAAATTCGCGATCGAGCTCAGTAGGTTCGCGCGCGTCGCGTCGATGCGCGCATACTCATCCCGCAGTTGTCCTTCGTTATAAAGTCCGATGCTCTGATCGTTTGCATACCTGCTGAACGCGCCCTCGTCTGCCTTCGCGCCGACACCGAACAGGATGTACGTATCAGTGACGGCTGGCACCGGAACGATTTCGCCGCGCTCGATCATCGCCGCGAGATCCACAAAATCCTGACAGGTTTGGATATTGTGTTTCCGAACCTCAGCGACCTGGGTAGCCAGGAACCAGTGCCGGTCCTGGTAATGCCGCAGCTCTGGCGGAACTTCGGCTGCGGCCTGTCCCTTGGTCGCCTCGCCTCGATCCTCTTTAACTTTCTCTACCGCTTGGCTCCATAGATCAACGTTCGTGCTGGTTACTGCACTGGATGGGTTGTTTGTCGATTGGCCCTGCCGTTTTGGAGCCGTAAAGTGCAGCAGCGCCCACACAGCGACGCCTGTGGCGGCACTGGCAAGGATAATCAGGACTAGCCGGGTAATTTTTTTCATGAACAAGACCCAGCGGAATATGAGATGAGTCCGTAGACCGACGCGGCTCATCAAGACTGCCAGAGGTTTGATGCAAATTTCGGGCAAAGAGTCCCGCGCAGCAAATCCGTGCCGTGAGCGCTGTCTCTTGAGCGAATGTGTCGCGAAAAAGATGCAGGTTGAGATCGCATTTCTGTTTCGATTCTGGACAATCTGTCGTTACTAAACACAATGTTGACCTCTTCGCGCGTGCGGCGTATCTTGATTCCGTAGACAATTTTTATTAACAGACTGGCTGCGGCAAGTCCTTCAGCAAAATTCCCCGCGACTGCGGTCCCCCTTAAGCATTGCCGATTGCCAATTGCCGAATGCCAAACCAATGAGCCATCTAAAGAAACTCATATCAGCAGTGCTTCTAATCCTGAGTCTGTTTCTCCTGAGTCCAACCGCCGCATCCGCGTTCACAAGGGCTGACAAGCATAAGGGCCGTTCGACCAGTCATTCACTTACTCGGGCCGAGGTGAAGGAGGCCGCGGCGCGTCTGTCAGAGATGGGTTATGGAATGGGGCGAAACGCGTTGATCGCATTTCAAAAATACGAAGGCCGTAAAGTTACCGGCCGCATGAGCCGCGAGGACTTCGACGTAATAATGAATGCAACGGCGCCACTGCCGAGGGACGCTGGGTACAAGCACGTCGAAGTGGATCTCGATCGCCAGATGCTCCTGTTGACTGACGGCGAAGGCGCCATCAAAAGAATTCTTCCTGTATCAACCGGCAGCGACAAACATTACAGCCAAAACGGCATGAGCGGTCGAGCCTATACGCCGAGAGGCCGCTTCAGGATTTTCGCGAAGTTATCGGGGTGGAAGAAATCGCCGCTCGGATTGCTTTATTATCCCAACTACTTCAGCGATGGACTGGCGATCCATGGAAATCCTTCGGTTCCTCAATCACCTCAAAGCCACGGTTGCATTCGCATTCCCATGTCAGCGGCGGCCGAGATAAGCAGGCTGTTGCCGGTGGGAACGATTGTGCTCATCTATGACAAGGAGTCGTTCGTTTCCGCCAAGGACTGGGCCGCAGCGGATAAACAAAAACAGGAAGCGAATATTCGTTAGCGTGGGAAGGTGCTCCGTAACCGGAGAGGTGTTACCCATGTCCTCGGACACCCGTTACCCATCTCTCCGGTATGTACACCCCAGCGGGAGAGGGAGATTCGCGCTTCGCACTCAAATGCGGACGAGGACGTCTGCGTTCCCGGCAAATCCTGGGCAACCTTCTTAACGGTTTTCTCGTAGGCTATTAAGGTCGCCAGGTTAATTGAGGCGAGCTTAATTAACCGCCCGAAAGTAGGCTTGAAGAGAATTTAGCCAGGCGTGAATGAATATTTTTCGATAATAGTGAAACAGAATCGGGTTTCAAGCGTCTTTCTCTTTGAGAGTCTTAAGTAAAATGATGTCACGGAACGGGGACCGGCGGTGTCTGACTAATATAGGTTTTTGAATTAACTGAGCCTTAACTGAGAGCAGGGGAGATAATTATGTTGAAAGTACACGCCAGGAATGTGGGTAATGTTGCTTTTCTTTGCGTGCAAGGCCAATTGGTGAACGGCGAGACGGAAATTCTGCGTAATGCCGTGCATCCTCAGGCAGAGGCCCAGTCCGATGTCCGCACAGTCGTTCTCGACCTGGCGCTGGTGAGTACGGTCGATGCCGGCGGCTTGGGCGTGATGTTGGAGTTGCGTACGCTGGTTCAATCAAAAGGAATCGGCTTCAAACTAATGAATGTGAGCAAACTGGTAGGCAAGGTGCTGGAAGTCACGCGCCTGGATACTGTTTTCGAAGTTACCTCCGGAGTGGAATTTTTCCCCGCAGTCTCGGAGCGCCGGCCCGCGTCAGCAAGGCCGTTCGCGTTCTGCGCCTAACTGTTATGGGAACGACATCTTTGAATCCCGACATAATCCCCAGGTAGGCTCCTTACGACTCGCAACCAAATAACACGCTGGCTCCTGAGGGGCCAGTTCGGGAAGCCTTGTTAAGATAGCTTTCGATGCCAAAGATTGTCCGTCCTACTCAACTCACTTATCATCGAACCAGATAAGGACGCCATGCGACTATACCAACACCGCCATGTTTCGCTGAGCTTCCGAAGGCTGCGCAGGTGCGGGTTCGTCCTTCTGTTTCTGGCGGCCATCTCTGCGTGGCCTTGCCAGGCCAGGAGCCGGTTCGAATCCATGCGTGCGAAGCCATGGCACGCCGTGCACCTTCTCAACTACAACAGTGATGCAGACCTTGAAGCGTTGGGCCAGAATCTTGGGAAGTTGGCAGAGATGGGAATCAACACGGTGATTCTCGAAGTTGATTACAACTTCGTGTTTAAATCGCATCCTGAGCTGCGCAGAGGAAGCAATCCAATCACACTTGAGGGCGCGCGCAAGTTTGCTGCGACTTGCCGGAAACTTGGCGTCCGTTTGATCCCGGAATTTCAATCGCTCGGCCACCAGTCCTGGAAGAGCGAAACATTCCCGCTGCTGACTGTATACCCTTCGTTCGACTTGACGCCCGGAGCATTTCCCGGCAACGAGGGAATCTATTGCCGCGAATGGGACCCGCTGAATCCGGCGGTTGCGAAAATCGTTTTTCAGTTGGTGGACGAGATCGTCGACGCGTTCCATGCCAGTGCCGTTCACGTGGGCATGGACGAAGTTTTTCTGCTCGGCTCTGACCTTTCGCTTTCGACCAAAGGAAAGGATCCGTCGATGCTCTTTGCGAAAGCGGTCAACGACATACACCGGCACCTCGTGCGCGAACGCCATGTCGAGATGCTCATGTGGGGTGATCGCTTGATCGATGGAAAGACCAACGACTTGGGAGAGTGGGAAGCATCCATGAACGGAACCGCCGCCGCCATCGACATGATCCCGAAAGACATCATCGTCTGCCCTTGGCACTATGAGTTGAGAGATGCCTATCCGTCGATCCCGATGTTTCTGGACAAGGAATTCCGGGTGCTACCCACTGGTTGGAATAAGTTGGAGGCGACTAAGGCATTGATCGAGTACGGCCGACAACATGACAGCCCAAAGTTGCTCGGCCACCTGTTTACGACCTGGGGAGTAAAGAAGGAAGCACTCATCGATTTTCCGGTTCTGGTCGAGGGGCTGAAGCTTTTGCGAACTGAAACCCGGCCGCCCAAATCGTAATCACGATAGGTTCTGAAAACGCTCGATTATTGCGAACCTGGACATGTTAGTCACCCTCGACGAGCTGCGGCGGTTTACTGTCGCGCGTAACTTCTTCAAGCCGACTACGCTGAAACGCGCCCTGCACAGAATGGCCTTTGTGCAGGCCGATCCGATTCGCGCGCCGGCTCGCGCTCAGGACCTGATCCTGCGGCATCGGGTCAAGGATTACCGCGCCGGAGATCTCGAACGCCGCTACTCGAAACTCGGCGTCGAAGAAGACTTCTTCATCAACTACGGCTTCGTGACGAGCGCGATACACGCGCTGATGCATCCGCGGCTCGCCGCAGTGCCCAAGCCCGGAGAGCAATATAAAGATCCGACGCGCATCAGTTGGCCCGCCGAACGGATGAAGAAGGCGGAGGCTATTCTCGAGTTCATCCGCGAACGCGGCAGTGCGCATCCGCGCGAGGTGGATGATCATTTCTCGCACGGCACGGTGCGCAACTACTGGGGCGGCTCGTCGAACGCCAGCACACATCTACTCGACGCCATGCACTATAGCGGC
>WNFR01007375.1_pt1 | contig 11753 bp, 10 predicted proteins | sample 5400221 | NCBI WGS metagenome assembly WNFR01 (sample SAMN13153357, study PRJNA577476) | soil metagenome | isolation source: 40 cm soil under Madrone tree | place: USA:California | collected 2016-06-14 | reverse complement strand
AGGAAACCGGCGAGTTGGTGAGGCTTGCCGTTGTCGAGAATGACAAGCCGGTATGGATCCACGCCGCTGTCGGTTCGGCGCGTCTTCTGCGCATTGATCCGACTTGGTCGACGGAGCTCGTATATCACATTCACGCGGCTGGCAAGGCCTTTCTGTCGACTCTCAGCGATGAGGAGATTGCCGCGCGTCTCGGTACCGAACCGTTCGTGAAACACACACCTCATTCCATTACCAGTCTGAAGAGATACTTGGAAGACATTGCCGAGACTCGGAAACAGGGATTTGCGCTGAGTTGCGAAGAGGCGGAGGTTGGCGTCGGTGCGATTGCGGCGCCGCTATTTACGCACCTACGAGAAGTCAGGCGATGCGTTGGCGTGGTCAGCATCGCAGCACCCACATCGAGAATTTCTTGCGCTGATCTCGCGACCCGTGCTCCGCGGTTACTGGAAATCTGCAGACAGCTCGCAGCCGGCTGGCCGCTGACGACGCCAGGAAGTGAAAATCGGTGAGGCTGCCGTAAAAGATTTAGGGCTTGGCTAGTTCCGGCGGCGCATCGTAGAAAGCACCTTGCGGTCGATTTGAGTATGTGCGTGATCAGCGGGGCGGTAGAGGGGAAGACCTCGACGGCCACTTCAGAACTTAGAAGGAATCGCTTTTTCCGCAAGTTCATCCCAAACATCGCACGGCGATAAAAGACGATGAGGCGATTTATCAGGTGTGATCCGTTGGCTGTCTGCCGCGTATGTTTGCTTGTCTGATTTACATGAGGGCTTGAGCCATGGTCAGTTGCAGAAAGGTCGCGTCGCAAAGAGCTGGCACCCGTCGCAGCCGTGGCGATAGCCCGGTTCGCCCTTGGCATCTTTGGGCGGCCCTGCTGATGGTAGGCCCCGGCGCGGCGGCGCCGGCGGACGCCCCCCACCCGGTCGCCATCACCGAAAATTCCTTTCGCTGCATTACGGACATGACCCACATTGGCCACTTCTATGTCGACAATTTGCTCGGCGACCTCAAGAGCACTGTGCAAGTGGCGGAGTCGACGACGGGCGGCGTATACCCCGTGGGCTCAGTGCTTCAGCTGGTACCCACGGAGGTCATGGTCAAGCGGGAAAAGGGCTTCAACGCAGCGACGCACGACTGGGAATTCTTTGAGCTTGACGTGTCCCCGGCAGGTTCGACGATTCGCACGCGCGGTTTCGTATCGGTCGTCAATCGGTTCGGAGGAAATTGCTTTACCTGTCACGTCAGAGCGCGTCCAGAGTGGGATCTAGTGTGTAGTACAACGCATGGATGCGATCCTATTCCAGTCACCCTCGCCATGAGCGGTGCGCTGCAACGGACAGACCCGCGATGTAAGCATCAGGGCCCGGTCGGAGCGGAGGACGCTGCGGCGCTAGTTCAACTCGCCGAGATTCAAAAGGCATTGGCCGCAGCAAACGCGGCTAAGCAATAAGGTAGCGAGGGGACGTGCCCTACGACGGCAATTCGAGTTGCGCACGTGTTCTGTCGAAGCCCACCCGGATGCGCGGTGGTCCGGGGTTATAACTGACGGAGGTTCATATGAGAAGAGTGGTCCAGCGCAAGCACGGACAACCGTCAGAAATGCTTCGGGTTGAAGAGGGGCCGTCCGAGCCACTCGAGCCAAACCAGGTTAGGATCCGGGTTTCCTACGCGCCGGTCCATCCCGGCGATTTGTTGGGTGTTATGGCGTCGCCCGCGTTCGGCACGCCTCCCTCAATAGGGCCGGGCGGCCGGGTCCCCGGATTCGAAGGCGCTGGCGTTGTCAGCGAAGTCGGGGCGCTCGTGGACGCAAGCCTGGGATTAAATCAAGGACTCAGGGTCGCGTTCTTTCCCGCGCCTGGCTCGTGGCGTGACGAAGTCGTTGTTCCTGCCGGATCTGTGACGCCGCTGCCCGATTCGATCCCCGACAAAATTGGTGCCCAACTGCTCATCAACACCGCCACAGCGCTCACCGTGGTCCGAACCGCGCATGAATCCGTGCCCGTAGCGTCGCGCACGGGCGTTGTCGTGCTCTTGACCGCCGCGGGATCTGCTGTCGGGAGACTTGTAGGTAAGCTGCTTGCCGACCGAGGCGTGAAAGTCATTCGGCTCGTGCGAAGCGAATCGGGCGCGGAGAAGCTGTCTGAACTTCTTCCTGACTCGCCCGTCTTTGCGACGAACGCAAGCGGCTGGAAGGAGCACGCAAGATCCGCCGCAAAGGGAGCTCAAATTCACGTGGCGATCGACAGCGTCGGTGGCGCTCTGCTCGGTGATGTCGCTGACCTCTTGGCCGAAGGAACAGGGACGATAGTCAATTTCGGCTCGCTCGACGGTGAGGCGAGCGATATCCGGCTGTTCGCACCCCGCGCCCTGACGTTAAGGGGCGTGTTCCTCGGGCAGTGGCTGCAGCAGCCAGCCGAGGTGCGTCAGGCTGACACCGAGCTCGCCAAGCGGCTTGCGCTCGAGCCCCAGCCGCTGTTCGAGGTCGCCGCGAGTTATTCGCCGTTGCGGATAGCCGATGCGATCGCGCACGTCGGCCGGCCACGTCGCAACGGAGTGGTCCTTCTGGACTTTGGCAGCGAGGGGGGAGCGGCCTCATGAGGTTCTGGGGCGATCAGCGCCAGCGGGGCAGCTCTGAGCAGTCCCCTGCAGAGGCCAGGCCGACCGAAATACTATCCAGCCGCCGTATTCGAGCGCCTGCGCAAGAAAGGATCAAACAAGGCGCCCGTTAGGCGGCGACAGCGAACTGGGCCCTGGGGACGATCAAAGCTCAATGTAACCCCTCCGAATCGCAATCAATGCGGCGTCTGTTCGATCGTTGGCCCCAAGCTTTGAGAGAATGCTCTTAACGTGATTTTTGACTGTGTGCTCGACGATCTTGAGACTCAAGGCGATGGCCTTGTTAGATTGCCCGTTGGCAATCCCTCGTAGAACGTCCAGTTCTCGCGGTGTGAGGACGTCGTCAGCCGCATGCTCGGCTAGCTGTTGGGCGATTTCATTAGGTATGCGGCGCTGTCCCGCATGCACCATTCGTATCGTGTCAATCAGCTCTTTGCGCAACAGATTCTTGAGCAGATAGCCCGCTGCTCCGGCCTTGAAGGCGCGAAGGGCTTGAATATCGCCGGCCGCCGTCGTCAGAACTACGATGATGCGCGCATGGGGAAACTCGGATCGTATCGCAGCAATGGCATCGATCCCATTGACTTGGGCTCCTGACTAACAACAGCATCGGCTTGCATCGCGTCGCTCCCGAAGTTCGCCTGAGGAAACCTAAGCAGAGTGGTCGGCGATATAGCCCAGCCATCCCAAGTGCAACTATGACACTCTTTTTTTGCGGCTCCGCGGATCACGTCGAGCAGGACTGTCTGGTGAGAGAGCACAGGTCGGCTGCGATGGGGTAAATATGCTGGTCTGGTCCGCTGACAGATTGAACGAGCGTGCCGCATCGGGCCGTTTCATGCCGGCCCTTAGCGTGCTTTAAATTCCGTTTCGTGTCTTGTCCTCAAGTGGAGACGATTGAAAGCCTATGAGCGGCATAGAGCAGCGCGATCGGATGGCCGGATTGTTTGTCGAGAACGAGGCAGGGCTCAAAAGGCGATCCCAGCAGATGGCCAACGTTCCGAGGGCCGGCCAACAGATAAGGTGGTGAAATTCCTACCGGTGGGGCAGATGTCACCGAGTCTCACACCAGTATTTGCGTGAACACGACACGCATGAACGCATCGAATGCGTGCCGGCTCTTCGCGACTCTGGCGCGAAGGATCGCGCCCTCAAAGGAATCCAGAAGGAAAATCGCCAGACGACCTGCGTGGGCGTTTGTCGAGATCGCTGCCGTTCGTTGCGCCTCGCTGATAGCCGACTCGATGTCCTGCGTCCAGTCGGAAAAGAGCGCGGCCAGCCGTGCGCGGATCAACGGGCACTGATTGGCAAGCTCGACGCTGAAATTGCCGAGCAGGCAACCCCGCTCGTATTTCATTCCGATGTAAAGATCGCTCATCGCCTCGAAATGGCGTCGCAGACGTTCCAGCGGCGGGATTGACTTGTCGGCCAAACCAAGGCGCCGTGGGCCGGTCTCCCCGTACTGCCGTACGAGCTCTGCGCCGAGTGCCTCCTTGCTTTCGAAATGCTTATAGAATGAACCTCGCGGGAGGCCGGCCGAGGCGGTGATTTCCTGAATGTCGCTTGCGTTATAGCCCTTCTTAAGAATGGTCCGCAGTCCTGCAGCGATGATTTGCGCGCGACCGTTTGGCGTTGTCACGGGACCCACATGTCCTTACGTCGCCTTTCGATGTCCTGCGCCGTCATGCCCGGTAGCGACCTCATACGGCGCGCTCCTCTCCAAATCGAGTCGGGTCTCCGCCAAAAGAGGACGATGCAATATGGGTCCCATCTTTGTATTGGACTTGCGTGCTGGATATTGAATCCGGACCCGGCGACGGAACAGCATCCTCGGGGGCTGTACGGCGCGGATCGCAAGCGGCGGGGCCGCGCGACGCCGGGCTTTCCGATGCGGAGTTCGAGGCACTCGGTTCTACACCTGCGCGGGCAAGTCAATGAGCACGAAATGAGAAAGGCGGGAAGGAGGGTGGTCCTAAAGTTGCGACAGCAGGTCGGCGGCCGCCTGAACGTCCCTCGTACCCCGCCCTTGCGTGAAATGACTTAGTACAGACTGCAGCGTGTCACGTGCTTGGGTGACGCGGGCTGATCCACGAAGAAGAGAAGCGAGACTCGTAGCGGCACGGAGCTCCCAGGCTTTTGCGCCCTGGCGTCGGGCAATCTCAAGTGAATGTGCGAGCGGGGCTTCCGAGCCAGACCGGCCCGTCGTGTCCACAGTCACGTGACGATTGGTCCAGGCCCGCAGAATTTCAGCGGCACACCAAATGTCTTCGTCGGCCTGCACCCGGGCCAAGGTGTTCGATCCCGCCAGCCTCATATCGAACGTTGCCAGCAGATCGGCTTGAGCCGGGAGGGTGGGCTTAAGGTCCGTAAACCAGGGCTCATTGCGCTCATCTGACCCCGAAGTAACCTCCTTTAGGAACTTCTCATAAAGCAGGCCCCATTCATTCCAGTGTTGAAAGACATTTTGGGAATGCTCCAGAAGAAGGCGTGCAAAATGGCTTGCCTCGCCAAGTTCCCCCCGCCAGATCGCGATGGGACACACGTTGAACGCGATGGCCCAACATGTTGATTGTTCATGGCCTAGCCGCAGGGCTTGCGAAACACACTTTTCCGCCTCCTTCTTGGCATCATCCGGATAGCCTCGTAGCCACAAGATTCGGGCGTACCCGGCTCGCGATGCAATCCAGTGATCAATCTCATAAGCATTCAAGTGGGCGTGCGGGACCTCCTCGCGGGCTGGCCGCAGCGCTAACTCCACTTGCTGCTGCGCGAGGTCTTGCTGCCCAAGGTCGCTGAGCGCGCGGCTCATCAAGCGATGAGAGCAAAGTTTCGCCATCGGATCCGCCGAATCATCAGCAGCGGTGGCGAATATCTGGCTATAGGCGAGTTCCTGGCGATAGTTTCCGGTATTGCCGGCGATGCCATAAAGCATCCAAAGGACTCGAAGCTCGTGACCCTTGTCTCCAATGTCCTGAGCTATCCGACGCGCCTTCTGAAGGTGACCGTCCACGGCCGGCTGCGGCCCCTCGGTGAAGTAAAGCGCGAGCGCCGCGGCGCTGCGAAGCGCCATCTCTGGGCGAAGCGCCGTTTCGGTGCCGGAATTGGGGTCTGCGAAGATGTGCGCTAGAGCGAGTTCAAGATACTTGCGATGCTCTCTGAGCAGAGAAAGGCGAAGGGAGATTGGCGTGGCGGCCGATGCGAGGTCGACACCAAGCACTATGTTGCCGCCGCGCACAAGAGCCCAGTCGAGCGCGGCACGGACGTCCGCCATAGCCTGACGCCACCTCCCTTGGTCATCGTCAATGCCGGCGGGCGCGCGGCACAGGTCGAGAAATCTCTGCGCATGCCGCCTGCTAAGGGCGTCGAGCTCGCCAGCTTCGCTAAGTTTTTCGTGTGCGTAGACCTGGATAGTCTCCAGCAACCGATAGGTAACAGCATGGCCACCTACATCGGCGGCGACCATCGACTTGGCAACGAGATCGGAGAGGGTGTCCAAAACCACGTGTTTGGGCAATTTGTCATCACTGACCACTTCAATGGCGTCATCGACGCCGAAGTGAGCCGAAAAAGCGCTGAGCCGCCGCAGGGCGATCTGTTCATCGGAGGACAGCAGACCATAACTCCAGTCAAGAGCGGCGCGAAGCGTTTGCTGCCGAGGCAACGCATTACGCTGACCCCTTGTAAGCAGGGAGAAACGATCATCCAAACGCCGGTCGATAGTGTGGACGTCGAAAAGGTCGACGCGCGCTGCCGCGAATTCAACTGCGAGCGGTATCCCGTCTAGTCGCCGGCAGATGTTGGCGACGGCCGCTGCGTCTTGGTCGCGCAATTCGTACGTGTCTACGTTCGCCATTGCGCGTTCGACGAAGAGCTGAACCGAGGGGAAAGTCATCGCCTCGGAAGCGGTTAGCTCTCGAGCGGCCGGCGGCAGGCCCAGGGGAGCGACGCGGTGGATCCACTCACCGGCAATACGCAAGGGCTCGCGGCTGGTCGCGAGAAGGCGGACGTGCTTGGTCCCGGTCAGTAGGGCCACGCTAAGACGGGCCGCAGCGTCGATTACATGTTCGCAGTTGTCAAGGATGATCAGGAGTCGGCGGTCCTGAAGTTCACGCAGCATTGCCCCAACGATGTCCTCGTAGATCGTTGATGCGGAAATCGCCGAGGCGACCGCCGCGGGGACACCACCCGGATCGCTCACTGCAGGCAGGTCGACGAAGTACGCTGTGTAGCTCGAGTCGCTCGACCAGGACTGAGTGGCAGCTAATGCCAAGCTCGTCTTACCAATGCCTGCGGGCCCAACTACCGTGACCATTCGCTCTCGCGTCAGTTCCGCCCTTAGTTTGGTGACAGCTTCGGCACGCCCGACGAGACGGGTAATCGAAGTCGGTAGAGTGGGGGCTGTCTGGGGTTCGCGCGCGATCGTGCGATCGGGCTTCGCCGGTTCAGAAAGAATAGAGACCGCGGCAGTAAAACTATAACCGCGCCCAGGTATGTTGACGATATATCGCGCGCCATTTTGCCCATCGCCGAGCGCGCGACGCAGCGCTGCGACGTGGACCCGAATATTGGCCTCTTCGACTAACGTGTCGGGCCAGACCAGCTGGACCAGTTCTCGCTTGTCGACAACTTTGCCGGCCCGCTCGACGAGGATTTGCAGAATTGTCAGAGCTCGATTCCCGACGTGCAACGGAGTATTGCCCTCGAGCAGCAGCCCCAGAGAGGGAATCAATCGAAAAGGCCCGAAAGATATAGTGTCAGGCATATGGGACTCGAACCAAACACGCGATCTACTCGACAAGAAAGAGGAAACGCCGGGAAGACTACACCTTCGACGAGCGGATCGGGCGGTGGGCCGCTATGCATTATTCCTGTAAGTACAGAATTTACAACAATTAACTCGCTACCTCCAATGGCCTGATTTAACTTCCAGCATGCGGAGCGGGGCCGCCGCTGAAGCGCTCCTGGATAAGGCGCGGTCTTAGCCCGCTGAGCGCGCCAGGTCCTGTCGTAACGACAGCTTCCAGCGCTTTGTGCTTGACGGGTTCGGCTCCGGTGCACTGCGGCCGAGGGTCATGAGGGGGGTTCCGTGGGCGGTGAGGTAGCCGTCATAAATCAGGAGTAATGAAACGAACCAGACGAAGGAAGCGAAGCACAAGGCGCTTGTACTTGAGGCGTTCGATGCGTTGTTCAACAAGCGCGACAATCCGACAGTTGAACGCTATTGGTCACCGAACTACGTGCAGCACAGTGCGCATAGCGCACCGTGTCGCGAAGGACTCTTCAATGTGGTCAAAAGCGCCCCGCCGACGCTCAAGTACAATCGTGCGTAATCTTGCTCGAAGGCGATTTTGTGATCGTACACGGCCGATTCTCTGGCAATGGCCGACCCATGGCCTGGATGGCCGCTGACACGCTGCGAATCGCCGATGGCGTTCTCGCCGAGCATTGGGATGTACTCCAGGACGAAGCCACACGCGCCGAGTCGAAAAGCGGCCTTCCAATGTTTGGAGACCGTTTCACGCAGTAGGTCGCTCGGGAGGGAGTGACATTATGGACACGATTGCCAACGACTTAGGCCAAATGAGCGCTTGCCGTTGGCCGCATCGCACGTTGAGTGCTGCGCTTCAGGAAAGGTCATGGCTTCTCGGCGGAGTGTTTCTTCAGCGGCCCGGTGAAGCGATCGATCGCTTCATTAATAGCGAGGCGGGTGAGGTCGGGCGGTAAGTCCCTACACTGACAAACGCCGAGGCGGGCTCGTCGCGTAGCCCTGTTACTTTTGCCTCAAGTCTTGTTGCTGTAGGTCTGTTACGCGAGGCCTCTGAGAAAAATCGGCATGAGCTCGCAAATACGGCATTTACAACCATTAACTGTCGCATGGAAGAGGGTCGTTCTATGCTCCGAACACAGCTTGTAGGTGGCGGACATGCAAGAGAATGTATCAAGAGACGACCGGTCGGCCTCCTTCATTAGCCCCGGACCGCTATTGGGCCCGTCATCGCAGCCTCCCCGCGATGATGACGTCGCGCTTCAAGCCGAGTCCTCATCCCGCTCGGCAGCGCCGATTGACACGGAAGGGGCAACTCTCGCGCAGCTACGGGCCGTGGTTATGGAGTTGTACAAGGCGGTGAGCAGCGCGCTTGAAGGTGAACGCGAGTCAGCGCGGCAGCACATCGAGCGTGCAGATCTTTTCCTGCGATCGGAACTCTCGGCGCGTGCCGACGGTGAGTATGCAATATTGGATCATCAACGGCCCAAGTCTATTCGGGGAGGGCTGGCACCTTGTCAAATAAGGCGTGTCAAGACCCATATCGAGGCGAATCTCGACGCTACTATCCGAGTCAAGGAGCTTGCGGAACTCGTTAGGCTCAGTTCCTTCCACTTCTGTCGGGCATTCCGCGACAGTTTCGGTGATTCACCGCACGGCTACGTGATGCGGCGACGCGTAGAACGAGCGCAGGGTCTAATGTTGACCACCGACGTATCGCTGGGACAAATCGCCGCTGAGTGCGGGCTAGCCGACCAGGCTCACTTCAATAAGTTGTTTCGCCGGTTCGTCGGCGAAAGTCCGGGAATGTGGCGCCGCGCTCGAGCGGGTAAACGCTGCGCGGGTCGTAGCGAACAATCACAGATTCAAGACGTTTCGCGAGGAGCAGCAGCCGTTCTGACCAATAGCGGATGTTGAATAAATGAATTCCGTCCTTTTACAAAATCCGAGTTGCGAGGTGGGTGGGCTAATGCACGAGCATCAGAGCATCTTGCTGAATGCCGCGAGAATAGGGCAATTAAAGATTTGCTTGAGATATGGATTCCTGTTGACCAGGAGTAGGAAGACATGAACCCAGATCCTCCCCCGCGCAGCGCCGAACGACGTCCGATGGTGATCGCGCTTGGCGTGCTGCCGCTCATCGTCGTCGTCGCGTTTTTCCTTGTGACGGGTCCCGGACCGATGGCGTTCTCCAAGGGTCGCAAGCTCGATCTCGCGGATTATCACGCAGCGAATCCCAGCGGCGTGCCTGTGACCCTTGCGCAAGCATCCTTGATCAAGAAGGGCGAGTATCTCGCCAAAGCAGCGGATTGCTAGGTATGCCACACTGCGAAAGGCGGCGAGGCTTACGCGGGCGGATTCGCCTTCGTCCTTCCCTTTGGCGCGCTGTATTCCACCAATATCACGCCGGACAAGGCGACCGGTATCGGCAATTACACCGATTCGCAATTTTTGGCCGCCGTGCATCGCGGCGTCCGCCAGGATGGCGCCAACCTGTATCCCGCCATGCCCTATACCTCATATACCTACATGACCGACGCGGATGCTTTGGCCATCAAGGCGTACCTCTTCAGTCTCGCGCCCATCCGCTCGCCCAACAAGCCAAATGCGCTTGCATTTCCGTTCAATCAGCGCTGGGCAATGGGCGTATGGTCGGCGCTGTTCAATGCCAACGAGCGCTTCAAGCCAGATGCTGAGCAAAGCGCAGAGTGGAACCGCGGCGCCTATGTCGCTGAGGCCCTCGCTCACTGCGGTGAGTGCCACACACCGCGCAATCTTGCGTTCGGGCTCGATAATCGAAAGAAGTTCAGCGGCGCGCTCACTGCCGGCTGGCGCGCTTACAACATCAGCAGCGATAAGCAGAGCGGCGTCGGCGCCTGGCATGATGAGGAACTCATTGCGTATATCATGAACGGCCACGCCGCGGGCCACGGTTCTGCGGCGGGTCCGATGGGCGAAGCGGTCGATGAAAGCTTCAGCCAACTGGCGCCGGAAGATGTGCACGCAATCGTGGTGTATTTGCGCAGTGTCCCGGGCAGCGGGTCCTCCGATTTGCCCGCTGCACTCGCTCCTGCCGCGCCGGACTCGCACAAAGAAGGCCTCGCGGCAGCCGAGTCACGTGGCAAGCAGGTGTACGAGGGCGCCTGTGTCAGTTGCCACGGGTGGAGCGGCACCAGTGATATCAGTGAGTACGCCACTTTGACGGGGGCACGTGCAGTTAATGATCCGCATGGCACCAACGTGGCCCAAATTGTGCTCGCCGGCATGAAGCGCTCAAGTCCGGCCGGAGTTACCGAAATGCCGGGCTTTGGAGCTGCGTATTCGGATGCGGACGTAGCAGCCGTCGCGAACTATGTCACGACACGGTTCGGATCGAAGGCCTCAAACCTGACTGCCGCCGAGATCGCCAAGATGCGCCACGAAACAGGACAATAACCCGCGAACATGTTGGGCCCGTTAAAGGCGCTGCTGTTGCATGCGGCGGAAGCGCTAGCGACCTAGATAAAGAACCCGCGGCTTCCCAAGGCCCCTCAAATGCAAAATTTGTCGAGTGCGACACGCCGAGCGTCGGCTGGCCTGCGCCACGGCCGAACTCTATCCTGTCGTCCGACTGACAGGCTTCCATAGCGGGGTCGTGACTGAATTCAGTCAGCATTTCAGTTCTGCCCAGTGAGCCGGCGATATCCCCTGAGATGGAGGATGGAGCACGAAGGTACAAGCGTTTTTACGCATTTTCTTACTAGAAACTGTCGCGTTGGAAGCCACACTACAAACCTGGGAAGAGGTTAAAGATCCACGGCTTCTGGATGTATTCGAGGGGTATTGTCCAAAATGCGAGCGGCGCTGGCTGAGACGACACACGTAGTCGCCTCCGAAAAATTGGGTCTCCCAATCACCGTCAACATACAAGCCGTCCCAAATACGAGAAGCAATTGAACACTCTGAGCGTGGCGGCAAGATTTTATTGGATTTCAATTGAGGCGCTCCCTCGAACGCAGCGCTGTCGTCCGGCATCGGTGGCCGGCGCCCGATCAGCTCAAAGATCGGGGAGTTTCAATCGGTCCGGCGCAGGAATTCGGGGTGGCTGCCGGGGCGGCGAGAATCGCGAAGATGAAAATATCTGTCAATGGCGCTGAACGTGAGCTGTCGGATTTGGATCCCAGTACGCCGTTGCTTTGGGTGCTCAGAGACTCGTTGAAATTGCAGAGGCCATATTCCAGAAAGAGAGTGATGACGATAATGCGCATGATTGTGTCGCTCCTCAATCGACGCCGCTCTTTCGACAGCGACAAGTATTAGCCCTGAATGCGGAGTCGTGCACTCCGCGCGTGTCGAGGACGGGTGCATAGAGAGTCCGCTGCTTCTTGTCGTT
>WNFR01006719.1_pt1 | contig 11754 bp, 10 predicted proteins | sample 5400221 | NCBI WGS metagenome assembly WNFR01 (sample SAMN13153357, study PRJNA577476) | soil metagenome | isolation source: 40 cm soil under Madrone tree | place: USA:California | collected 2016-06-14 | reverse complement strand
CTCGAGATACCCCACTTTCTATATGCTCGTGCACAGCGGTCTGGCGGTGCTGATCCTGCTGGCAGGGCTCATGCTGCAGGTGACTTTGTGGGCACTGGTCTATCACTACCACATGGGCGAGTTCGGCGATTTCGGCGGCTCGCTCTATTTCTCACTCGCGAACTTCACCACGCTGGGCGCCAACGACCTCAGTCTCTCGCACGCCCACCGCATGATCGGCGCGCTCGAATCGGCGGTCGGCATGCTGATGTTCGGTTGGTCGACGGCGCTCCTGGTCAAGGTCGTGAATCAGACCGATCACCATACCGCACCTTCAATTTGAGGCCCGCATGACGACCGGTATCGACCGACGCGGGGCGTTAATCGCGGAAGCTCGGGTCCATGCGGTCGAGCTTGCGCAGGAGCGCCGGCCAGTCGAGCAGGCCGAACGGACGGCGGGTCTTGGGCTGGTAGTTGACATAGGTCTCTTCGACCACGTCGGCCGGCACGTCGATCAGCTTGGTGTTGCAGGCCATCGCCGCGAGCTGCGTCTTGCACGACAGTTCGAGCCGGTGCATGGCGTTGAAGGCTTCGGGGATGGTGGCGCCGGTCGTCAGCAGGCCGTGGTTGCGCAGGATCAGCGCGTTGTTGTCGCCCAGGCTCTTCACCAGGCCCTCGCGCGCGGCGAGGTCGAGCACCACGCCGTCATAGTCGTGATAGCTGATCTTGGCGAAGCGCATCGAGGTCTGGGTGTTGGGCAGCAGGCCGCATTCCATCGTCGACACCGCCATGCCCGGCCAGGTGTGGGTGTGGATCACACAGGCGATGTCCGGCTTGGCCATATGGATGGCGCTGTGGATCACGAAGCCGGCGCGGTTGACGCCATAATCGAGGTCGCCGAAGTCGGGCTTGGCGAGGATCTTGCCCTCATGGTCGATCTTGAGCAGGCTCGAGGCGGTGATCTCCTCATAGAGCAGGCCATAGGCGTTGATCAGGAACGCGTCATGCTCACCCGGCACGCGGGCCGAGATGTGGTTGGCGATCAGGTCGGACATGCCGTAATGCGCGATCAGCCGGTAGCAGGCCGCGAGATTGACCCGCGTCTCCCATTCCTCGGTCGAGACGTTGTCGCGCAGGCGGGCGACGTTGGCGGTCTTGAGGGCATGCACGCTCATGGCGACGACTCCTGGAAATTGAATGACCGGACGGTAGCGCCGCGGAGCCCCTGTCGTCCACCCGACAGGTGACGCCGCACAGCGGTTGAACTAGGCTTCCAGCCAACGCGGCATACCGCGACTGAAAAAACCGGAGGAAGCCCATGATCGACCGTCTTTCCCTGTCGCGCCGCCGCGCCTTGCAGGGCGCCACCGCCCTCGCCCTCGCCGCACCCATGCTGAATACGAAGACCGCCTATTCGCAGAGCGGAGCCTTCAACTGGCAGCGTTTCAAGGGTCAGTCGATCGAGGTCGTGATGGAGACCGGCCCGCGCGCCGACCTGGTGAAGAAATACCTGAAGGAGTTCGAGGGGCAGACCGGCATCACGATCGGGCTCGAAATCATCCCCGAGCAGCAGGCGCGGCAGAAGACCACGATCGAGCTCAACTCGGGCAAGCCCTCGTTCGACGTCTTCAATATCGCCTATCATGTGCAGAAGCGGCAGATCGAGAAGGCCAGGTGGCTGTTCGACATCACGGCGTGGACGAAGGACCCGCAGATGACGCCGGCGGAATACGAGTTCGGCGACGTCTCCAAGCCGGGCTGGGACTACGCCACGCAGTCCGACGGCAAGATCACCAGCCTGCCGATGTTCGTCGACTACTTCATGATCTACATCAACAAGGAGCTGTTCGCGAAGAAGGGCGTGCAGCCGCCCAAGACCATGGACGAGATGATGGCGGCGGCGGCCAAGCTGCACGATCCCGCCAACGGCATCGCGGGCTATGTCGGACGCGGCCTGCGCAACGCCAATGTGCCGCTCTACACGCAGTATCTCTCGGGTTGGGGCCAGGAGACGACCAGGGGCAATCCGCCCGAGCTGCTGACCGACACGCCCGATGCGATCGCGGCGGCGGAGTACTACAAGAAGATCCTCTCCAACTACGCGCCGCAGGGCGTCAGCGGCTTCAACTGGAACGAATGCCAGGGCCTCTTCATGCAGGGCAAGGCCGCGATCTGGCTCGACGGCATCGGCTTCGCGCCGCCGGCCGAGGACAAGACCAAGAGCCGCGTCGTCGGCAAGGTGGGCTATATCCTGCCGCCGGCGGGACCCAAGGCGCATCACTCCGTCTTTTTCGGCGGCGGCGCCGCCATCCCCGATGCCAGCCCCAAGAAGGAGGCAGCCTACATGGCCGCGCTGTGGATGACCGGCCGGCAGATGACCAGCCGCATGCTGCAGACCGGCGGCGGCGTGCCGTTCCGCTCGGCGCCGCTAAAAGATCCCGCGGTGCTTTCGCAGCTCACCATCCCCAAGGAGTGGGCCGATTGCGCCGCCGGCTGCGCGCCGATCTCCATGCCCGGCCTGCCGGTGATCGTGCCGGTGACGCAGTTCCGCGACACCATCGGCACCGCGCTCACCAACATGCTGGCCGGCGCCGATCCCGCGACCGAGCTGAAGCGCGCCACGGCGGAGTTCAAGCCGATCCTCGACAAGAGCGAGCAGAGCTGAGACAGCCGGCGTCCTGCGTAGAGCGTAAGCGTATGGCCGGAGCGGACATAACGGCGGGGGTGAAAGGGCAAGGATCGGCAGATCGCCGCTTGCGCCCCTATCTCGGCTTCATCTGGCCGGCGCTGGTCGTCTGCTCGGCCGTCATCATCTTCCCGTGGCTGTTCACGGTGTGGATGAGCTTCAACGACTGGCACATCGGCAGCGCCCGCGCCTGGGTCGGCATCGAGAACTACAGCAAGCTCGCGACCGACCGGCGCTTCCTGGAATCGATCGGCCATACAATCTATTTCACCGTGCTGGCGGTGTTCCTGCCGCTGGTGCTGGGCACCTTCGCGGCCACGGTCTTCCACAAGAAGTTCCGCGGCCGCGGCTTCTTCCGCACCCTCTTCATCATGCCGATGATGGCCACGCCGGTGGCCGTGTCGCTGGTCTGGACGATGATGTTCCATCCGCAGCTCGGCGTACTAAACTACCTGCTGAGCCTGGTCGGCCTGCCGCCCTCGCTCTGGGTCTTCGCGCCCGCCACGGTGATCCCGAGCCTGGCGCTGGTCGAGGTCTGGCTGTGGACGCCGTTCGTCATGATCATCGTGCTGGGGGGCCTCGCCTCGCTGCCGACCGAGCCCTATGAGGCGGCGCTGATCGACGGCGCCAGCCAATGGCAGATGTTCTGGAAGATCACCTATCCGCTGGTGCTGCCCTTCATCGTCGTGGCCGCCATCATCCGCACCATCGATGCACTGAAAGCCTTCGAGACGATCTGGGTGATCAGCAACGGCGGGCCCGGCACGGCGTCGGAGACGCTCAACGTCTATCTCTACGCCCAGGCCTTCGCCTACAACCAGGTCGGCACCGCGTCGGCCGTGGTCGTGGTGTTCTTCGCCATCATCGTCGTGCTGTCGCTTGTGCTCCTGTGGGCGCGGCAGAAAGCCCAATGGTCATGACCCCCACCCCTGCCACGCGACGCCGGATCCGCCGCGGGATCGACAACGCGGCACTCTATTTTGCCGTCGCCGTGCTGCTGGCGCCGTGTCTTTTCGTGTTCTTCTGGATGATCTCGCTGTCGCTGAAATACGACATCGACAACACCGCCTGGCCGCCGGTCTTCATCCCGACCGAACCGACATTCGACAATTTCGTCCATGTCTTCCAGGAAAGCCCGATGTTCCTCTATTTCTGGAACAGCGTTCAGGTCACCGGCTCGGCCACCCTGGTGGCGATGCTGCTGGGCGTGCCGGCCGGCTACGGCATCGCCAAGGCACGCGCCCATGGCCTGGCGGCGGTCCTGCTGCTCAGCCGCATGACGCCCGGCCTCTCCTACCTGATCCCGCTGTTCGCGCTGTTCCAGATGATGGGCATGATCGGCACGGTCTGGCCGATCGCGCTCACCCACATGGTGATCACCCTGCCGATCGTGACCTGGATCATGATCGGCTTTTTCGAGACCCTGCCGCAGGAACTGGAGGAGGCCGCACGCATCGACGGCGCGACGATCTGGCAGGCTTTTTATTACGTAGCCCTGCCGCTCGCCCGGCCCGGCATCGTCGTCGGCGCGATCCTTTCCTTCATCTACTCCTGGAACAATTTCATCTTCGGCGCCGTCTTCGCCGGCCGCACCACCCGGACCATGCCGGTGGCGGTCTACAACATGCTTACCTTCGAAAGCTTCGCCTGGGGCCCGCTCGCCGCCGCCGCGATCGTGGTCATGCTGCCGGTGATGGCGCTCACCATCGTCATCCAACGCGAGATCGTGCAGGGGCTGGCAGCGGGCGGCGTGAAATAGCCAGGGCCGGCGGGCGACCGGATGGGCCCTCGGCATGACAAAAGAATCCTCGCGTCAGGCGCAGCGTCAACGGGCCGGTCGTCGAGCCCTAGCTTGCGGCGATCTAGGCGCGCCCGCCGTCTTTGAGGCGGACAACGAAGCCGTCCGCCAGATAGTCTTATCCACCATGGACCAGACAACGATCAGAACGCGCGGCCGACAATCAGCTTGGTGATGATCTTGTCGGAGGCGTCGGTGAGGCCGAATCCAAGACCGAAATTGACGTCGAGTCCAAAAGCCTTGAAGTCGATGACGCCGAACAGGTTGTGGCGCTGGCCTTGCATGGCCGCGAAATTCCCCAGTGGACCCAGGTCGTATAGTATTCGACGCCCAGCATCACGTCGTCGCCGATGGCGCGGGCGAGCCGCGCTGCCGGCGCGAAGGCTGTCGAGCCATTCGGACCGAAGCTGACATCGACGATCGGGTTGATTATGAATTCCCAGCCGAAATCGCACACCGAGGATTGGTCGCAGTTCCAGGCCGAACGCGCTCTGCGCGAAGCGTGGCGATTGGTAGCTCAGCTCGATATTGAGGCCGTAGAAGAGTTTGCGTTGCTCGGCGTGCGGCGACACGAAGAGATGGCGGAACTTGAAGCCGCCGGGCAGGAACGTGCCGCTGGAATCGATCGCGAAGGGCGCGTAGATGCCGATCTCGTACCAGTCGGTGACACCGCAGGCGAGTTCCGGCGTGCCATTCAACGAGTGGTACGGGGCGAAGCCACCCTCGAAGTCGGGTGTCGTGCTGCCGCTCCATACGTAGTTGAGATGCTGTTGAAGGGTAAAAGTGCGCGGCGGCGCGATCTCGGCGTTGTAGACCTGGATCTCGTCGATCGCATGCGCGGCAGGCGCCGCGTACTGAGTTGCAATCGCAGCCAATAAGGCTGCGCCGAACGGACGAAGAAGAAAACAGCGGGCGCTACGGGCGCCCATCGCGATGCATGGCCATCGTGGTCCACTAGCAGCCACAACGTCGATTTGTAAACATTGAACGAGTCGGGAAAATGCTCACGAGAGCCGAGGCTATTTAAGCCGTGCCTCTGCCGCGACCAGCATGTCACCGTCGCGCTCGTCGAGGGCGCGCGTGACCTCGGCCTGGAAGCGCGCGAGATCCGGGCCGCGAAGCTGGGCGCGCAGGGTTGCGGGATTGCCGACCGGATTCTCCGCCTTGCCGTCCGCCCAGACTTCGTAATGCAGATGCGGGCCGGTGGAGTGGCCGGTATTGCCGACGAAGCCGATCACCTCGCCCTGCAGGACGCGCGCGCCGGCCACGAGTCCGGGGGCAAAGCCCAGCATGTGGGCGTAGCCGGTCGACAGGCGGCCGCCGTCATGGTCGATCATCACCCAATTGCCGTAGCCGCCCCGCGCCTCGGCCTGGCGCACGACACCGTCGGCGGCGGCGAGCACCGGTGTTCCCAGCGGCGCCGCCAGATCGACGCCTTCATGCATGAGGACCTGTCGGACCAGGGGCGCGCGCGACGATGGTGCCGCGCCGATGCGGTTGGACTCGTCGGACTCCATGCGTCCGATCGGCCCGATGCGGTTGGAGCCGCCGTCGATGCGATCGGACACCCGCCCGGACAGGCGGCCAGACGATGAATACTGCGATGAATGGGAATACTGCGATGAATGGGAATATTGCGACGAATGGGATTGGGTGGCTGCAGGCCGCGCGACCGGCGCCGGCATCGGGCCCATCGGCAAAGGACGCCGCAAAAGATCGCTGGTCGCTGTATCACGCATGCCGAAGGGCGAGGAGACGTATCCCGCTTCGACCGGCGTGCGAAGCCGCGGTTGCGCGGCGCTCCAGCCATCGGCCAGCCAGAATTGGCCCGTACCGCCAGTGGCGTCGCCGACGGAGTGGAAACGATGGACGGCGATCGCCGATTTGTTCAGGGGCTGAAACTCAGCCCATAGCAGCTTGGCCACACCGACCGGGTTGCCTTCGGCGGTGAAGCTCTGCTCGTATTTCACATAGAGACGATCGCCCTCCTGCGGATCGCGCTCGAGGTCGACCATGATGCCGAAAGCATGCGCTGCCTCGACTAGAACGGTGGCGGGAACGCCTGCGGCCGCCGCCGAGGCCTGCAGCGAACCCGCCACGACAAAGCTCCCGCCGAGCTGTCGGGTGAAGATCATGTAATCTCGCTGCTGCGCCTCTTCATCCGCGCTGCCCAGCATCCGCTCGGTAACCTGCCGGACGGTCTCGGGGCTCGCCGGCATCGGCAGGCTGTCATGGTCGGCGCTGCGTGAGGGCGAAGCGATGCCGCACAGAAGAGCGGCCAGTGCCGCTGCGAAGAGCAGGCGCTGCGTCTTTTGTCCCGGAGTTTGGGCGCGCAGACCAACAGAACGAATATTGCCCAACGTAATCGCCTCCCCTCCCGCGGCTAGGTGCCGGCGAGGCGCTTGCCGGTCTGCGAGTCGAACAGATGCAGGCGGTCGGGCGAGACCCCATAGCGTCGCTTTTCCCCCGCCTTGGCCAGGACATGGCCGGGCAGGCGCACGGTCACGAACTCACGGGCAGTGCCAAAGCGGCCGTGGAGCAGTGTATCGGCGCCCAGAGGCTCGGCGAGGTCGATCTCCAGTTCCAGCGCCCCGTGGTCGGTAGGCACGAAATGCTCGGGCCGGAGCCCCACCGCCACCGGCGTCCCGGGGCCGGCCGGGACCGTCGACAGGAGCTGCATCGAAACACGCGCATCGCCGGTGCCGGCGAGATCGATCGAGCGGCCGTCGGCGCCTACCTTGGCGGCAAGGAAATTCATCGCCGGCGAGCCGATGAAGCCCGCGACGAAGACCGAGGCCGGCCGGTCGTAGACATCCATCGGCGTGCCGATCTGGTCGGCGACACCAGCATTCATCACGACCAGCCGGTCGGCCAAGGTCATGGCCTCGACCTGGTCGTGGGTGACGTAGATCGAGGTGACGGCCAACTCGCGCTGCAGGCGCTTGATCTCGAGCCGCATCTGCACGCGCAACTTGGCGTCGAGGTTGCTGAGCGGCTCGTCGAACAGGAAGACCGCCGGCTCGCGCACGATGGCGCGGCCCATGGCGACGCGCTGGCGCTGGCCGCCCGAGAGCTGGCGCGGCCGGCGCTGCAACAACGGCTCAAGCTCCAGGATCTTGGCTGCCTTGCGCACGCGCGTGTCTATGTCGGCCTTGCTGAGCTTCCGGATCTTCAGGCCGTAGGCCATGTTCTCGTACACGCTCATATGCGGATAGAGCGCGTAGTTCTGGAACACCATGGCGATGTCGCGGTCCTTGGGCTCGAGATTGTTGACCACGCGATCGCCGATGGTGACTTCACCGCCGGTGATCCTCTCCAGCCCCGCCACCATGCGCAGCAAAGTGGACTTGCCGCAGCCCGAGGGGCCGACGATGACGATGAACTCGCCGTCGGCGACGTCGATGTCAACGCCGTGGATGACCTCGAGCTTGTCGTAGCTCTTCTTGACGCCGCGCAGATGCACCACGGCCATACTATTTCTCCGTCTCGACGAGGCCGCGCACGAACAGGCGTTGCATGAACACCACCACCAGCACCGGCGGCAGCATGGCGAGCATGGCCATCGCCATCAGCAGGTTCCAGCTCGGCGTCGCATCGACCGCGTTGGCCTGCCGCGAGACGGCCATGACCACGGTGTAGAAGCTCTCCTTGGTCGTGATCAGCAGCGGCCATAGATACTGGTTCCAGCCATAGATGAACTGGATCACGAACAGCGCCGCGATCGTGGTGCGACTCATCGGCAGCAGGATGTCCCAGAAGAACCGCATCGGCGAGGCGCCGTCGACCCGCGCGGCTTCGGTGAGCTCGTCGGGGACGCTGAGGAAGAACTGGCGGAACAGGAAGGTGGCGGTGGCCGAGGCGATCAGCGGAACGATCAGGCCGGCGTAGGAGTCGATCATGCCGAGATGGGCGACCACGCCGTAGGTCGGCACGATGCGCACCTCGACCGGCAGCATCAAGGTGACGAAGATCGCCCAGAAGAAATACATGCGCCCGGGAAAGCGGAAATAGACAATGGCGAAGGCGGAGATGATCGAGATGGCGATCTTCCCCAGGGCCACGCCCAGCGCCATGACCAGGCTGTTCATCAGCGTGACCCAGATCGGTGCGCCGCCGAAGCCCCGGCCGAAGCCCTCGGTCAGGACCTGCCCATAGTTTTCGATCAGATACGGGCCGGGCAGCAGAGGCACGGGCGCGCGCAGCATTGTCGTCTGGTCGTGGGTCGAGGCGACGAAGGTCATCCATACCGGAAAGGCGATGACAACCAGGCCCAGGATAATGATGACGTGGCTCAGGATCGTCACGAAGGGACGGTTCTCGACCATCAGTAATGCACCCGCCGCTCGATGAAGCGGAACTGCACGATGGTGAGCAGGATGACGACCATCATCAGGATCACCGACTGCGCCGAGGAACCGCCAAGGTCCTGACCGCGAAAGCCGTCATTGTAGACCTTGTACACCAGGATACTGGTGGCCTGGCCCGGCCCACCCTTGGTCAGCGCGTCGACCACGCCGAAGGTGCCGAAGAAGGCATAGAGGATATTGATGACCAGCAGAAAGAAGCCGGTGGGGGAGAGCAGCGGGAAAATGATGTCCCAGAAGCGCCGCCCCGGCCCCGCGCCGTCGATGGCGGCGGCTTCGATCAGCGATTTCGGGATCGACTGGAGGCCGGCGAGGAAGAACAGGAAATTGTAGCTCACCTGGTTCCACACCGCGGCGATCACCACCAGCAGCAGCGCCTGGTTGCCGTTGATCACGTAGTTGAACTCGATGCCGATGCTCTGCAGCAGCCAGGCCACGATGCCGACCGAAGGATTGAAAAGGAAACCCCACAGTACGCCGGCCACCGCGGGAGCCACGGCATAGGGCCATACCAGGAAGGTCTTATAGACGGTGGCACCACGGATCACCCGGTCGGCCATCACCGCCAACAGGAGCGAGACTGCAAGTCCGACCGAGGCGACCAGCGCGCTGAACACCAGCGTCAGTCGCGCCGAAGCGTAATAGGCGGAGTCTTGAAAAAGATTGGCGAAATTATCGAACCAGACGAACCTGGAGTTGCCGCCAAAGGCGTCCTCGATCAGCACCGACTGCCAGATCGCCTGGCCCGACGGCCAGAAGAAGAAGACGAGCGTGATGAAGATCTGCGGCGCCAACAGCAGGTAAGGCAGCACGCGATTGTCGAAGGTGACGCGCTTTTCCATTTTTTAAGACGCTACGCCTCTCTCATGCCCCCTCTCCGCCGCACTTGCGGGGGAGAGGGAGCACGACAAGATAGGCTTCACGTGTCTTACTTGTTGGCGGCTTCGAAGCGTTTCAGCAGCTCGTTGCCGCGCTTGACGGCGTCGTCGAGCGCCGTCTTGGCGTCCTTCTTGGCGGCCCACACGTTTTCCAGCTCCTCGTCGACGACGTCGCGGATCTGCACGAAGTTGCCGATGCGCAGGCCCTTGGAGTTCTCGGTCGGCGGGTTGAGCGTGAGCTCCTTCACCGCGACGTCGCGCCCCGGGAATTTCTTGTAGAAGCCCGACTTCTCCGTCTCTTCGGCCGCGGCGAGCGTGACCGGCACGTAGCCCGTCTCCTGATGCCATTTGGCCTGGACCGGCGTGCTCGAGAGGTAGGTCAGGAACTTGGCGACACCCTTGTACTCGTCCTTGGGACGGCCTTGCAGGACCCACAGCGTGGCACCGCCGATGATCGAGTTCTGCGGCTTGGGCGCGACGTCGGGCGAATACGGCATCATGGCGATGCCGAACTTGTCGGCGCCGAGCGCGGCCTGGATGGCCGAGGCCGAGCCCGACGAGGCGATGTGGAAGGCGCAGTCGCCGGCGGTGAACAGCGCCGTCGATTTACCCTCGCGGCCGCCATAGACGAAGGTCTTGTCCTTGCCCCAGTCGGCCAGCATCTGGATGAATTTCTTGCGTGGCTCATCGTTGAACTTCAGCTCGATGTCGGTGCCGCCGAAGCCATTGGCCTTGGTGGCATAGGGCAGATTGTGCCAGGCGCCGTAATTCTCGATCATGGTCCAGGTCTGCCATTGCGGCGTGAACCCGCATTTGGCGCCAGCGGCGATGGCTTTCCTGGCCATTTCACCCAGTTCCGGCCAGGTCGTCGGCGGCTTGTTGGGGTCGAGACCGGCCTTGGCGAGCATGTCCTTGTTCCAGTAGAGCACCGGAGTCGAGGAGTTGAACGGCATCGACAAAAGCTTGCCGTCGGTCGTGGCATAGTAACCGTAGACCGGCCCGATGAAGGCCTTGGGATCGAACGACTCGCTGGCATCGGCCATCACCTGATAGACCGGATAGACCGCGCCCTTGGCCGCCATCATGTTGGCGGTGCCGACCTCGAAGACCTGCACGATGTGCGGCGCCTGCTTGGCACGGAACGCGGCGATCGCGGCGGTCAGGGTCTCGGTATAGGAGCCCTTGAACACGGGGACGACCTTGTATTGGGTCTGCGACTTGTTGAAACCGTCAGCGAGCTGGTTGACCGTTTCGCCCAGATTGCCGCCCATGGCGTGCCACCACTGGATCTCGGTCTGCGCCGCCGCGGCGTGCGCCATGACCGCCGCCGCGATGCCCGCGATGGACGACAGCAAAAATCGCTTCATGACCTCATATCCTCCCTGGATCGGACCCCGTTAACGTCGGACGCACGACATATCGAGGGACCACATGACTGTTATTTCTGTTTTATTTCAGTCCGGTGACAGTCGATCAAGACTGTGGAGCGAACGCAACATTTTAATAATCTGCCCATCGCGCGATTCCCGTTAAATAAATGGAAAAAAAACGGCGGACGCCTCCTGCGGGAGTGGGCGGGCAGCTTGTCCGATGGGGCACGGGATGCGGATCATGGCACCATCATACGCGCGGCAGGCCCGAATCGACGATTATGGTCCCTACTGGGGACGCCATCGATAGCTCTGCTCTACCGCGCCGCCAATGCCCGCAAAATCATGTCGGGCGCGTCTGTGATGACGCAGTCGACACCCAGCCCGACCAGCGTTCGCGCCTGGGCGGGATCGTTGATGGTGTAGACGCCGAGCGCGTAGCCCGCCCGGTTGACCTCGGCCGCCCGCCCGGCCGTGAGCTTCTTGCCACTGGTGTTGACCCCCACTGCACCGACAGCCTCGGCCCGAGCCCGCCAGTCGTCGCCCAATTCGGTCAGGCAGGCGATCGCCTGCTCGAAGCTCGGCACGGGCTCGCCGGCGAATTGCGGGCCGAACCAGCTCCCGGCATCGAGCCGGGCGATCTCGGCCCAAGGCAGCTCCGAGGCCAGCCGGTCGACGC
>WNFR01006718.1_pt1 | contig 11754 bp, 12 predicted proteins | sample 5400221 | NCBI WGS metagenome assembly WNFR01 (sample SAMN13153357, study PRJNA577476) | soil metagenome | isolation source: 40 cm soil under Madrone tree | place: USA:California | collected 2016-06-14 | reverse complement strand
CATTCTTTGCCGGCGAGTCACGGATAGTGTCATCTGCACCACCGTGAGCGAGGCTCTTCCATGAAGAACCGGAAGCGGGAAATCTGCACATCCGGGTCTGTGAGGGATGAGGATGGGCAACCTCCTCATCTACTCGGCCACCGAAGGAAGTTTCTGCATCTGGCGGCGGGCGCTGCCGCGGAATTCAACGACATTGATGCGCGCTCGCCGCCCTCGTATTTGGCAATGAATGATTGGGGTCTACTTTCGTGCGGGAACTTTGATTTCCAATACTGCTACGCGAGATCTCGATAATCCGGAAAGGCTTCCCGATATGGATTGCGCACGCGGCCTATGAAGGGAGCGACGATCGGCACGGTTTCCAAACTCCGCTTTCGTTGATCGAGCCAGGCCAGAGCCTGCGCAATCGAGTCGACTTGGTCGTCGTGACGCCCATGTGGGAACGCAAGGAGCTCGGTAATTAAATCCTCGAGCCAGGGCGCTTGCTCAGGAAAATGCACCGATCCACTCTCGAACCGTGGTTGGGTCGAGAACAGCCGGGTGACTTTGTCGTCCTTGCAATTGATTGCAATCACAGCGATCTGCTGGTGACGCAACTCCTGAATTAGGCTGGTGCCGGATCCTTTGTCTTCGATCAGGATGTGCGCGCTCGGCCATTGTTCCTTTTGCTTCATCACCGCTCGCTTGAGATCGGGAAAATCAAAGCGATTGCGGATCACGTCCAACAGATAACAGTTGTCACCCTGAACGTGCCACACCGTTCCAACAGAATAATCCGCGATCTCGGTCCCCTTCATGGCGGTGTCCCAACTGATGACGAAGATGTCGCCAGGCTGCGGTTGCGGAGGTGTCCGATAAGGCTTCAGCCATTCGCGCTTGATCAGGTTTCCTTCAGCTGGAATTGGCCGCTGCAGGTACTGAGCCGAAAAATCCATCAGTCCCATTCGTGCCTTCAACTCCGCCAGAACGTGAGCAGGCTCGCGAACGGGATCAAGGACGTCGTCCTTTTTGCGACGATGAACCTTTCTGTTCCCGATCGGGATGACTTCGGGCCCGTCCGCGATCGCGGGGAGGTTGAGATGGTGCCAGCCTCCTTGCTCGAGCAGAACGCCGACGAGATCATCCACATGCAATCGTTGCATCACGATAATGATGACGTCTTCGCCCTTGAGGTTCAGGCGCGACAGCAGCGTGTTTTGGAACCATTGAACGGCCGATTTGCGTGACGACTCCGACATGGCCTGTTTCGGATTCATGGGATCGTCAAGAATGAAGATATTGCCTCCCCGACCGGTAAGCGTGCCGCCGACGGACGTTGCGAGTCGGCCTCCCCGCCGGGTGGTAACCGTCTCAAACTCGGTATTCTTCTCTGACGAGATCCGCATCGCTGGAAAAATGCGGCGATACCACGACGCATTGACGACCGCCCTGAAGTCGGCCGCGTGCTTGACCGCGAGGTCGCCCGAATAGCTCAAGCAGACGAATTTCTTGGTCGGATCGTGCCCCAGCACAAAAGCCGGGAACGCGACCGATGCCGTAATCGATTTGAGGTGACGAGGAGGCACGGTGATGATTAGGCGTTTGATCTTGCCCCGCCGGATCCGCTCGAGAACGTGGGCCATGGCGAGAATGTGCCAATTGAGATGAAGCTCTTCACCCGGCACCACGGTCTCAAACGTCCTGCGGACAAAGGCTACGAACTCGCGCCGCAGCAGTTGGTCGGCGACTGCACGACGGATCGCAGGAGTCAGGCTTAGTACTTTGGACATGGGGCTATCGGCGCGATTTCGAACGCCGCCTCTGTTGCAGTACGAGCTCATTGACCATCGCTTGCTCGCTAGCGCTCAGAGTGGGCGTCTCCAGTGCGCCCTCGGGCGCCTCCAACAGGCCGACCTGCGCCGCCATCTTGAGGGTCGCGAGCGCCGCCTTCTCGTTGCCTTTCAGCGCGCTCTCGATCTGCTTCAGCACGATCCCTTCAAGCTTGCTGATGGAGCGCTTTCGCGCGCCCTCGCGCAGGACCACGGGGGCGGAGAGGGCGCCTTGGATGATGGTCTTGAGGTTTCGGCTATTCTGCGGACGCCCCCGCGGGTTTCCCGATTTGCCAGGCTTGAAACGCGAGGCGAGGGGTGGGCGGGCGTAGCCAACCGGCCCGCCCGCGGAGTCGCCGTCGGCGCCGGTAGAGGCCGCTCGATCGGTCAACCCATGCCCACCGTCGTTCGCGGTCTTACGCCGGCTTCTGGCGCCGCTTGTTCTTCGCATTTGAGTCACCTTTCTGTGCCGGAATTTGGCTCTCAAGGTCGTCGAATTCGGCACCGCTGCGGCCGTGGGTTGCTCGCTTGCCCGTGTAGTCCTGCCAGCGCTTGACGATGAGGTCGCAATAGCCCGGGTCGATTTCGATGACGCGCGCCTTGCGGCCCGTGCGCTCGGCCGCAATCACCACGGTCCCGCTGCCGGCGAAGGGGTCCAGGACAAGGCCACCACGGCGCGAGCAGTCCCTGATGGCATCGGCCACGAGGGCGACGGGCTTGACCGTCGGGTGCATGGCGAGCTCGGAAGCTCGCTCACGCTTGAAGGAATTCACGCCCGCATAAGCCCAGATATTCGTTCTCGACCGCCCAAATTGACCGAGTTCAAAGTGATTGACGTGCGGCTGGGTGCCGTTTTTCCAGATCAACACCAACTCATGCTGGGATCTGTAGAACGATCCCATGCCAGCATTGCTCTTGTTCCAAACACAAATGTTTTTGAGCTCGTGATAGACCGCGCGGCCTGCCACCAGCATTTCGAAAGCGTGCCGCCAATCGATGCAGATATCGTGAATTGATCCGTTCTCAGTATGGGCGCAGAGCAGTCGAAATACCTTCTCCAAAAATGTGGTGTATTCCGCCTGGCTCATCTCGCCGGAGGCCATGGCAAATTCTCGGTGCCTGATGCGCCCGAGGCCGCTGACGTGTCCATCGATCGGCACGTTGTAGGGCGGATCCGTGAACACGAACTCCGCCTTCGTGCCTTTCATGAGGGCAGCGTATGCGCGTTCATCCAGTGCATCGCCGCAATAAAGGTGGTGAGCACCGAGCAACCAGAGGTCTCCACGCTTTGTAACGGGCGGCTCGGCAGATAGTTCTGGGAGACTGTCTTCCGGCAGCAGAGGGGCCTGTTTGATCTCGGTTGCTTCATCAAGGATGAAATCGACCTCGGCCATTTCAAAGCCGGTCAACTCGATCTCGAAGTCCATGTCGACGAGAGCTTGCAGCTCAATCGCCAGGATCTCTCGGTCCCAGCCCGCTTTCTCCGCGAGCTTGTTGTCGGCCAGGATGTAGGCGCGTTTCTCGGCGTCGCTGAGATGCTCGATTCGCAACGTGGGAACGCGGCTAAGACCCAGTTGTTTTGCGGCTTCCACACGTCCATGACCGGCGATGATCGTGCCGGATGCATCGATCAAGACGGGATTGAGGAATCCAAAACGTTCGATCGATCGAGCGATCTGCTCGAGCTGGCGCTTGGAATGTGTACGCGCGTTGTGTTGGTGCGGTCTGAGTGTCTGGAGATTTCGCAGTTCCGGTCGGGGCAGCGAAACCGCGGAGTTGGTTTGCTTGTTCTTGACTCGCGGATCATTTTTGTAAGGATGTAAGTCTTCGGTCGAGAGATCCTCGATCTGCAACGCGCCGCGTGACGGCAAAGTTTTGGCCGACTGCTGCGCGAACCGGCGCGGACGATTGGTGCGATCAACTTTCACACCTAGCCAGATAACAGCCAGGAATGGGTCGTACACTGAATCAGTAGAATGCCTAATTATTGTGCAGAGTTCGCCGTCGCCTTTTCACAAAATCTCTCATGAAACCAATGACTTGCCTGGACCGCGCCGCTTTCCCATGTGTAAGAGCGCCCTCATCGGGCAGAAAAATTTCGGTCCGAAAGCGTTGAACACGGTCAGCATGCTCATCGAACCAGGATTTATCAGGCAGCATCGCCTCCACGGCCGCAGTGACAAACCGACCGGCGTCAGTCTCGGCTCGATAAGTTTGCTCGCCTTTGACTTGGCCGTGCGCTGTTACGCGCTTGCCCGTTTCACGTTCCCAAAATTCGCAGAGAAGTTCGATCAGAAGATTTATTGAGACTCGTTCACTGGGGCCGCGCCGGGTGTTTAGCCGGTTAAGCGTTTCAAAAACCATAGTCTCATAGCTCTTGAGCCAGCCCTCGGCGTCCGCCAGACGGAAATCAAGACCGGTAATTTGTGACACATCAAATTTCCGATTCGCGGCGGTAAGGAAGAGTTCGCTGTGCGTATTGGTATCGAGTGCCTGCGACTGCACCATCAGCTCATAAACGCGATCTTGCAATTGCGCGATCCAGACAGTGTCGCGGTGAGATGCGCCATTGCTGCGCCACTCCTGCGCGACATCCCCGGCCGCCTCATAAAAGGCCTCCAAAACCAGACTATTCGGATTGCTCCTCGCTCGTAGTGTCGCATCGAGCGGTGCTTTGAATGTAGACGAGCGTTGGAGGAGGTGTTTTTGTAAAGCTCGGCAAGATTTCATCAAGGCGCGAAGCGCTGCCGTCTGTTCTCCGCGATCGGGACCAGACTCGTCCTGATGCATCCACCTACGAAAATGAGCGCGTAAATCGACCAAATAGGCCAGAATCTCCCGATCGGAGGACTTTCTGGCAGGCAGCATCGCTACAAGCTCACGAAGACGCGAATCGTCTTCCATACCCTCGAGCGGATTTACGCCAGTCCAGAACCAGCGTGGCTTCTGTTTTTCTGACGCTCTCATCGGACCGTCGTCCTAGAATCTCAGATGCCGTCCAGCCTTCATAGCCGATTCCCACCTGAAATAATCCAGTTCTCCGGGCGTTGATACCGTAGTCCTAGCATGGCTAGGTTCGAGACGAAGTGAAGCGGCGCGGTCGAAAATTGTGCCCTATCGCGGCGCGTCGCCTGCACTCAACGATCTCATCCCCGGCCGCGTGGACTGTTATTTCGGCAGCGGCGCACTGCTTGAAAACATGCGGTCGGGCCAGGTGCCCGGGCTTGCGGTTACCGGGGCAAAAAGGGATCCGGCGGCGCCGTGATGACCGGGCCAGTGGATCGCGGCAAGCTTGGCGCTCATCGCCTCGCCAGGGGTTGGTGACGATCCGCGCACCTTGCACGATTTGTGCTTTGGGCTAACGTTGGAGCGTCTAGTCAGCACTAGACTCCTTCCCTTTTAAGCCCCGGCGCGCGCGGGGCTTTTTTTCTGAGCATTTCATGTCGCGTTCATGTACGGATGCCATGAGATGGCCGCGATCAGGGGCAGAATTTGGCTCTTGTCAGCGAGTCACCAGCCGACCATCGGGGGCAGATCATGAAGATGTTGACGAGCGCGGATCTCTTTGCTCCGCCAAAGCACAAGCGCAAGACCAAAGACTGGTTTGAGCGCGCTAAGTTGGTCGTAGCTGCGGCGCGAGATCGCGCGGTAAAGAGGGCGCAGCAACGTGCGGCAACTTCAATGGAGCGCCCACCTACCGTGTTGCAGAGGCGCCGCTTGGCTGAGAGGTTGAGCGCGAGGTCCTGACGGGGCAGGCGGCGACTCGAGGCGCTGCTCACCTTGTTATCTACTTCCTAACACTTTGTGGTCACCTTTTGGTCAAGGTGTACCTGGAGTGGAGGCTGTCATGGCCCATGTGCTTAATGAAGTGTTGCTGTATTGCTGCCTAGCTGCATTCGTCACGGGCATCGTCCTCGCAGCCGCGAGCTTGATCAGCTAAGATCAGCTGAGAAAACCCGTTCTGACGCCGGCAGCTCTTGGCGAACAGCTCGGCACGATCTGTTCGGGGCTTCGCGAGGTTGCCCAGCTGAACCATCTGTAGCATCCGCTGCCCTAGTGGCGCGCTTCGGGCTAGACAGGTGTTGCCAGAGTTGGTCAGGTTGGTCATGGCGCCACTCACCGGTGCGTTGTGACAAGTCCCGGCCCGTCGCTGGCAGCAGCGGGTCGGGGCGCTTCAAGATGCCCCGTTACGCCGCTCCCATGTCAAGGCGAGCGCGCGCTGGCCGCACAAGGGATGTCCGATGCCGTCGCGTAAATTCCAGGTTGGCGAGACCGTGTACGTCATGCGCGCAATCAGTCGCAATGTGCCTGGGGGAGCCTATGAAGTGACCAAACAACTGCCGCATAATGGGCGGGAGTTCGAATACCGCGTCAAGAGTGCAAGCGAAGAGCATGAGCGCGTTATGCGGGAAAGCGAACTGACGAAAGCATAGCATAAACGCGGCTGTACGGCTGAGAAGTGCACAGCTACTAAATCTGCGCGCCTTTCGAATTTTACTGAGCAAGGCAAACCCCGCCGCTGGGCGACCGGAGCTATTGCCGAATGTTGGTGACGGACGGGGTCAGGCGGCAGCGGCTTGAAGGCGGAATTCGTACGCCATTTGCCGACGCTCTTGTGACCCATGGACGTAATCGTGAGCGTGCCGTTTCGCTCGAACACCTCGCCCCAAAGATGAGCGTCCACATCCATGGCGTTTCCCACGGGCGGATTTCCGCTGCAAGCGCAAGGCGTTGTCTAACGCGCCCTGGACTTTGACGACGGTGGCGCGATGATCCGGTCGGCGAACGACTCGAGGAGACGCCGCGATGCCGCTCCACTTCTGCCATCCGAACACGCCCCACAGGAAGTTGAGAATGCCCGAGTGGTTCGTCTCGAGCCTCATGATGGACCGCGCGCTCGATGCCATCGTGCGCCGGGCCAGGACGCTCGATCGCAAGCACGACATCCCTTACCTCGCCGGCTACAGCAAGGACGGCAAGACCATCTATATCGACCGTCATATGCCGTCCTCGTTCCGCTATGACGGCCGGGATATCAACACCGACCGCTACCTGATCCTGCACGAAGAGGTGGAGAAGACGCTGATCGACCAGCTCAACCTGCACTATCTGCACGCCCATCAGATCGCCACTCGCGCCGAGCAGGCGGCAGTGCGTGCGGCCGGCGTTCGTTGGCGCGACTACGACCGCTTCATGCAGAAATACGTCAAGCGCATCGGCGACGAGCAGTTGACCAAAGTGCCCGCCGATCTTGACCTCAAGCCTTACCGCGACGAGCACGATTATGACCTCGTGCAGCGCATGCTGGCTTCCATTGCGCGCGGCCAAGGTCCCGCCGGCGTCAAGGCCAAGGACGTCGAGCGCGCGGTCGGCCGCTACATGCCTCACGTGAGAGACTTCAAGGCAAAGGCAAAACGCAAACGTCAGGGGCTCGTGCGCTAAGCGATCCTGACCACGATGTTGCCCATCGCCTTGCCGGTGCGCGGCCACGATGTCGCCGACCATCTCCAACGGTCAGCGATATGGCCAAAGCAAAATCATTTGACCATCTTGCCAAGAATTGTCTTCATGTCTGCTTGTGTAAACGCTCGCAGGGTCTGTGTGCGAATGTTTCCAAGCGCACCAGTGCTCAATCCAAGCGCAGTCATGGATGTATCATCTGGTGCCTCGACGACTGCGACGGCGTCGTATTCCCCCAGCGTCCAGAATAGGTCCTTCACGGTCGCTCCGCACTTTTTCGCCATGTCTTTGAAGGTGTCCGCCCGTTTCGATGTATCCTTGACGTTGCGGATTCCTTGGTCGGTGAAGCTCAAAAGCAAGATGTAGGTTGCCATGGTTTCTCTCCCTGCTATGTGCGCATTTCCGCTCTCGTGCTCAAGTTCAATTGAGTGTGGATGCGTCTCATTCGATCACCTCGTCGGCGCGGGCGAGCAGGGTGCCCACCTCGCTCTTGGGCTCCCAGCCCACGCACTAACGCCGCAAGGCCGCGCGCCGAAAGCAGGGCTTGACGGCGAAAGCGCGCACCGAGCACGATCCATATTGCTGGACGTACGTGCCCCTCGGACACTCTCCGAGAGAGGGGATCAGTCCAGCCTCTTTTTATTGTCGATTCCGATCAGTAATCCATCCCTCCTCCCGGCGGCATGGCGGGCATGGGCGTCTCCTTCTTCGGTTTCTCGGCGACCATCGCCTCCGTGGTGATGAGCAGGCCAGCAATCGAGGCCGCATCCTGCAGTGCTGTGCGGACCACCTTGGTCGGATCAATGATCCCGTGCGACACGAGATTTTCGAACTTGCCGCTCTGCGCGTCGAAGCCGAAGGCATAGGTGTCGTTGTCCTGGATCTTGCCCACTACCACCGAACCGTCTTCGCCCGCGTTGATCGCGATCTGTCGCGCCGGCCAGGAGAGCGCCTTTTTGACCATCTCGACGCCGTGCCTCTGGTCCTCGTTTTCGCCCTTCAACTTGTCTAAGACCTTGCCGGCGCGCAGCAGAGCGACACCACCCCCGGGCAGGATGCCTTCCTCGACCGCGGCCCGGGTCGCATGCATGGCATCGTCAACGCGATCCTTGCGCTCCTTCACCTCGACCTCGGTGGCGCCACCGACGCGGATTACTGCAACGCCGCCAGCGAGCTTGGCCAGCCGCTCCTGCAGCTTCTCACGATCGTAGTCGGAAGTGGTTTCCTCGATCTGTGCCTTGATCTGGGCGATACGCGCTTGAATATCGGTCTTCTTGCCGGCACCACTAACGATCGTGGTGTTCTCCTTCTCGACTGTCACCTTCTTGGCACGGCCAAGCATATTGATCGTCACGTTCTCAAGCTTGATACCGAGGTCCGCGGACACCATGGTGCCGCCAGTCAGGATCGCGATATCTTCCAGCATCGCTTTACGCCGGTCGCCGAAGCCCGGCGCCTTCACCGCAGCCACTTTGAGGCCGCCACGCAGCTTGTTCACGACAAGCGTTGCGAGTGCCTCGCCTTCCACGTCTTCGGCAATGATGAGGAGTGGTTTGCCGGCCTGCACCACCGCCTCAAGCAGCGGTAGCAATTCGTTGAGGGCCGCAAGCTTCTTTTCATAGATCAGGATATACGGGTCTTCCATTTCAACCCGCATCTTGTCGGCGTTGGTAACGAAGTAAGGTGAGATGTAGCCGCGGTCGAACTGCATACCCTCGACTACCTCGAGCTCGGTCTCGAGCGATTTCGCCTCCTCGACAGTGATAACCCCCTCGTTGCCCACTTTTTTCATCGCGTCGGCAATAAAGCGGCCAATCTCGGCATCGCCGTTGGACGAAATCGTCCCGATCTGGGCGATCTCCTCGTTCGAGGTGACGTTTTTGGAATGCTTCTGTAGATCGGCGACAATTGCCGTCACGGCGAGGTCGACGCCGCGCTTGAGGTCCATCGGGTTCATCCCGGCCGCGACACCCTTGGCGCCTTCCTTGACGATTGCGTGAGCGAGGATGGTCGCGGTGGTGGTGCCATCGCCGGCTTGGTCGGAGGTCTTGGAGGCAACCTCTCGCACCATCTGCGCGCCCATGTTCTCGAACTTGTTCTCAAGCTCGATCTCCTTGGCGACGGTGACACCGTCCTTGGTGACGCGCGGCGCGCCGAACGACTTATCGAGCACCACATTGCGGCCCTTGGGGCCGAGAGTTACGCGCACCGCGTCGGCGAGAATGTCGATCCCGTGCATCATCTTGTCACGGGCATCGACCGAGAATTTCACTTCCTTGGCAGCCATGTCGTACTCCTGAAGGTTTGATTGCGTTGCCTCCTTGGGCGGCAGCTCGGCTGTTCGGCTTGGTCTGCCTTCAACGCCCCGAGAGATAATTCTTCGGTCATGTGGCTCACTGTAGCACGAGCGCTCCTAATCGCCATACACGCTCTACTCAAGAGTGCAATGACTTGAACTCGACCTCGGGCGTGCCGTCGATCTGGCGCCATCAATGCATTGGCCAGCACCAGTCCTTGCGCATGAGGCCGAGCACGAGGATCTGCGGCTGCGCGCGCGCCGCGAGCGGCCACGCAGCGGCCGCGCGGGAACGGCCCTTCTATGGGGTCATGTTCGCGGTGTTGATGTTGGTTACTTACCTTCCCACCATCTCGCTATCCCCACCTGCTGGGCTTGTGAAGGCGGAATGTGGCCAGTTCGGTCGGCGTCGCGGGCCGCAGTCGCGCCCGCCCTCGTCGCAGCCGATGACGAAAGTTGGCGGGGCTATTAACCTCGTCAATTGTGCGTCGTGAAGTCCTGATCGCTCGCGACGTCAACGCTATTGCGGCGGCGGCCGTTCGATCGCGAGATCAAGTTCGCGGTCCGCCGGATCGAGCGCGGCCTCGAGCGCAGCAATCCGAACATTCCTGAACGAAACTACAGCCGCTCGTCCCAGACCAAGTGATGGGGTTCGCGGAGGCTAGCCGGCGGTGATGGGATGTCCTCGTCGCCCATGATCTCCATCCATCCACGATGCCTCATCACGCTTCTCGGCGGCGCGGCGGTTGTGGGATTAAGTGTTAGAATCTAGAGTGAGACGTGTGAGGACACGGCGACTAGCTCCGCCGGGTACAGTCGTGCGCGAGCCTCTAGGGCAACAAATTGCTGGCCCCACTCGGATGCGCGACCTCGATACCCTCCTGAATTCTCTCGTTAACGTCGATCGCAAGAGCCTCATTGCGATCCTTATGTCGGAAGCGGAAAAAGCTGAGCATCAAGTTCGATTTAGTCGGCATCGCACGGGCGCCCAACGCGAGAAGCATCGCGCCGTGATAGAACTCCTGGCACGAATTCGGCGGATATTATCGTTCCTTCGGGACGGCCAGATGGCGCCCGACATGATCGACAGTGATATTGCACTCTGTAAGTCCCTTGAGGAAAAGCTGCGGGCCAAAGGGTCTTGGTAAGAACCTGACTAAGAGCACATTGACAACGGCAGGCGAGCAAGGGTGGCTGCATACCACGATACTAACCGAGGGGCGCGGGATCATCTTCAAGTGAGGCAGTCTAACGGGGACCTAGATGGCCCAGCGAAATCGGTCGTTGCGGCGCGCCATTGATATACGTCTCGCGCACTGAGATTTCGTGCACCTCGCCGCAGTGTGGGCATTTGACGTTGAGCGTTGCCTTCCAAGCGGCTCGAAGGCTTTGCACATCGGTCTCGATGCCGGTGGGCGCTTGCTGGTGTGTTGTCGGACAGGTGAAAAATAGGGAGGCCATCTACGGCTCCTTCCTTGTTACAGGCGGGAGCGCGACGGGTCTCTCAGCCACCGACGCCTGGCGCGGGGCCGCTGTCGGTGATGAATGAAGCCTACGCCTAATTCAGAGCCGAGTCTGCGACAATAGTGCGAGCATCGACCAGGTACCACTCGAGAATTTCTTTCTAGACGCAATATGCCTTCATTTATCGCACAAGCCGCTCAAGTCCGACATCTTGATCCAAGATCTCGAGACGGCCGAGGCCGCGGCTGGCGTGGCGATCCAGGCGAACGACATGGTACTTCTGCACATGGATTTCCATCGCCGTTGCTATGGAAGGGACGGATATCTCACCGATTTCCCCGGCCTTACCAGAGAATCGGCGACCTGGCTTGGTCGCAAGAAAATCAAGATGTTTGGGGTCGAGGCTGTCAGCCCAGGCCTGTGTGTACTGAAAACTAGATTCGGCAATAGTGGTGATGAAGGCCGCCGAGGACGGGTGCAGATACGATGCGGCCCACGTGCTGGATGGCGCGACGGATCGGAACGTCTTTGTTGAGAGACCGATGAGTCCTCAACTCATTATAATAGGTGGCGTACTTCGTCAGAACCCGGCGTAAGTGCGCTTCGCCTAAGACAACGAGATGGTCGACGCACTCGCGTCGGATCGATCCGATCAGCCTTTCGGCGAAGCCGTTCTGCCAAGGCGAGCCTGGGGCGATGGGCTTGTCGCGGATGCCCATGGTGCGC
>WNFR01006716.1_pt1 | contig 11757 bp, 17 predicted proteins | sample 5400221 | NCBI WGS metagenome assembly WNFR01 (sample SAMN13153357, study PRJNA577476) | soil metagenome | isolation source: 40 cm soil under Madrone tree | place: USA:California | collected 2016-06-14 | reverse complement strand
CAAGTGAAAGGTGAGAAGGACAAATAAATACACCAAGAACGTACGTGGATTACAAAGGATAGAGCCAATCACTGTCCGGAAATGAAACAAAAGATGGCAGCGGAATCAGTCTCCGAATGGGGGTCTGGAGGAAAAGGAACGTTTTCTCGTATTCGGGTAGGAGTCCGACGTGGACAAACATCGATGGCACATGTTGGTATGAGCTCAATCCACAATTGGGTTTACTGCAACAGTACAGCGGCACCCGAAAGGAAGAAAGCAAAGAGGCGAAAGGCAGAAGGGAAGCGCAATTATGGGGTACTCACGAGTTGACTGGACAACATCCAGTTCACAGCGGAGGAGCGTAATAATCTGCATAGCTACTTAGTTCCGGGTAAACCAATAAAGCGAGGCGTTACTACCGCCACAGCCAGCCTCCACCCTGGACAAAATACGGCGTTACTGTGATGCGCAAGCACCCCAAACCCGGGACCAAAGACTTACGTATTTCCCTGAAAGAACAAACCTCGGAGTTAAGGAGACCGTGTCCCGTGAATGACGGAGAGAAAGGTTCTCACCAACGTTGCGTGAATCAGACCAGCCAGGGTCTCCCCGACGCGCTTTCAAAGCGCGTCTGGCAAGTTGCCAGATCACCTGTGGCAAAAAACAGGATCTACAAGACAGTGAGCAGTTTTCACGTATTCCAGATAGAAGGCTTGCCTTGGAAAGAGGGATAATAGCTAAGAAAGAGCCTAGAGAGTTGGTTAGCGAGTAGAGTTGAGGAGAAGTTCATAACTCAGACGAAAATAACTGTGTCATTAAACCCCAGGAAATGGAATGTCCACCATAAAGAACATCAGAAATGGGTTGAATAACGAAAGGTCACGCAAACTGAGAGTGGGATAAAGATGAGCAGTATGCTCACATCTGTCAAGCAAACCGTTTAGGGAATGCCCGACTCGCAAGGGCTAGTGACTCACATGATAACCCAAATATCGCTAGGATACTCTGTTGAAGGCTCGGTGTTTTCCCAATCGGTTTCGTGCACTTGTGCCGCTCGTACTAGAGTCGCTGGAAAATAGAAACGATCCACTTCGGCCTCTGAGACATGGCTTTCGGTGTGCTGCGTGCTAGCTTGGCGATTACCCTCTCCATATGATGCAACGATATGGAAAGAGTTGAAAATACAACGAATGCTGCGCAAGGTAAAGTAAGAAAGTTAGAGAAAAAAGACGCTGGCTGGAGGGGGGAGAAGAAGAAAAATGGAGGCAAGTCACGGAGATCCTTCTAAAAACCAACGGCGTCGCCTTAATATGCGGGAGCCACGCGTTGTGGGCGGTCCAACACGCACTGAGCGAGTGTTCGGGCCACATGCCACGAGGTGGGGCGCACAGTGGGCACCGGCATCAGGGATGTGTACATGGTGATGGTGTACGGATAACCCATACAAGCAAGGGACCTCCAATGTGCCCGGCGCTATCCGAAGCGGGGTACTAATGGATAATGCATATAATAATCTATCCGTTTTGTAGGGATAGAGGATTGCTCATGCTTTGGAGGTGAGAGACGCAGCATTTTCTGTGGTATTCAAGTCAGAAAGGGTGAACAACAACTCGCAGCACTTGCCATTACCACCCTCAGTGATTGCTCAAGATGCTTACTTGGGTGAGTAACTCGCGAAGGCTTGTCAATATAGTGTAAACATCTTCAGGGAAGGATCGATGATGAATGATGAGAGTGATGGAATCTCGTCACATGCAAAGTTGGTGCAAAGTTGGTGCGTGTGAACTTACAATAAGGTTGTCCCGTACTTGGTGATCGCTTGGTGATCGCGGACTTCGCGGACTCGCCGCCCTTTTGCGTGGATAGCCAGTCGTGTATGGTATGCTAGAGCTTTCTGCCGTTCATCCCGTACAGCTGAATCCCAGTGGTGGGACTGCTGTTTGAAGTAATTGCACGTCACGCTCAGTTAAAAGGGAAAGTCAGATTGGTCAGCCAATATTTACTTTGCGCCGCCATCTCGAAACTTGAATGTGGTTTTGATTGCCAGTGGGAGGCCCCCAAAACACAGCGGACACGTGGCTGAAAGATGAGAGAGGCAGCGAAGCAAACAGGAGCAAAAAGATACGCGTTTCATGTACGCACAGGATCCACCCGTGTCTCGAGCGGAACACAAAAACACAGGGATCCACAGGTACGTCCTACCTCCCTTTGTTTTCCTGCCCCCACCACTCCCTGCATCAGGAAAATGTTATTTGACCTAGATTTGACCTAGAGGTTACTAGGGCAACTAGAATGGCAGACTTGCCTTGTCTAGTACCTTTCTAGTGCCTTTCTAGGCCTTCTAGTTAAAACATTTTCCTGATGTGTTCACATGCGAACGGAACACAGGACTACGCGGCACAAGGCGTGCTCGTCCCATCCTTTGACACCCACCCCTTTTGCGCGACCCCCCGGTTACTATGCAGGAAGGGATTCACGGGAATGTGGGAGATAGCGCCTCCACCCGTTAGAACTGGAGGCGGCGCTGCCCTCCCACGTCCCTTTTGCCCCCCGGCACCTCGTTGCGTGTAGAATCGGTGCGAACAGAGGCCGAGCGGTGCACAAATCAGAGGCGGCACCTCCCTCCTCTTCCCCCTTTCCCACAGGGATGACACGCGAAAAGGGAGGAGCGCGGAGCAGGTAACAGGGCACCCCCACCCCTTTTGAGCCCCGCCTCCACTCCATTGAGAGAGGCCCAGGGCGACATCACGTGAGTCAAGGTGGGCAGCACGTGAACCCACAGAGAAGGCCGGCTCCGGCTCGGGTATCCGCTACCGCCACCATTTTTCCCACACTTGTGGGCAAGGATGGACGGAACCACACACGTCACTGGCACACCAACTACACCAACGGCCCCTCTACTTTGTGCATGTAACCTTGTAATACCCATGCGCCGACACACCAACGGCCCCGCACTTAAGTGCATGTAACCGTGTAAAGCCTTGTAACCATGTCACTCAACGTCACCCTTTTACGAACCCCTCCTCACACCGAGAAAAACCAGAAAGCCAGGTAAATATTGCAACTACCGCGATTCTCCAGGAAACTAGAGATTAGAAGGAAGGTTTTTAGTGGGTAGGAAGACACAGGCCCCGGGGTGTGCGCAAATGCATTTTTTCACCTTCACTTCGAGCCTTAGTGCCCGCATCAGTGCGTTAGATAGACGGGGTCCTCTTCACCGCAGCATCATAAGGCGTGAACCGGGGCAACCCTTCACGAAGGTTGCCGGTGGGGCCAAAGTACTGAGCTCGCTCAACTCGGGGGCGAAAGATCAGCTGTCCAAGCATTGCCTCGTACTATAGCAAATCTGACCAACTGGCCCACGCCATGGCTCCTGTGGGCCGAAACAACAGTAGGTCAGGAACAGGGGCGTCTCGTCTTGATACGGTTTCTTGACGCAACAGCGATACTACCAATGCGATACGGGAGAATGAAGGTCCTCTCATTGGCGTCTGCATCATGAAACGTAACAACCCTCTAATGTAGTTTGGCAGCATCATACGAGACACCCAACGTTTAAACATTGCTAGTGTACCATCATTCTTGCGAGTCTCATTTCACCTACGGTTACGGCTCTGCCCTTCGACCCCTGCCTGGCCCGTCGCAGACGCACGTTTCATTTCCTCTTCGTCCAAGCCAGCCTCTGCCAGGATTTTCTCTACCTCCTCCAAAATAGGCTTATAACTCCCATAATGCTCTTCAGCGAGCGAGAAGCCATCGCGCCGCAAAAGCTTCCCTTTGTTGTCGCTGCTTTCGCGCGCCTTCTGGGCCCAATATTCACCTGCGTGTACCAGAGTTCGTCGTAAGGGAAACTCGAAAGGCGACACGAAAACGGGCTCACGAGAACGTGCGTAGAATATGGCAAGTGTCTCTCCGGGAAGGGGAGTACTGAGAATATCCTCCTCGGAGCGTTTGGTGTCCTTCGATACACCCATGAAGGCAGTCGCTTGGTCACGGATAGAAACCCTCTGGGTTTCACAAAGAGAGGTCAGTAAGAGGAGAGAGCAATACAAATCTCGACTCTTGCGTAGAACCTACCGGCTCTTCAGAGGTTTCACCCCCTGCATCTTTTATTTCCGGTGCTTCCTCGTTTCCTAACAACATCTCTTCATCGCCTTCGCCTTCATCTTCGTCTTCGTCTTCATCGCTGCTATCTCCACCGTCGTCATCCTCTTCGTCACTGCTGCTCTCGTCGTCACCCTCTGTGATAATTATATCGCTCTTCTTCAGGCACACATAGCGATCCATTTTGTCAAGAGCAAGTGCATAAAAGTCATCGAGCGTGTATTCGCGAGAGCCATGTTCGAAGATGCCTCCGTAGCTGGTCATCGAGACGTCTCAGATTGGCGAAATTCGGAGACATGGGAACCTTACATGTAAAGCGTGTTTCGCAACACGGCAAGCATCGCATTGTATCGAGGCATTGGCGTGGAGAGGAGCGGATCTTCGGGATCTGGTTCTATCTCCGGCTCAACGATAGCCGCTTTCTCTGCGTTGTCGTTTTCGTCGTCATCTTCACGCGGAACCTCCTTCTTTCTCTTGCCGCCCTTTTTCTTTGGCGTTTTGAGCATCAACGACACCCATCTCCCATTTCCCGCGACTTGGTACCCATTCCTTTCCATGCCGAGTGGGATCGCTGCGACAGGGACTGAAATTAAAGACCAACTCACAAGTCATTCCAAAAGATGCTCTTGAGTGTTTCTTCGTCAGAGTCTTCATCGGTCACGCCCCCAAATAACACGCCCATCGCCTTTGCGGCCCAGAGCGCCATGGTCACTCCAGATCTCAAAGCAGGCGCATACGCCGTCGAGGGACGTTTTCGGCGTTCCCACTTTACTATCAAAGGATCAAATTTCGTTTTCGCAGAGGCACCCTCCGGAGCTGGCGCGAGCGATAGGCTGTTCGTGGTAGAAAGTGATGGAATGTTATCTATTGATTCGGGTCAAATGACGTAGGACTGACCGAAGAAACCAGGTGTCATCAAGCATCATCCCGATGGGGCGCTTTCCCTTCGTATATTCCTTACAATACCCTCCTGTTCCGTGATCATGATGTCAGCACGCCATCCTATGTCAGGAGTGCCATACGTGCCGTGAAGAATAATACCATCAGGCGTAGAGAGAAAGGAGAAGCCGCTTCTGGGACTGGAATAATTTCGGTGAATGGTCCAAAGGTTTCCCGTCCAATCAGGGTAAACAACAACTTACGATGGGCGGCGCTCATTGGGGTCCTTGTATTCTATTTGCTGCCACTTGTACTCCTGTGTGTCGAAAAGCCATAGATCGTTCATGTACCGTGCTATATCACATTCACTTCGGAGCCAAACGCAGACACTGTCACGGTGACAGTACTTACTGGCGCCGATTCCCGGATCATAAAACCCACCAAACAGAACGACATAGTGCTTCCACAACGCCATTCTAGGTCAGTCACCATATAAGAAAAGGCAGCTAAACCAAAAATAAATGCGAAAGCGAACCGGTGACCAGAGCGTGCCGATGGGCGAACTTTGGTTTCAATACGATCCCATGACCTCGTTGTGATATCGAAGCACCAAAAGTCGCGGTAATGGTGGAAGGTGTTCTGATATAATGATGAAAATTCACCCCCTAGAATCTGATGAGGTCGGATCCAGCCAGTGACTGCGTGGACGTCAGCACACCGAAAAGGAAGAGCTTGCCTCCTCCCGCAGGAGAAGCAACGACCGCATGGGTAGAACGTGGACCCGGACACGTTGGAGAGATGAACTTCCGCCACTCGTCCTGAAGACATTTACGTCCAAGTTAAATACACGAGCACGGTAACGCACCTTGTCAGGGGTGTACCGGAATACATCGCCGTAGAAATACTGGATGGCACCATTAGACTACGAATTGAGGTGTAAGAAAGAGAAGGCGCACCGCTTTCCCATCCTGACTGAAAAACTCTCCTCCAATGCACCACAGATGGTCACCGGAGGGACATGCCGTGAGTGTTGCGTTTGCTCTCCGGCTTGGTGGACCTTCAACAATTTCCTCAGTTACAGCATGAGACTGCTCCCACTCTCGGCGGATCTACTAGGAATGTCTCTTGTTAGTTAAACTAGGAAGGGTGAAATACAGGGTGATGCTCTGATACATTCTCTAGGATCGCCTCAAGGTCCTGATCGTCGTCAAATCCGTCTTTCGCCTTTCCTTGTTTCTTCTTCTCTTTGCGGTCGATTTTCTGCGCGGTCTTGGCTTTCTTGGCGGCCTTTGCTGCTGCCTTTGTTGTCTGAGGATTCGATTTTTTCTTTCCCATGAAGATCGATCAACCCACTGCAGCAACTGCAACAGCGAGTCTAACAGCAGGACCCCGGGAAATTCATTCCGTGACGGGCCGGCTCCAGAATTGAAAAGCGGAGTCAGGGGTCTCATTAGTCTCGAAAATCAATGAACCCGTACGGTACTAATTGGCCTCGTTTGACACTCATTTTCCATCAGGGTCAGTTGAAGCCGCAAGGAAACGTAAAATCCGCTTCCATTATATGTAAAGATCATACCTCGTGCTCGGCCAGGGACTTCATTTACCACCTGTCTGCGGGTTTCAAGAAGGCGCCAGAGGCGTAGCCATTCTCCTGGCCACAGTCGAACTTCCTCGGGCTCTCTCGCACCGACTTTTTGGTGCCATTCTTCCATGTGGCGAACCTCAGCTTTCAGGCAAACTCCGGGCGGGTGTCTGATAGCGGGAGTTGCCCCGAACAGATCACCGTTACGAGTAAGCCGATAGCCTTATCGACACGAGCAGACGCCCTCGTCGGTGTCTGAGTGGTGCGAGAACCCAGAAACGACTCCAAGGCACGGTACTACTTGGATGGAGGACCATTCCAAAGGAAAGGCTCAGTAAGGCGCTCGCTAAGTTTCTCTGTCACGGGAGGCTGCGCTTTGGCAACTTTCTCCGGAAGAGAAAATATCTATGAGCGTGACGCTGGTGCCCGTGTGGCTTGTACGTACAAATGGATGCGCGTGGGTATGCTCGAGGCGGTGCTGCTGTCGTGGGACGTACGTGCCCGGTGCTGCGAACGTTTCCGTGTGATCAGAAGCACGGGGTCCTTGTGCTCGTGCAGCGTTGGGGCCGTTATCGGCAGAGCCAATGATGAAACCGATGTCGTGAAGTCTTGCGTGAACAATCACAAGCACTCTCGAAATCCGAGCCCATCAATCATACCGCATTTCCCGTCTCACTGTCCCTTAGCCTACTTTCTACCACCACTCCAGCCGGTAACCGTAACGTTCAGCGCTCGGATCACGGCATAGCCAGGTGCCCCTAGCGGGATTCACCCAACGGAGAGGTGTTGCTCGACTCGGAGGTGAATCGGCCCGGCATGAAAGTGACTCTGACACCTACTTCTGACTCCGTTTAGCCACACTCTGCTTCGTGCTGCTCCATATCTCCTTAGTTCTAGTTAGTCTGTCTTTCGACCATCCATTCGAATGCCTCTGCGGGTTATATTGGCAAAACACCGATAACTGTTCCATGTTTTATCTTCCCACCAGAAACCTTGATGTGGCCACGCTGGTACTACCGTTCCGGCGCCTTAACTCGTCCCGCCAATCGGGCCTCTTCATTTACTCTGCCATGAGGAACTGGCTACTGGGTGAAGTTGTTTCGAGTTACGGGAAGGCCGACGCTCGTTCGCTTCTGTTCTCATTCAGCGTACGCAGTGTAGAGTCTATCTCTGTTGCCAACGTGTCCTAATCAAGCAATGTTTCCACGAATAGATCACTGCTTATACTGCACCGAACCCCGACGACGCAGCACATCTCATTTCTCGGTACCTTCTGTCGTATAGTAGCACCGACGCGCTGAGCGTTGAGATGCTTGGTGACTTAGGTGTATAAATAGAAATGGGTCTCGGTCTCGAGGTGCCGTTCAAATGCGCGCTTCTATCACCCGTACCGTTCTCCGTATCACCTAGGAGATTGTGTGGGTATATCTGGTAAATACATGCCCGCACCATGTCCTCAGAGATAACTACAACTCGTACAGTAGGTCGTGCGTTGCCAGTGGACGTTGATCGATTGATCACGACACCGCGGGCTGCTGACAAAGATCAGCTTCCTTGCCGATATACCGTTTCACTGATGTTGGTTCTCGACCCAGAAGCCAGCGCAAGGTATTTGAACTCCCAATCAAACCGCTAGAGTTGAATGATTCGATTTCAAAAAAGAACGAGTTAACGAGATTCAGATCGGACGTACTGTTTATCGTAGTACATGATCATGCGTGCGAGAGCATCGCAGCCGTAAGCGTCCCTCAGACGCCCGAGATGCACTTGACGCTGTATGGCAGTGTCGCGGTCGACGGGCTCGATATTGACTTTCATGCGGGCGCTCTCAGAGAGCCATTGAGTAACGTCCATGTACGATGCCATGTCGCCGACAAGCTCATATCGCGTTCGGGCGTGTGCGGACGGGCGAGCACGTAATATTGCGGCGGCAACCGCCGCGAAATCTGCGAGGTCTAGAAACCCGTGCGTGACCAGTGGAGAAAACGGAATTTCAAGAAAGCCATCTTGAAGAGCCTTTATAACGTGAATGTTCTGCATGAGGTGGGCCGGCTGATGGGCACCCGTGTATCAGCCGGATCCCGGATGCACTATTGAACAGGTACTTGCCTGTAGTATTGTGTAGTTCAGGCCAGACTCGAATATGTATTCCTCTACCCTAAGACGAGGACAGCGTTAGTGACAAAGGCGTCGCGAATTTGGTTGAGTTACTCACTCTAGCTTGGAGCGATGGTGAGGGAGCCGCGATATGTATGGATGGAGGACGCTGCAGTAAACCAACTTCTCTATGTCCATGGCACATGCCGCATCAACGACATTTTTGCCCATCTGAGCTTCGTTCGCAACCACGGGCCCATTGTAGAGCACGATGCGGGCCCCATTCAGGGCGTTACGAATGGTATACGGATCAAGGAGATCCGCGACTGCGGTGGACACGTTCGGGCGGTTCGCGAACACACCCTGAAGACGCTCCCTTGCAACAGGGGTATGTGCTACCAGACGGATAGATGGGGGGCGAGGAAACGAGAGCAACGCATTGGTAACATAGGTGTTGGTGCGAGAGGTTGCTGGGATGATCGCGATGGTCATGGGTCGTCACGAATAGACATCCAAGCTAGCTTGAATGGGCGCACTTTATAAGGCGGCCGCCATTAATAGGATGGGAGAGTGTCGCAGACTCGGACGGACTGTGACAAAAGAAGTCGACATGGACCACGCCCAGCGGCCCATAAGTCCTTCTGAGATTCGACAAACCTTGACAAAGCGGAAGCGCCAGCGTCCAAAAATGCCGATATGAACATTCACAGAAAGTTAGCAGGATTTCCAGCAGTGGAGGGAAGTGCGGCGCTAAGGGTTCGTCTGCCGTTTGGCCGTGTACCAGGTTTTGTGCACGTTTCAAACACCCTAGTGGCACTTAGACCTGATGTTGGAATAATGCCGTCATGATTTGTCGACCGTAGGATCCGTCAAAATGAGCCTCGGCGATAGTTGACCAGACTTGGCTCATCGCCGGCTGGTGCTCCAGATAGGGCGCCTAATACTACGAAACTTGGGGCTCTTCAATAGGGGGAGATCACGTTCTTCCGGAGAGAAACAGAATGGTCACAGGATACGGTTGCAATCAGCTCGGCTGGTGACAAGTCGCAGCCCGACAGTCCTCGCGAACCGCAAACCTTATGATGATTCCGATGGTTGACCCCACTTTTAGTAGTCAACATCCTTCCAATTGACGGTAACTGAACCGATCCCGCGTTTAGAAAGAGACCAAGCCCAATGGAAGTGATACGAGGAGTGCGACGGGAGAACCAGGTTTGAATCTTCCAAACCCCACGTCGTCTTCGCATCACAGAAGACGCCTAATCGGATCAGCAGTAGAAGGTTTAGTCAACCGGTCCCTTAACTGGACCATCTCGCGAAAAAGGACAAACCTAACCATAAGATGTGAACCTTTCCTTCGACGAGCACAGACGTGGAAACCTGGTGTAATCTAAAGGATAAGGTAAGGTAATGTTAATCGGCTCTGGGGGAGAAGGTTTTTCCTTTACGTATACTATCTCCATTGAAAAGGAGGCACATACTTCGCTTGCCTGTCTGCCATCATGACAGTACTACGCCATGGTACCAGGATGCGGAGAGTGTCCGTGCGTGTGATAGGCGTGCCAACGGACGCCGAGTCAACGTGAGAAGGGCCTAACTAAATTAGTTGGACGGCAACCACCGAATTATCGGCAACCCCTGCCCGCAAGCAATTTGGATACTGCATCTGCAGTAGTGCCTGCCAACCACATGCTTCAATGTCGCAGCCAATTAAGGCTCTTTCTTGCTCATAGAGGGAATGTATAGACCCTTCACTAGGCAAACTGGTTTTCTGATCGCTTAGATTTTGGCAACACGTGTAGTTTTGGATGGTAATGACGCCTCGTTTGATACGTGAGGTTAGCAAGTATGGGCTGGACAATGCTTTAAGCGTCGGGAAAGCTACAGGTTACTACAGTTGGTCGATTGTACGAACAACGTAGCCCTTCCCCTTCGCTGTCCTTGGTTGCAAACATATTCTTGGGGATCTACCGTGCCGCTATGTCCAGTTAGACCCATGCCATATATACGAGCAACTCTCACGAGACACCTGTACCACATGCAGATTCTGAACGCGTTAGAGTCGTCTCCATCTCCTTGACCCGGTTAGAGACGAACCTTGCCGAAGAGCAAGTGGAGCCGCCTGCTCTGATCAGAACACTTTCAATAGAATCATCATCAGCCAGAATCATATAATGAGGTTCGCAAGTACTCGATGCTTGCAGGTGATCAGAGAGAAAAGAGCAACTGACGTAACTCCGAGGACGCATTACACCACATGTCGACGTTTGCATACTGGTATCGTGGCGCAAATCGGATGAAAGGGGGCAAAATCGAGGACGGTCAGATTCTTTGTGATACGGTGAGCGCTTGCTGCCGCCCAAGACGTGTAAGCGGACTTCTTCCGCACGCCTCCGGGGATCCATTCTAAATAAGGTGTGTATAAACGGATAACAGGACTGTTGAGGTATGTTCCGATCGGAATGTGCGGCACATTTGTCAATTTGTCATAATCATTGGGTCTATGTTCGACAGCCATCGAGACTAAGGAGTGCCTTGGACGAAGCCAAAGGGAAAGTCTGGTATGGACCACATCTGAAAAAGGTCGAAATTGTTGTGTTGGTGAGGCCCAGTATGAAAGAGGTCTACGCCTGAGACACAATGGTTTCATGATTTTGCATTCAGAGAGCTAGAAGATGAGAGGGAGCGCAAGGAAATCAAATATAGGAATCAGACCTCCTGTTCAACTGAAAATCGGAAAACCTCGATGATAGGATCATAGTAACTTGTCAACGGCGAGTGTATCATCCGTAAAGAGACTGTCAGCTTGCGCCACAGCTAATCATAGCATTGAGATGACGTAATCGAAGCTGCGCTTACTCTAAGCGCCGTCAGGACGCCATCGTGAACGGGCCAAACGTACCAACGGACTTGGATGACAACTCCAAACGCACAACTTCGAACTCTTGCTAAGACGTTCCGACTGCGCTCCAAGCGAAAGAAATGCGCGTAATGTCTCCCGTACGCTATGACTGACCTCACCAAGTATCTCTGGAAGGTCCGAGTCGGAGTACTTACAGCATGAGTATGTTGTCACGATTCCATGCTCAATGGACACATCGTATCATATTTTA
>WNFR01006715.1_pt1 | contig 11757 bp, 11 predicted proteins | sample 5400221 | NCBI WGS metagenome assembly WNFR01 (sample SAMN13153357, study PRJNA577476) | soil metagenome | isolation source: 40 cm soil under Madrone tree | place: USA:California | collected 2016-06-14 | reverse complement strand
GCAAGTGGTGGCGCAGTTTGCCGGGGATTGGTTAACCACCGATGGTGGTTCGCTGCTGCTGCGCCAGGCCGATCGCAAGATCGGCTTGCTGCGGCGCGTAGCTGGTTGCTTCACCGACTACCGGCAGCCCGAACGGATCAATTCAGCAGAGAAAACTGACCAACACAAAGCCTGAATCGCTCACTCAGCCTGCCCCTCGTGAGAAAAGGCGGCTAGCGGTGGGCAGTCCGCTTGGATTGCAAGGGACAGTCACAACTGGTGTCGTCAGCTCGTTGCGCGACGACCCCACAGGCGGGGGATTCAAGGTGTTGCAAGCGGATGCTTCAGTCAATCCCGGCAACAGTGGTGGTCCGCTGGTCAATCGCCAAGCCGAAGTGATCGGCATTGTGACGTTCAAAATCCGAGGCGGCGAGAACCTGAATTTTGCAATCCCCATCAATTATCTGCGCGGCTTGGCGGATTCATCTCCCGGCACCGTGATGTCCTTAGACGACATGCGTGTGAGGTTGAGCAGCAGCGGGGCCGATGTGTTCAAGGCCGATTCCTTTCCGACGCGCTGGCGTTCTCTGCTGAGCGGCACTACCAAGATAATCCGACGTGATGGTGACAGGATTTATGTAGAGACATTGTTGCCAGAAGCCCAGAAGAACGCTGGTTGTTTCACTTTAGCCGAATTCCAAAAGAACGGCGACGTTTTCAGTGGCAAGGTTCGCCACAGTTGCGTGTGTCAGTACACAAAAGGACTCGGAGGGTATGCTCAAACTTTCACGAATCGTGTGAGCGATGAGACAGTGATGGAAATTACCAAGCTCGGGCCTACGCGAATTGAAGGTCGCTCGATGGTGCGGCCGAAAGGAACCAAGTTCGACTGCAAGAAAGGAGAATTTAGCAAGCCACCAAGCGAGTGGGAGAACTTCACTTGGATACCCGAGTGACTTGGCGGTCCTCAATTTGCGCTTCCATCTGGGACGAAATGATTTGGAACCGACAAATGGTCAGATTGCTAACCAAACGATGTGGGTGTTAGCCTCTCGGAACAGTGAAATCACAGCGTTCCAAAGTAGAAACGATTCACAATCCAACCCTCTTCGACATGGAGACGCTTGAGGAGTCAGGCAAACTCGCAAGCGAGCTTAAGACCGAGCGCCCATACTCTTTGCCAGGAATTCTTCTCGGCACTTCCGCTTTCACCGCAGACGGTTGGCAAGGCAGTTTCTACCCTCCCGGCATGAAGTCACGCGATTTTCTTTCCTTCTACGCTACGCAGTTTGCAACGGTCGAAGTGGACTCCACGTTCTACGGATGTCCTTCTGCTAGCACTGTCAGCAATTGGGCGACCCGAACTCCAGAGGACTTCATCTTCTCCGTCAAAGTTCCGCAGGTCATAACGCATGACAAAGCATTGGTAGACTGCGATTCTGAATTCGAAGAGTTCGTGAAAACGATGGAACTTCTCGGTCCAAAGCTTGGCCCGATCATGTTTCAGTTTCCGTTGTTCGACCGTTGGAAATTCCCAAAACAAGATAGCTTTCTCGGTGTGCTCAAGCCCTTCCTGAAGAAGCTTCCTGCCGATCACATATTTGTAGTCGAGATTCGAAACAAGACCTGGCTTGATGCCAGATTCGCGGACGCGCTCAGGGAGCACAACGTCACTCTGGCGTTGACTGACACATCGTTTATGCCGCGACCGTGGGAGATGAAAGAAAAGTTCGATCTGGTTACAGCGGACTTCGCGTATGTTCGCTGGCTGGGAGACCGCAAACAGATTGAGAAGCAGACCACGACGTGGGACAAGACCGTCATCGACCGCTCTAGCGATTTGAAAAAGTGGGTCGAGGTATTCAAATCGCTGGTGAGCAACAGCAAGGTCTTGAAAATTTTTGCGTTCAGCAATAATCACTATGCCGGGCACGGTCCTGCAACAGCGAAACTCTTTATGGATTTGTGGAACAAGAAAGAAGTAGAATTTTCTCTAGGTGAAGAAAAGACTTGAAAATAGACCCGCGACCAAGCTGTCCAATTCATAATTCACCGATGGGACCCGCAACTCGCTGGTTGACGTTGAACGGTAAGCCGTTTCCGAAACCGATGCACGTTTGCGCCGAAGAAAACTGCCTGTACGTTTACGAACTTCCCCAGGGCTACCACGAAGCTGCTGACAGGGAATCTATCGGCAGACCGATAACGCGGACAGCGATACGCCGGACTTGGGCCAGGGACGGTCAAGATGTTTCGTGACCTGTGGGAAAAGAAGTAGAATCAATTCTCCTACCTCTACCAAATCGAGTCTTCCGAGTTGTCATGTCGATTAGCAAATGTGTTGACCGGATCGATCCAGCGCATGGAGACCCACCAACAGGTATGGCAGGACCGTTTCCCAAGTGATTTTTTTTTCTTAAAGAATTTCCTATGAAGGACTCCGGCGATCAGAAGATGTTACCCACCTATACCGTTTCATAGTTTCGGTTCGAGACAACCGAGACGACAAATTCGGTGAAGCCAATGCGAATTATGGAGAGGTCTTGGAGGTCCGCCACCTGAATCCGTTCATCATCGACATAAGTCCCATTCACGGAATCGAGATCGTAAAGCCGAACGCCGTTCGCAGTGATTGCCACGGCGCAGTGCAGTGGACATACTTCGGGATCATCAATCTGCATGTCTGCCCCGCCGCCCATCTTCCCAATGCTGGCTCTCGGTTTCGTCAATCGGTGCGTCGTGCGTGCCGACGGCCCCTTAGTGACGCAGATCGTGATGGCCTTGTCGAGTGCCGCCAGGCTCGCGGGAGAATTCTCCGGTGATTCCGGCCAGCCATACCTGTGCGGTCGCCACTCCTGGGCCTGTTCGTTGTCCAATCCACCCTGTAACTGGCTCTTTTCTCGCATGGGGGTACCAATTGAGCCACCAAGGTAGCGTTGAGGAGGGAATGAAGGCTATAGAACGAATGGGCGAAAGTTTTGGAGCAAAGGTACTATTCCCGGCTTCCTAGTGGTCCCGCAACTCCTCAACCCGCTTCTCCAGAATTAGCTGATTGTTCGGCTCAATCTGCGTAAAGGCTATCCCCATCCCACCATCCGATGTGGTGTGCGAGACCCTGCCGAGAGACAAGAAGTTGGCGCTCCTGTGGGAAATCCTAATTCTCACCTTTGCTCCTGTCGGGAAGGGTGTGTGTGTCTCCACACGGCAGCCATACATGCTCAGGTCACTGGTCCGCGCCTGAATCTTGGCTTCTGACTGTGTGTCAGTCAGTTCGATAGTAGCCACGAACAAATAACGGCGGGCACGTGGATGATGGGTCAGCACTGAAAAATTCGCCCTCCTGCAAGTCTACGATGAAATTAGATGCCGAGATTTTCGCCTGTTCCTGTCACGCAACGGCTCAGGACAGGATCGGGTAACAAAATTCCAGCGTTGGAAATAGCCCGCCACAGTGGAATTACGTACAGGAAACTACTTACGGTAATTATGGTATCTCTTCGTAGACTGAACCTCATAGTAGGCCACTTGTCAGTTAACTATAGTGACTGTTAAACTGGCCCACGCAAGAACTCTGAAGTCCCCGGAGAGGCCATGTCCCCAAAAGAACACCAAGTTTACCGTTGCCAGAATCGTGATTGTGGTTGTGAAATCGTAGTGACCAAAACTCCGGTCGAAGCCAAGGGCAACCCCAGATGCTTCTGCGGCGCGGAGATGAAGAAACCCTATAGCCCGCCAGTGTTCCGAATGCTCGATCCCGATGATGAACTTGTCAGCCGCTTTGAAGAAGACCGAAATTTGACTTCGTAGCCCACCCTGAAATGGAAGGCCCCATGCCAGGACTTATCAGCATCATCTCTGCGCTCGCCCTTCTCTTGGCAGGTGCATGGCTCCTCCACGATGGCGTTTCAGGAAGAGACCTCTTGCAAATAGAAATCATTGCCGGGGGCACCCTTCTGTCTGTCGGGGTTGTATGCTCCGTGCTCCTTCTAAGACATTGGATAAAGTGGAGACGCGAACTTGGGAAATACAGAGAAGGATAGATCACTGAACACCCTTGATGCAGTGAAAAAGCGAGTGATGGAAGCGCGTCAATACTTGTGACCCGTACTTATTGTTCACTCTCGGTTTCTTCTTCCTTGACACCCGTCCACTTCGGGTAGATTGTAAGCGCAGTAACTCCCCGCGATATACCCTTGACGGAGGTCCAGCCCATGAGAGTAGCTTGCTCTCTTGTTCTTTCAGCATTACTGCTTTTTTCGAACGGTTTGCAATCTACTGCGCAATCAAAACAGGAGACCAAGGAGCAGCAGCCCCCTCAAAAGCCTGAGACGGCGACTCTCAAGCAACCGCTCGCGTTTGGCTTGGAAGATGGCACTCCGGTCAAACTCCGACTCACGAGAAATCTGTCTTCGGCGGATGCCACCACCGGAGACCGGGTGGATTTTGAAGTGCTTGAAGACATAAAAGTGAAGGACGTGATCGTGGTTCCACGTGGCGGGCTCGCTTTGGCGACGATAACCGAGGCTCAGCACAAGCGTCGAATGGCTCGCGGTGGCAAGTTGAACGTAAACATCGATGATGTGCGTCTTGCAGACGGGGAGAAGGTGCCCTTGCGAGCGGTCAAAGAAACGCAAGGTGGCGGCCATACCGGAGCAATGACTGGTGCGATTATAGGAACTGCCATTGTCTTTTTTCCTGCCGCTCCATTATTTCTCTTCATGCACGGCAAGGACATCACGATTCCTAAAGGCACCGAGATTACTGCTTACGTCAACGGGGACATTCCGCTCGACCCGAAGAGATTTGTGGCCCAGACTCCTGTCAAACCGGAAGCAGGTGCGACGGTTCAGTCATCCTCTGACCCAGCCCCGGCACAGAATGGGAACGGTTCGGGCGCCGCACTCTCCACAGTTGAGATTAAGTCCACGCCTGCCGGAGCAGAGATAACCGTGGACGACAAGTTCATGGGAAGCACCCCGTCGTCGCTGCGATTGGTGGCCGGAGACCACAAGATCAAGTTAGAAAAGTCAGGGTTTAGGATTTGGGAAAGAACTCTCACCGTCGGCGCAGGTGCGACAGCAACGATAGACCCCACGCTCGAAAAACAAGAGTAGGCCTGTGCTAAAGCCTAGCCAGCTTGGGTTGTCCTTCGACCAGCCCTCTAAGTAAATACCTGCATTATTTGCAGTCTGACCCACAAGGACGGTAATAGGCCGCTCTGTACCCGGCCTTCAACGCCTCACACTCACCCATATACTTACCTTGCTTCGTCGTTCCGTACCAGCGACTACCAGGACAATGGTAAATGCCGCTGTTGGTATTCACCCATACTTTGATTTCCCTTTTCTGAGTGCTTGCTTGGGTTGCGGAAGTCGCTCGCGGCGAAGGACCTGAGACAGGTCCGCTGATGAGGAAAAGCCCGAGCAGTGTGACTGCGATGAGCCTTACGTATCTCACCGATCTCGCCTCCTGCGGCTTCGTCTCAGGGGAGAATTACTCCAACATGTCTACTCTCTTTGAGTAAGGCGGTCAAGCGGCGAGCCACTTGCTTTACGCACGCCTCGATGGAATACTCCCGCCATGATTATCGGTGACCGCCTTCGCGCACTCCGCGAAGAAAAGAATCTCTCTCAAGGCGACATCGAAAAGCGGACGGGTCTCCTCCGGTGCTATATCTCTCGCGTCGAGAACGGTCATACCGTTCCCGCGATTGAAACACTGGAGAAGATGGCTCGGGCTCTGGAAATTCCCATGTACCAGCTTTTCTATGATAGTGATGAGCCGCCCAAGCTACCAAACCTCCCCAAGCGGAAGTCGGATGACATCGCGTGGGGCAGTTTCGGCAAGGATGCGCGATTTTTAAATAAGCTTCGCCGTTTGTTGGGCAAGGCAGACGCCAATGACCGCAAGCTCGTGATGCACATGGCCCAGAAAATGGCCCGTCGCTAGTTTTAATTCCCAGACTTCGCTTTGCACCTCGCCACCCTTCGAATGTAAACGCACCGATTCCACTCCGTACGGACATCTGAAAACCACTTGCCGGTTACCGGACCAGGACTTCACATGTCCGTTAGCGTTTATCAGGCACTGGGTCCTCTTTCCCGGTATCTACCTGAGTTCCGTTCGTTGACTTGCCTTTGAGCACGGCCTAACATGCCTCGCCAAGGGCGGTTTGCCAGCCATGATTGGCCAAACCATTTCGCATTACCGCATCCTCGAAAAGCTCGGCGGCGGGGGCATGGGCGTCGTGTACAAGGCCGAGGACACACGGCTCCATCGTGCGGTGGGTTTGAAATTCCTGCCTGCCGAAATGCTCCACGACTCCGCCGCTCTGGAACGCTTCCGCAGGGAAGCGCAGGCAGCATCGGCGCTAAATCACCCGAACATCTGCACGATTTACGACATCGGCGAGCAAAATGGCCAGCAATTCATTGCGATGGAGTTTCTCGACGGCGAGACCTTGAAGCACCACATTTCTGGCAAGCCGCTTCCGTTCGACGAGATGCTGGAACTGGCAATTCAAATTGCCGACGCGCTCAGAGCAGCACATACCCAGGGCATCATTCATCGAGACATCAAGCCAGCAAATCTTTTTGTGACCAAGGAGGGCAATGCCAAAGTACTCGATTTCGGTCTGGCAAAGTTTTCTCCTGTCGCCGAGCGTCTTGATGTTTCTGCGACACAGACGGCTACTGAGGACACTATGCTGACAAGCCCCGGCTCCACGGTAGGCACAGTGGCTTACATGTCTCCGGAGCAGGCGCGAGGGGAAGAACTGGATGCGCGGACGGACTTATTCTCTTTCGGTGCAGTGCTCTACGAGATGGCGACAGGTCAAATGGCCTTTCCGGGTAAGAGTGCTGCGGTCATCCATGAGGCCATTCTGAACCGGGCGCCCGTTCCGGCGTCCCAGACTAATCAAGAACTCTCTCCAAAGCTGGACGAAGTCATCAACAAGGCGCTGGAGAAAGACCGGAGGTTGCGCTACCAGAATGCAGCCGACATTCGGACCGACCTCCAACGCCTGAAGCGCGATACGGAATCTGCCCGCGCGGCAGCAGTGAGTGCAGCGAGCCCGTTTGCAGGCCGTCTCGCCAGGTTGGCCGCCATTGTTGGCGCGGCGGTAGTGCTGGCCGGAACGGCCGTGGGCGGGTGGCTCTACTACACACGCCGAACACATGCCCTGTCCGAGACCGACACGATTGTCCTAGCAGATTTCGCGAACGCCACAGGCGATGCCGTCTTTGACGACACGCTCAAGCAGGGGTTGGCGGTGCAACTGGCACAGTCGCCCTTCCTCAACATTCTTTCCGACCAGAAGATGCGGGATACACTGAAGCTCATGGGGCGCTCGCCGGGCGAACGGCTCACGCCAGACGTTGCCCGCGATCTCTGCAAGCGCGTGGGAAGCAAGGCGTACCTGAGCGGTTCAATCTCGAGTTTGGGCAGCCAGTACGTGATCGGCCTGAGCGCGACGAACTGCGCCAATGGAGATACTCTGTCTCGCGAGCAAGTGCAGGCGGCGAGAAAAGAGGGCGTGCTGAAGGCACTGGACCAGGCGGCGACAAAACTGCGTGAGAAGCTTGGCGAGTCGCTCAGCACGGTCCAGAGGTTCGATACGCCTATCGAGCAAGCTACGACGCCCTCCCTCGAGGCCCTTCAGGCTTACAGCCTGGGACGACAAACCCTCGTCGGGAAAGGGAACTCTGCAGCCGCCATACCCTTATTCCAGCGAGCCATCCTCCTCGACCCAAATTTCGCCACGGCCTACCGCTCGCTGGGGACAAGTTATTCCAACCTCAGGGAGACCAGCTTGGCGATAGAAAACTTAGGGAAGGCGTATGCGCTTCGAGAGCGGGTGAGCGAGCGCGAGAAGCTCAACATCGAGTCCGGCTACTATCAGCTGGTCATGGGCGACCTGGAGAAGGCGCGCCAGACCTACGAACTCTGGGCGCAGACCTATCCTCGAGATGCCATACCGCCGCACAACTTAGCTATCATCTACAAGAATCTCGGGCAATATGACAAAGCCCTTGCGGAAGCCAGAGAGACCATCCGCCTTGACCCGTCGAGTGCCTTGGCTTATGCCAGTCTCGTCAGCAGCTATTTCTATTTGAATCGCCCGGACGAAGCCCGGGCAGCGGCTGGGGAGGCGAGCGCGAAAAAGCTCGATTCTCCTTACCTCTGCCTCAACCTGTACCTGCTTGCCTTCTTGCAGAACGATGCAGCAGGGATGGCGCAGCAGGTGGCTTGGTCCGAGGGCAAGCCGGGGATGGAAGACATGCTGCTGGCTGTTGAAGCCGATACGGCCGCTTACTCCGGGCGGCTAGGGAAGGCCCGTGAGCTTTCCCGCCGCACTGTGGTTTCGGCCCAGCATGCACGGGAGAGAGGAACTGCAGCAAACTACGAGGCCGATGCAGCCTTGCGGGAAGCCCTCTTTGGCAATTTCACCGAGGCCCGCGAGCGGTCAGCGACAGCGCTCGGGCTTTCGACGGGTAGGGATGTGGAGTATGGGGTGGCGCTGGCGCTGGCCTTTGCGGGAGATGCGGGTCGGGCCCAGGCAATCGCGGATAATTTGGCCAAGCGCTTCACGGAGGATACGCTGGTGCAGTTCAACTACCTCCCAACGATTCGCGCACAGCTCGCCCTCAGTCATCACGATTCTTCGAAGGCGATTGAGGCTCTGGAAGCCGCCGCTTACGAAGCGGGAACCGCCAGCATCGTCCTGAGATTCTTGAGCTTCTATCCGGTCTACGTGCGCGGTGAAGCCTATCTAGCGGCATATCAGGGAAGCGAAGCAGCCGCTGAGTTTCAAAAAATCCTCGACCATCGCGGCATTGTTCTGAATGAACCGATCGGCGCGCTGGCCCATCTCCAACTTGGTCGCGCTTACGCCATGCAAGGGGACACCGCCAAGGCCAAAGCCGCATATCAAGATTTCCTCGCGCTATGGAAGGACGCCGACTCGGACATTCCCATCCTCATCGCTGCCAAAACTGAGTACGCGAAACTGCAATAAACTCTGGAACTTGACTCCCGCGTGAAACCCAGCCGAATAACTGTTGATAAATATCGTCATTAAGTTATACGGCCCCGCGTACGACCGGTGGACGGGTTGTTGACACTGAGTCGCCTCACGTCAATCCGGCCGGATAAGTCCCGATAAGGCGGATTTGCCGGACAACTGGTTTCCACACGGCAAAGAAGCGCGTTTACCACGCATTAGGTCCATCTAGCGGGTAGAGACATTGTTCTCAATCGTAGGCCATCGCGTATCAATCCGTTCGAGGATGAAAGTGGCATCGTCAATTGCCCTGTCCACGAAATACCCCTTCGCCATGTTCGGTTTGTTCTGGTCCATGTCGATGAGCTTCCGCGCAGCCAGAATCGTTGCGGCAAACAGAATGGCGAACTTTCTTTCCTCGGTCACGTTGGAACTTGGTTCCCGCAGCTTGAGCTTCGTCTTCCCCTTTGCCGAGCCCATGGGAGAACCGATGCGCCAAACTGTCGAGGGTCTCTGGTGGAAACGCGACCCAGGCGTTTCGGGTTTCGTGGCACTCAGCAACGTAACCGACACGGACACACAAGCCAGCGTGGAACTGGTCGGCCCTGGAAATAGTGCGCAGGCCGAACGCATAATCGCTCTCCCCGCACATTCAACCTGGATGCTCCATCTCGAAGACCTGGCTGACAATCCCTCCCCGCTTGCAAAGCGCGTGGGCGGCATTCGCGTGCAATACTCGGGGCAGCCGGGCAGCGTCCAAGTTACAGGTGGTCTCGAAAACGACGCCGAGGGTTACTCCGCCAACATCCCCTTTTGGGGGCATGATATGAGTTCCGCTTCGCCGGGCCAGATTACCTACGCCAGCGCGGGCTTGATGGTCGGTAAACCTGACCCCATGATGATGCATGGCTTCCCCAAAGAAACCACCTTTAGTCCCTATCTCGTTCTCCGCAATACGGCTGAGAAACCCCTTGAGGTCTCGCTGCAACTAAACTATATGATGGGGATGGACGGCAGTGCTCCGGTCACTCGAAATCTTCCGCCGCAACATTTAGGCCCCTTCGAAGCAAGGCAAGTGGATATGCAGACCGCTCTTAACTCCTCAGGTCTGAAAGGTTTCAACGGCTCAATCAATCTGTCCACATCGTTCACGGGCAAAGCGGGCGAGCTCGTGCTGGCCGCTGGCAGTGTCGACCAGACTGGGACCTATGTGTTTGAAGTCGAGCCCGAGAGCGTGGGCAACTTCCGCAGCAAGAACGCCAACTATTGGGGCGTGGCCAACGGTAATGACACGATGTTCACTTTGTGGAACCCCACCGGTTCGGCGCAGGACATTCTCGTCACCTTCTACTACGGAGATGGCTCCGGCAAGTACGACCTTCCCGTTCATCTTGGCCCCCAAGCTTCCACCATGATTGACATGGCCATGCTCATCGCCGAAAACAAACCGGATTCAGATGGCAACGTCATCCCCTCCAGCATCCAGGAAGGCAGCGCTCAATTCGCCAGTGCCAAAGGCAGGACGGAGACGATCAGCCTCATCATCGCCGCGGGTATCTACAATGTCTCCAACGCCACCTGCGGCGGCGGCTGCATCAACTGCTGCGGCGGTAGCAACTTCGGCATTAGTCCGAATCCGATTTTCTGCCCTATCGGCGAATCCATGCAGTGCACTTCCACCGCCGTGGATTGCAATGGCTATTCCTTCGGTCCGTCTTCTTGGAGCAGCGACAACTCCTCAGTGATGACCGTCAATGGCTCCGGGGCAGTAACAGGCGTCTCCGTGGGACAGGCGAACATCATCGCCACTTACCTCGGTGCGACGGTGTACACCGGCCAGATGTGCGGTGGCAACGGCTGCCCCAGCGCCTCTCCCGCTCCTCGGGCCCCCGCCACCGTCCAGAAGCCCGGCTACGTAAAAGTAGTGAGTGCTCCCACCGATCCCACTGTTTGCTTGGGACTAGGCTGCGAAGTAGATATTACATACCGCGTGCTCGACACGAACAGGCAACCCATGAACATTGCGGGGATGACTGTCACAGAGTCCATGTCCGGTACCACAACCTGCTCCAACGGCACGATCGTTGATTCCGGGCAATGGACCACCGATTCAACCGGAACCCTGACTGCCCCTGACGTCATATATTTCTGCTGCTTGCAGGGAGCCAACTGCCGCTTGTCCATGGATCAGTATTTTACCGTAAACGGACAGTCGGTTTTAGTTATGGGTGCCGATGGGCTAACCACTGGCATTAAGAACACCATCACCATCAACTGCACCAATGGCCAAGCGAGTTGCCCCGGCATCCTGATAAACTGACTAAATTCACTGTGCAAGCGCGACTCAGTGGGAGGTCAACAATGAGATACAGAGCACGGCTCTTTGTTTTAACAGTATGCTGGCTGGCGGTTATTTCCGCGAAACCGGCGAATCTATGTGCATCAAACCCCGGATCCGCTCAGGTCAAGACTTTCGAACGTAAGCTGGACACACGAGTTGAGCGATTCGAAACGGCGGGCCGAACATTGGTCGCGAGCGTGATCGACCTCGCCTACGAGTACGAACTACCGACCGCAATCGAATACATCGATCACGATGCCGCAACTCGACCCATAAACGTGCAGTTCCGTGATGAACCCTCCGTGCCAACATCCGTGAGACACCGGTAGTACTCTTAATTAATGAGCAGGGCGAGAAAGAAAAAGGCAGAGATGAACTCTCTTGGTGTTCTTTCCTCGGGGGCTTTGGCTGGCGCGGAACGGAGCGAAGGCGA
>WNFR01006714.1_pt1 | contig 11757 bp, 12 predicted proteins | sample 5400221 | NCBI WGS metagenome assembly WNFR01 (sample SAMN13153357, study PRJNA577476) | soil metagenome | isolation source: 40 cm soil under Madrone tree | place: USA:California | collected 2016-06-14 | reverse complement strand
TATAACGTAAACCGAAACCGAACTTGTTCTTTAAACCAAAGTCGTCGGCAAAAGATATAGCCCCGAGAAAGATCTGCGCGCTCGGGGTATCACGACCCAGTTTGATGGCTTCCTGATATTCAGCGATGGCTTCCGCGTACATTTCCTTCCCCGCATAAGTGTAGCCGAGAAAGAGGTGCGCGTAGGGAAAGTTGTGATCCAATTCAAGAGTTTTTTTCAATGCGTCAATTGCTTGATCATATTGGCGGGCATAGCAAAAAGTAAGGCCGACAATCGCACTGATCGGTAACGTGAGGGGATCAAGCTCGTGCGCGCGGTTGATTTCGGCCAGTCGCGCATGGCGTCTGACTTGCGCGCCGCGATCCACGGAGCAATGGCCGGCCGGGTTTTTGTTTCCGCCTTTCATTAATCGGACAAATCTTTTGTGGATAAAGTAGAGCAAGACTTAGACGCAAGGCGGAAACTAGTAGCTAAAGGTTCGAGAAAAGAGTTGTGCCACAGATTAACTCGGCGACAAGCCAATTTCTTGTGAGGTTGTGTAACCGCGTTTTGATTACCTTGACCGGAATGTGATACGCAACGTTTGTACGCGGTCAGGATAGTCCTTCACTCAGATCATTTGCCTTCGGCAGGCTTTCGAGGAACTGCTCTTACAATCCTGCCGCAACACCCAAACCAGTCCGCTAACTGTCACTTTTGACAGTTCTTTGTCCTCAAACTAATCGATAGAATTCCGCCTCAGAATAAGACCTACCTCTGGCGCTTTTCGGTTCTTAGTAATGCCCTGAGGGAGATCTCAGGAACGCTAAGCAAGCATGACGAAGTCTATTAACAAATGGATCTTGATACGGTTATTTGTCTTGACCGTGATCGTTTTCTGCTTGCTAGCTGAGAATAATAGAGAAGGAGGCGACCGTAACCGCAGTGAGATAGAATCAAAGGAAGCACATCATATGAACCAGGGTGCATTAAACAGCGAAGCTAATGGGACCCTGCCGAACAATCCCGCTGTCCTGAAACTAAGGTATAAAGAGCGCAAAAGTTTTAGGGGTTCTGCCGCGAAGCTTGCCGTGCTAGTTAGCCAGCGAGCAGTGTATGGAATCGTCGGAGAGTTGAAAAAGCAAATCACACTTCCCTTCGACATACAAGTGGTATTTGAAGAATGTGGCGACCCCGATTCTTACTACGACGAAGACACCCGCGAAATTACCATCTGCTACGAACTTATTGACGCTTACTACTACTTATTCTCACGAACGCTCAAAACGAGAAGAGCGCGAAATGAAGCCGCAAAAGATGCAACTGTTGCGATGTTCCTACATGAAGTAGCGCATGCGCTCATCGATGGTTGGGATCTTCCCATTACGGGCCGAGAGGAAGACGCGGCCGATCAATTCTCAACGCTGCTGCTGATTAATCAGATGCCTGACGGCGACCACATAGCTCTCGACAGTGCGAACTCGTTTAAATTACTGGCCGATCTGGAAAAGAGTCAAGGGAAGGACTACTCGGACCCGCACTCTCTTGACGAGCAGCGCTTCTACAACACGCTCTGCCTTGTTTATGGTCACAATCCCGAAGAATATGAATATCTGGTCAAAAACGGAACGCTACCTGCGGATAGGGCGGCTCAGTGCGAAGAGGATTATGCTCGCGTTGATAAGTCCTGGCAGACACTCTTAGCTCCCCACCTTTTAGGTCGAACCGCGCAATTCGACACGTTAGGCTTAGTGGAAGGGCCTGGCTATTCGTCGCGCATCCGACGTTAACCAACGAAGTCTTAATGATGACGAACTATTCTCTTGGAGAGGTGACCTGAGCATGCGCAATAATTTCTACTTTCGTACTGTACTTCCCCTGGGGCTTTTGATCTCAAGTTAGAGGATAAGCTGCGCGAAGAACAAGACGTCTTGAATGACTTGAACGATGATCTCTTGTTTACCGCCAAAACGCTTTTGCCATGAGGCATAGCTGAGGATCAAAGTGCGAGGTGCTTCGGGCAAGTCTTCGCCTGTGTAAAAATCGCGACCGAGAAGAGGACCAACACCAAGGGTGCGGAAAAAACCAGCACTTACGCGGGCGCCGTCAACCATTTCCATTCCTGCGGACGTGCTTACCACATACCCACGTTGATTGCACCAGTCAAAGCGTTCTCCTATGGCTTAGCCATAGGACTATACCTCGACTCATATGGGAAAACAAGAGGAGTGGTTGCGCCGGTACTGTAATTCCAGGGGCCCTCCGTGGCCCCCGCATCGGGATTACTCGAGCGAGAGCCGCGACACGGCGTAATATACCTAGTGTCCGCATGTACCCTAGCCATCGGCGAGATGTTCGTTGTTTCGTTGATGATTAGGCCAGCCGCTGTGCGCTGCCGGTAATACTCAACGTGGCTAGCCCGGTTGCGGCTGTACCCTTCTGCGCTAATATGGCGAACAACAGCTTCGCCGAGCACGTTAAACTTTAGGTCGGAAGCGGCAGACATGCTTACTTTACTCAAACTAGAACTCGAAAAGTTGCTTCGTGCCAGAAGCTTTTACCTCTCATTCGTTGTTCTTATTGCATTTGTTGCCCTTATGCTTTGGGGTTTCTACACCTATGCCGCCCGTAAGACAGGTGGTGAGGCCGTTGAGCAGTTCAAATATACATACGAATCGAAGCAATATTTCAACGGACTGACTTTCGCCCTCTACTCGTTGCTTTTTTCTTTTACCTTACTACTTCCTGTTTTCGTGTCCATGAGCGCAGGCTCGCAGATCGCAGGTGAAGCACGCAGCGGCACGCTGCGGATGATCTGTACGCGTCCAATCTCGCGCGCGTCGCTGATCCTTTCGAAGTTCCTGGTGAGCACATTCCACGCCGGGCTTCTATTGACGTTCTTCATCGGCTTTAATTTGGTAGTTGGCTTAATCTTCGTCGGTTGGGGCAACCTGGAACTCTATCCTGGTCCGTTTAATCTGGTTGATGTGCCAGGGAAGATCATGCGCGATGATGCACTGATGCGGTTTGGCTACGCTGCACTTTCAGGTACCTGGGCCCTTCTCGTTATCGCCGCCCTCGCACTTCTTTGTTCAGTTGTCTTCGACTCCCCGGCACAAGCCATCGTTATGACCATCGCGGCCTATTTAACTCTATATATCGTTGGGCGAGTAGAGTTCTTCGAGCATTTGCGGCCTTACTTTTTCACCACCGACATGGACTTCTGGCGCGACGTGTTCAAGCCGGATATTCCTTGGCAGAGTCTATGGCATTACGCATGTATCTGCGGCGCTTACACAACCGGCTTATTGCTGATCACCGTGGTTATCTTCGAGCGGAAGGATATTGTTACCTGACATGTGGGTAAAACTCGTGCTGCTGCTTCTGTTTTGTCTGATGATTCTGGGCGCCGTCCACTTCGCACCACCGCCTGAATTCGAGAAACCAAGCTCATCGGCTCGGTTTGTTCATTCGCTTCGTCTGCTCACCTGGAACATCGGTTATGCCGAACTTGAAGACGACACCCGCGCGCATGACCGAGATTTGCCGGCAGTTGCAGTGGTAATCTTGCGTGAGGATCCTGATGCAGTTGCACTCCAGGAATTGACGGGCAACGCGCAATTAAACATTTTGCTCGGCCTGTTACATGGGAAATATCGTGGCGCAGTTGCGCAGCAAGGAAAAGGAGATCGCTTCGAGGCTGTACTGGTTAAAGATACCGGTGCGACATTTATACCGGTGGCGGTTGGTGCTCGTTACGCTCTTGGAGCTTCATTCCGACCGCGCGAGGACATGCGGCAAGTGGTGCTTTTGAGCGCCCACGCTGATGCATTCAACGCTGCTCACCGAAGGACCTACACCGAAGCGTTGATAGATTGGGCCCAAGCTCGAGCGCAATCGTCTGAGGTTTTCATCGCCGGTGATTTCAACTTTGAACTCAAAGCAGCCAACGAGACAAATCTTTATACTGACGACTTGAAACACGATAGCGAGTCGTACAGCCACATCCTGCGTTACTTTCGCGATCTGGGACGCGCAGCCGGCCATACAGCAATCAACGATCGGCGCATCGATTACATCTTTGGTCCACCCACACTCGAACAAATCGGACGAGTCGAAGTTTTGCGAGATGCCGCGGTTGGCCGCATGGATCATTGGCCGTTGTTAGTGGAAGTAGGGCTTTGATAAGGTGAACTTCAAGTAGGTATCAATGTCAGACATAGCTCTTGAGACCGAAAACTTGACGAAGCGTTTTGGCGCCCGCACGGCAGTCGATCAACTGAAGATACGTGTCGAGAGAGGTGACATCTATGGTTTTCTCGGTCCAAACGGGGCGGGGAAATCAACCACGCTGAGGATGTTATTGGGTCTGGTGAGGCCGACATCCGGCGTGATCAAATTTCCGGTGCGCGCTTCGAGTTGGGAGTACCTGCGGGCGCGCTCGCGCATAGGAGCAATCATCGAGACACCAGCGTTCTATGAAAATTTTTCTGGTCGCAGGAATTTGCAACTGCTTGCTTCCTTATCCGGCGGCGTCCAAAGGAAACGCGTGGAAGAGGTGCTCGAAATTGTAGACTTGCGGAACCGCGCGCAAGATCCAGTGAAGGTATATTCTTACGGCATGCGGCAGCGTCTCGGAATTGCACAGGCGCTTTTACCAACTCCGGAGCTTATTATTCTCGACGAGCCGACCAATGGTCTCGACCCACAAGGAATACAACAAACGAGAGCGCTGATTCGACGTCTTCGAGATGAATTCAGGTTGACCGTATTGCTCTCTAGTCATCTACTCACGGAGATTGAACAACTTTGCAATCGGGTTGGAATCATTCACGAAGGACGTTTGCTTTATGAAGGTGGGCCGGAGGCACTGGTAGCACCCACCGGTTTATACAAAGTTCGTGTCAACGACTTGTCCCGTGCCTTTGAGTTACTGACCAGAGAACCTCGGGTGACGGTTAGCCGAAATGGTGCTTCGTTTTTGCGGATTGAGGCGGACGCGGAAAGCATCTCTACCGTGAATGCCCTCTTAGTCGGTCATGGGATCAAGGTCTATGAGTTAAGCCCGGCTCAAGAAAGCCTGGAAGAAGCATTCCTTCGTTTGACTAAAACAGTTGCTGCACCGCCCGGCAAGTAGAATGGGTAAAGGAACGGGTGACCTCGTTTTTACCCGACAGGAGGACGAATGAGTAGTTCACTAAACAACAAACAATCGTGGAACGAGCGTGCTCAATTTGCACTGACCCTCCTGCGTCTTGGACTGGGAAGTCTTTTTGTTTGGGTGTTCTTTGAGAATCTCCGAAAGGGTCTTTATGGTCCCTCAGGCTATGCCGGGTTGATTAATTACTACATCGAAAAAGGCCACGCGCCACAACTGCTGAAAAGCGTTATGGCCCTCATGGCGAATCACGCTAACGTTGCTGGTCCAATGCAGGGCGTAACGGAAATCACGTTCGGAGTGTTTTTATTGATCGGACTCTTGACCCGGCCGGTAGCACTCGCGGCTTTTTTGTTTCTGGGCACGCTTTGGATGGCTGAATGGGGCACCGCCTGGATCTGGGAACTATTGATGCCCATGATTGTCGCATTAGCATTGATGATTGGAGCGGCCGGGCGCAAATGGGGAATCGACGCGGTAATTGCGAGTCGTTACCCTCGATCCCGGCTTTGGTAGAATGTGAGCGACGCTTTTATACGACAGAATCTGCCAAAGCTTGGTAGCGCCGGCACGACTGGTCGTTATAGGGACTAAAGTCGCTCAATTTCTTTGTACCGCGATCCGCGCCAGTGTTATGAGAATGCGCGTCGCTGCCAACACCGAGCCGCGCAGTGTTCCGGCGATTTTTGAATGACCTCCCACACGTCGTCGATAGTCCACAGGCACTTCTACTGTGCGCACACACGCCCGAGCCGCACGCATCTGCATCTCCAATGGCCATCCATAAGTTTCTTCGCGCAGTCCGAGTCTGTCTAACGTGTCGCGACGAATCGCGCGAAAAGGTCCCATGTCGGTGGAGCGAACGCCGTACAGAATCCGGAGAATAAATCCAACCATATAACCGGCAAAGACCTGATGAAAATTCATGCTGCCGGTTTCACGATGGCCCCGGGTGCGCGACCCGATTACAAAATCGCTTTTTCCTTCCATGATGGGTGTGACGAGTCGGTCCATCATTTCGGGACAATCGCTACCGTCGCCATCGAGTAATACTACGATCTCACATTTAGGCGAAACTGAGCGCAGGCCCGCACGAAACGCGCGTCCATATCCAGGAATGGGCTCCTTCACGACCCGAGCACCAGCCGCCGCCGCAATCTCAGCGGTTCGATCCTTGCTGCCGTTGTCGACCACAACAATCTCGTCTGCCAGATTTTTCGGGACGGAGTTGATGACGTTCGCGATCGCTGCTTCTTCGTTCAGTGCGGCGATGATCACTGAGATAAATGACTTAGGTTTTTCGTTACTCATGTGCCAAATGAACAGTGCATTTCCGACGCAACCAGACCAATAATCCGAGGATTAAAAAGGGCGCAAAGATAAAAGTCTTTAACATAAAGACGCAATCGGGAGTGTCATAAAGCCAAGTCAGATAGAGCAGGAAACTCGCGAGGGTTAGATAAAAAACCGGAATGGATGGAGTGAAGCATAAGAAAAGTATCAGCCACGAGAAATACCAGGGAAAATGTGGAGCAAGGAGAACCATGAACACAGAAGCGATAATCAAGCCATTTCGTAAATAGCGAATATCATCGCTTCGTTGATCTTGCATCAGCCATACAGACAAGATGCCGAGCACGGCAACAGCAAAAGTCAGATAAGCTGAAGCTGGCACATGCGCACTCAACAACTGACGTGCAACAGTGAGAACAAGAAATTGCTCTCCGCTTACCATCCCTCGTTCACTCGCGTAACCCGGTAAAAACCCGAGCGCTCCCAATGGACCAACACTGAGGTATGGCAAGTATGCGAGTAATACGGTCGCCAAAAATGCCAGCGGCATCTTCCAGCTCCCGCGTATGTAAACGGCCGGAAATAACACGGCCGGAATTAGTTTGACGCACGTGGCGCAGGCGAGTAGTAAGCCAGTTGCAGTTTCCTTATGCTTGCGGCGGACCAACAGGGCCAGCGCAATAAATGCAATCGCCAGCGCATCCACGTGCCCGCTGCCGGCAAACTCCCAAACCGCCAGAGGATGCCAGGCGTAGATCAAAACTCGTTGCCTTGCGAATCCAAATGAAATGAGCAACTGAACGAGTGCCCAAACTGCGATAGCTTCAAAGCCGACCATGACAGCTTTCATCCACGTCACGGATTCGCTAAAACGAGTTATCAAAAGAAAGGCACCTTCCGCGACAGGCGGATAAATGGTGTACGCATAATCGCGCCTGTTGATGTTTGGGTAGATCTTCTCGTCGCGAAGGTGAGCGAGGGATTGGTCGGCCGGAATATATCGATAAGGATTTATACCCGCTGACTGTACTCGGCCGTCCCAGACGTAACGATAGATGTCGTCGGATAAATAGGGCGGCGAGAAAATTATGCTCAAGCGGAAAAGTGCTGCGAAGATTAATCCAAGCACTAATAGTGGACGCGAGTCTCTACTGCGTAAGCTGAGCCAGGCAGCAGCAAGATAGATGACTATCTGAACGACGACGAGTTTGAGAAACCAAGCGATGTCTGCAACGCCTTTGGAGTGAACGGCGATGCGATACAAGACCAGCATGGCGACACCAAGTATGCTCAGCGTCACGGTCCATTTGGCGCTTACAGACCTGAACGCTGCGCGCGGTTGTTCGCTCATATCGACATTCGGCCTAAAAGTTTAGAGCAGATACGTTGCAGTCCTTCCGTTTTGATTATCGAGTCCAGGAAGGCACGGGTGTGAGGCGCGGGATAAGCCCACTCTAACGACGGGGTGAAGAACAACTCTTCACACAGTCTATTGAGTGTTTCTGCATCGTCAACATCGTACCAAGGCGGTAACAATTCAACCGGTAGATCGATTTCTGCTGCGCGTTGTCTTGTGCGAGCAAGCACGTCCGAGGTGCTCCAGGCAATTCCATTAAAAAGATTCCTGTGCGCGTGCTTCAAGCCAATTAGATAGTAGCCACCGTCTGCCGCGGCTCCAAGCACCACCCGATCACCTTCGGTCGCCAGCGACTCAATAGCTCTAATCAGGATCGATTTCGGTAGGGTTGGACTATCTGAATTGATGAGACAGACCGCACCGTAACCCTGTCTCAAAAGATCGTCAGTGGCATTGCAGAGACGCTCGCCCAGACATGTACCGCGCTGGACCAGCAACTCGAATCCTGTAGGTAAGACGCCATCAAACGCGGACTCCGAACCAGTTGGCGTATAGACCACCAGACCTGATGCTACTTCTGTCTCACTAACGCTCTTGATATTCGCGGCCATGTCGCGGAGAAAGCACACATTGAGTGCCGCGGCTTCTTGCGCCGTCAAAGGCGGCACGAGCCGTGTTTTCACCTCGCCCACAAGAGGCGCCTTCGCCATAAGTCCGAGCGCACAAATGCGTGTAGAGATCGTATCGTTTGTCATAGGCGATCCGCAGGTCCGGAACATCCTAAACCATCAGGACGCTTCAGCACGCGTAAAATAACAAGCAGGCCTGACTGCAATTCAACTCTCCGTGTAATCCGTGGCTAAATCATTCTGGTGGCGCGGGCGACACCTCCGGTGCGTTTTGAGCCCCGACAACCGCCAGAAACTGTTTGACCCCCTCCGCACATCTCGGCGACAATCCTGAAGCTTTCTACCAGATTGGCCGGTGAGAGGTGCGATCATGACGAGTTCATAGGGAAGTCGCTATTGGGAATGCCGCTCTTTTGACAAGAAAAAAGTACACCATGAGCAAAATAATCTGGCTGGGAACTGTCGCATACACTCCGAAGGTGGTTACGATTTGGGAAGGGATGCGGCGCTATTTTCATGAGGAAGCGCATCTTCCCATTGAGGTCGTACTATTTCAAAGCTACGAGGCGCAGGTCCTCGCGCTTCTCGCCCGGCCCGGCGAGGCCGTGCCGCGTATCGATATCGCTTGGAACACAAACCTCGCCTACCTCCAGGCGGATGAGTGGAGCGGCCACTCCTGTCGTGCGATCGCTATGCGCGATACCGATCTGGGCTGGATGACCAAGATCGTGGCGGTCACCGGTGGCCCAATTTCTACGGTCGCGGATTTGAAGAATCGGACGCTCGCGCTCGGTAGCCGAGACAGCGGACACGCAGCGATTCTTCCCGTTTACTTCTTGGAGCTGCAAGGCATGCGCGAAGGAAGCGACTACCAGACGCTGCGCTTCGACAGCGATGTAGGCAAACATGGTGATACAGGGACCAGCGAAGTTGAAGTAGTGCGAGCCGTCCTGGACGGGCGAGCCGGCGCCGGCGCGATCGGCAGCCCGTTTTGGAATACTATGCGCAACGAGCGCCTGGTGCCCGAAGGCAGCCTTCGTGAGATATGGTCCTCTCCAACCTACAATCATTGCATGTTCACAGCAAGCCCTGATCTCGACCCGAAACAAGAGCACCGGTTTGCGGAAGCACTCGCAGCCATGAGCTATGACAACCCGATTCATCGCGCCATACTTGACGCCGAAGGACTTCAGCGTTGGCTAGCGCCTCACCTCGATGGTTACGGTGCGTTGCGGCAAGCCGCGGCCCAACAGGGATTCTTCAAGAAGCTATTTGCGACGTCGGCCTAAGAGACTCAGGGAATTTCGATTTAACCAATCGCGTTTGCGCCGGCAACCTGGACCACATTCAGGCGCAATTAAAGATTCTTGCCAGCTTAGTCGCGTGTTCGCGTTCGCGGTCGAAAGCACGACGCACGGCAGCGAAGGACTCGGAGAGAGGAAAAATGTCGCGCGTAACAAGCAGATCGTCATCTTCCGCCCCGACCGGATGCCAGTACACCCCGTCAGCGGTAATCGTGACCTCGGGAATTAAATCGTTTCGAGTAACAGCTATACCTTCGCTCGCAGCACCACGTAACGCGATCCGGCGTATGATTCGGTCTTCTGCCGCAATCTTCTCCTTGTCGAGGAGTTGACGAAACTCCTCACCCTCTGCATCGGTCGAAACGGTCGCTGCCAGTCGCACACGAAACCCCTGCTCACGAGCGCGCTGAATACCTTCTCGTGTTCGCGCCCAGGTTCCGGGGCCGCGATGGAGGTCATGCCGGTCTGGCGTCGCGCTGTCGAGACTGATTTGCAGGACGATTCGATCGCGGGGCAACGCTCGCAAGCTTTCACCGCGGCGCCCTGTAAATAACATTCCATTGGTCAGCACTGTCGTCGGAGCGGCTGCAGCGCAAGAAACCAGAATCTCGTCAATATCCTCAAGCAGAAACGGCTCGCCTCCGGTGACGAAGATCTCCTTCACAGCAAGCTCCGCGGCTTCGCGAGCGATCCGCTGTACACGTTCGAGCCCCAGTTCTCGCCGGGGCGCGGTCGGCGAAGAACGCACACAACAGTAGTCGCAACGCAGGTTACAGTCGAAATTCGTGTAGAGCCAAAGCCGCGAGCCCACCGGCCGATTGGCTTCGGCAGGCACCTCAACAGCTCCACAACGGAATACCCAACGCATCCGGCCTTTTTCCAGTGTCGCCTCGAGCAGTGGATTCCCCGTGAATCGACACCATGTTTCCAACTCAGGTCCAATGCTCTCTTCGTCACCGACCACCGCGACCAGATCGCCCGACCGGCTGCGTTGTAGCACAGCAATCAACTCCGGCAAGAGGCCGGACGCGAAAGTCTTTCGGCCAATATCCAGATCTATGTCAGTCTTCACTTTCCGATGTTCATTGCGCGTTTATCCAGTTTCCCGATCCCGCCAGTTGGACCGCCACATTCGAAAAGGAAATGCGCAGGGGCTTTCCGTCCGCCGTCCCGCGGTGATCGGTTGAAAAAAGCAGTGGGCCAGCCTTCTTATAACCCCCCCACGTTGCGATCACGACGCCGGGCTTTTTGGGTCCGCCGCGGTGGTAGATGAATTCCTTCACTCGCTTGTCTGCGCCTACGTAGAGTTCCCACGTGTCGCCCGGCGTGTAGCCGCCGTCTGAAGGGTATTTAACCACGACTCGTTCCGCGGACGTTTTCGCTAAGGGCAGTTTCTGCATGCCCTCATCGGTCACACTCGGGCTGTTGTCCCACACAACGTGGAAAGGGAACAGCAACCAATACTGATCGTTGACGAACGCCGGATCGATTTCGTTCTTTACCGCATCGCTTTGGCTGCTGAGCTGAGAACGCTGATAGGTAACCTTAATTGGTTTGCCTTCTTTGTCCTTTCCTTCATAGGAGACTGTATCGGTTTTTGGTCTCCATTCCCACGAATGGGAAAGACTCACTCCGGGAAACTGTGCGTTGAAGGTGTAGCGGATTGCTTCGATCTGCCCAAACGAATCAAGGCCATAGGTCTTGGCCACCTGTTCGGCAATCGGCGGGCGCTTTTGTGCCCCGGAAGTCGCGGAGAGGATGAACAGTATGCTGAAAGTTAAAGGGCGAATCACATCGAGTCGGCTCAAATTTGTCATGAACGTCCCTCCTCGGTCAATTGAACGGATGCTGTATTGGACGAAACCCGTCCGTGCGAATCCCGAAGTTGCGTGTTGGCCCAACGCGCAAATGACAAGTACGTACGTGGCCACAATACTCACAGTCCAGACGATAATCGGCAGAGTTGAGGCCAGTTTACGCCAATCGTGATGGACGTGTCACGTGCGTAGGTCCAACGAGAGGTATTCAATAACGCTT
>WNFR01025312.1_pt1 | contig 11758 bp, 12 predicted proteins | sample 5400221 | NCBI WGS metagenome assembly WNFR01 (sample SAMN13153357, study PRJNA577476) | soil metagenome | isolation source: 40 cm soil under Madrone tree | place: USA:California | collected 2016-06-14 | reverse complement strand
GCCAGCATGTTCTGCTGCAAGCCGAGACCAAACGAAACCATCGTCACAATGACAGCCACGCCAACCACTACGCCCATTGTCGTCAATAGCGCGCGCAGTTTTGCCTGGCGCAAGTTTCTAAAAGCGAGCTGAAGAATGTCGAAAAAACTCATTGATGAAAATGGTCTTAGGTGTTCTAGCTTCGAACGAGCTCTGCAAAAGCCTATTCGATGCAAGCGGATGGCTCGCCATGCCAAAACTCTACCTTGTCGTGGGTCGACAAATACAGAACCGGAAGCGGTAGCGACCGGGTCGGACTTGCGATAGACAACACTTCCATTTGATGGGTCGCCGAGAGCGCTAGCTTACAATGACGGTGAACTCAACACTGCGCAGACCCGGTCGCTACCGCTTCCGGTTCTGTATTCTTCGACCCACAACGCAATACCAATTCTCAAGTAAAAACGTGCCGCACGGCATCGACGGTCCAATCGGCAAGATTGGGGGTAACAACCTCCGCGCCCGCGGCTCGCAGCGCGGCTTCGTTAACAGTATTCGTTACGCCCAGCGTGCGCATGCCAGCTTGTCTTGCGGATTCAATCCCCGGCGGCGAGTCTTCCACTACCAAACAGGCACGCGGAATTAACGGCATCTGGCGCTGACCCGCTCGTTGTTCATTCAACTTTTCGAGCGCGATGCGATAACAATCAGGCGCAGGTTTACAGACGCTGACATCTTCTGCGCTGACCATCACTGCAAATAAAGGTCGCAATTTCGCGCGCCCGAGTGCGTAATCAATCTCATTCAGGCTTGCCATGCTGACGACCGCAAGGGGATAACTGCGCGATGCGGCCTTCAGAAAAGTCACGACGCCCGGAAACAGTGGCAGCCCGTTTTCGATCAACTTGCGATGCCGCACCCCTTTGCCTGACAGGACGCTGTTGAGCACTTCATCCGTTAATGTTTTGCTGGCGCGTGCGAATGCGGCCCGTACAAAAGTTTTATCGTCCATGCCCAGCGCGCCGTAATATTCAGCTTCGGTCAGCTCAATTGAGTGCTCGCGCAAGACTTCGCGGTACGCCTCCATTTGCAGTCGCTCGTCGTCGATAATCACGCCGTTAAAGTCAAAAAAGATCGCTTGAATCATCACTGAATTAGTCCAAAGTCCAATGTCCAAAGTCCAAAGTCAAATCGCCGGCAATTAGTTTGGAGTTCAATCTCCAGGTTGTGTCTTGAAGCGCGCGCAAGCTGAAGCTTGTACCCTGGACCCCTTGAACTTTCGCTTTAGCCCTTCGATGTTTGACCTTGGACATTGGACGTTGGACTTTGGACATTTGTTGTTTGACTTTGGACATTGGACGTTGGACTTTGGACTTTGGACACCGCGATTTTCGCGTTTTGCTCTTCAAACAATTTCGGCAGCCGTTCACTCTCCAGCACATCGAGCCGGCGCAGCACCTCCGCCAGCGATAGCTCATTTTTGAGGTTCACTCTATAGTCCAAATCCGCGCGCAAACGATCTTTCTCACCCTGCCGGTTCTGCGACATCATGATAATCGGCGCCTGCATGCCGGCGATTACCGCCAGGACCAGGTTCAACATTTGATAGGGCTTCGGATCGAAACCACTTAAGAGGACGTAAGAGTTAAAAATGATCCAGAAGATTATCAGCGCAATCGAGACGCCAATGAATTTCCAACTGCCGCCAAACTCTGCAATCAAGTCGGCGGCGCGATCGGCGACGGTCATGCGACTGGCTTGTTCTTCGTTGACATTGCGCGACACGCGCGAGCGCAACAGTTCATCCGTTCGTCGCAAGCGCTCGCTTAGCGCGCTCAACATCTCAAGCGCCACGTCGGGATTCGCGCGGACGAAAGCCAGAAACGCGGGCCGCGAAAGAATGGCCAAGCGCGCGTCCTGTATCACCCGCGCGTCCGCGGATCGTTTGCGGCCATCGATCAACGCCATCTCGCCAAAGAAATCGCCCTGGGCCAGATCGGCCAGCGTCACTTCCTGTGCGTCCTGGTCCGTAATACTAATGCGAATGCGGCCGCTTTCTATTAGATACATCGCGTCGCCGCTGTCGCCTTTGTGAAAGAGCTGTTGGCCCGACGGAATATCTTCAACGGTCAATAACTCGCGCAGCTCCGTTGCAGCGTGGTCATCAAGCGAGCCAAATAAGGGCACAGACCGCAGCGCTTCGAGCGTCATCTCTTGAGCATTAACAGACATGGACAAACCTCACACCGGGGATAGAAAGGATGAACGATGAAGGATGAAACGATTTTCCATTTCTCATTTGCCATTTAGGAAAAAGCCCGAGATCAGTCTAAACGGCAGATGGCAAAACCAAAGCCACAAAGGCGGCTGAAATGAAAAATGGTAAATGGAAAATGATAAATGGAAAATCGTTTCATCGTTCATCCTTCATCCTTCCGCCTTCATCCTTCGTCATTCTTCAGTTACTCTGCCATCTTTCATCTGGATAATGCGATCGGCGAAGCTGGTGGCCAGCTCGCGATCGTGCGTCACCAACAGGATTGTCAACGCGGCGCCTGTGGCCATGCGTCGCAGCAGTTCCAGCAATTCGTGAGCGCGCGTAGAGTCGAGATTTCCGGTCGGCTCGTCTGCCAATAGTACTTTCGGATTGTTCGCGAGCGCGCGTGCGATTGCCACGCGTTGTTGTTCACCGCCGGAAAGCTCGCCCGGCCGGTGGGTTAACCGATCTGAAAGCCCGACGCGATCCAGCAGCTCGTTCGCTTTGCGATTTCGTTGATTGCCGCGCAACCCGCCGAACGCCAGCGCCAGGCCCACATTTTCCTGCGCGTTCATGGTAGGTATCAAATTAAAGTTTTGAAAGATCATGCCCACGGAATAGCGCCGGTAGCGAGCCATCTCTCGCTTGTTGAAGGGACCAAGCGGCTTGGCGTTGAAAAAGACTTCACCGTTGGTTGGATGATCCAGACCACCCACAATGTTCAGCAGCGTGCTCTTCCCTGATCCGGAAGTTCCCTGGATTGCGACGAACTCGCCTTCATTGATTTTCAAAGAAACATTGTCGAGGGCTGTCACGCTCGTGCTGCCCATTTGATAGAACTTTGAAACTTCGCGTGTTTCCAGGAGTGACATTAAGATTAATTAGCCGCGGATTTTCGCGGATGAACACGGATCAGAACAAAACAAAACCTTATTTAGAAACATATTTTCCTCGCTCGACGCCCTCGCCATTAGAAAATGCTCGGTGCAGAACCGCGATTCGTTCCGGGTTTGGGTCCTATTCTGGGCACACTACTCGTTTTCCAATTCTGATTCGCGTTTATCCGCGCAAATCCGCGGCAAGATTTCTCTTCTTACTTACGCGCCAGAGCTCAAATCGTTCCTCGTCGAAACCCTTCAACATCATTTCAAAAGGCGTCGCCTGAAGGTTCTCAGCGCGGATAAGCTCGCGCACTTCCGCATCGTCATAAATTGCGTGAGAGATTACCACGTCATCGCCCGTCGATAGGGATTCGAGTCGCGCGGCCATATTGACAGTCGAGCCAAAATAATCGAGCCGGTCATTCAAAGTAACCGCAATGCATGGCCCTTCGTGAATTCCCGCCTTCAGTGTCAGCGGCGATATGCCATCTGGGGGCGAGGCCAGCAGTTCCTGCGCAGCCAGCATCGCCTTTAATGCACCTGCCGGCCGGCGAAAAATTGCCATCACTGCGTCTCCGATTGTTTTCACGAGTGCGCCGTCTTCATCGGTGATTACTTTTTTAAGCACATCGAAATGATTCATCACGCGACCAAACGCGGTCGCGTCTCCAATCTCGCGATACAGTTTGGTGGAGTCGCGTAAGTCAGTAAAAAGAACCGTAAGCGTGCCTACTGAAATTTGTTCACCGGGACGCAGCGCCTCACTTGAGAAAAGATCGCGGAAGGTTTGCAACGCAGTGACCTCGGCGGCCGTTGCCGCCTGATCGCTCCAGGCAAGCCGCTCGAGTATGAACAACTGTTCGGCAACCGTTGCGTTTTCAAGTTGAAGCGAAGACAACGTCGCCAGCTTCAACGGCTGATCCGGCCAGCCTGATTCGGCAATCGCGACTCTAGCTTCGCTACTACCGTTTTCGGTATTTACAGAAACATCCAGTCCGCCGGAAAGTTCCAGCGCGCGCAGTCGATAGCGACCAGGCTCGAGCGGCAGGTTTAGCAGCCGGCTGCTCTGGGGCGCCAGCAATTGCTGAGCGACAATGTGCGGCGTTCGCTGCGGGCTGCCCATGCAGAAATCCTGGGGAACCGCCGGCCGCAACGATCCATTTGGACGAAACGTGACCTCGACAAAACGATCAAAGTTAACTTTGAAATCGATGCGACAGGTTGCGCAGTGAAGTTCGGAACTTATTTCCTGCAACGAACTGCCCGTTTCTTTAGCGCCACGACACAACGGACATAACAGTTCCCATTGCAGATCAAGCAGGCCGGCGCGAGTTGCCTTCAGACACAACTCAAGCACGTCGCGTCGCGAAGCATTCCAGTCATCGGCGAGTTGATAGGGCCGGATACGAGCGACGGCAAATTCGTCGGCGGTCTGAATGAAACTTGCAAGCCGATCGATGATTTCAGGGTCCGCTGTCTCGATCTGAAGTCTTCGTTTGATGCTGTCGATGCGATCAATGGCAGCCGAACTGAGTTCAACCGATGAATCGGTGACCGCCGGCGGAATGTCCATCATCGCCATTTCGTCATAACGTCTAAATCGTGGAGTAATGGAAACTTGGTAAGTAAGTCTGGTGCCGCCCGCTGCGCGAGGTGTTAGTTCGGCGAGCGCACGCAATTCAACCATTGGCCCTTTGCTGTAAGTACGTGTTACTCCAAAACGCGATGGTCGTATCCACTCGAACGGCTGTTCTTCCCATTCGACCTCCAGGCCATAGATTGATGAACGCAAACGCTGGCGCGCGTTTCTTAGAAGCTGCCGGGTTTTACCTGGCTCGACCGAAGGCACGCCGGTATCGCGGTTGAAACGATTGGTGTCCGAGACAAAAGGCCAAAGCTCTTCCGGGCTCGCCTTTAAATTGTATTCCCAGCGGTAATGAAGTTCTCGGGGGGCCATAAGTCAGAGGTCGGAAGTCGGAGATCAGAGATCAGAGATCAGAGATCAGAGATCGGAGGTCAGAAGTCGGAAGTCAGCCAATTGCGGTACAAGATAAGAAGTCTCGGATAAACGATGACGGCAGTAGAAACGATTTTCGGACCTCTGATCTCCGACTTCCGACCTCTGACTTCTGATCTCCGACCTCTGACTTCTGATCTCCGACCTCTGATCTCCGACCTCTGGCCTCTGCCTTAGACTTCTTTGTATTCCGAATCAACATCTTCATCTGATGAAGCGACGCGGTAGTTTTTCGACTGTACCTGAGTTGTGATCAGAAGATCCGTCTTGGTCTTAAGCAGGTCGGCGCGGTTATAAACCGAAAGTTCAAAGTTGTAGCCGTGCGTAATCGCATCTTTGGGACACGCCTCAACGCAGTAACCGCAAAAAATGCAACGCCCATAATCGATGTTGTAGACCTCTGCATAGCGCTCATCGACGCCGATGCGATCTTCCGGCAAGCGCGGGTCATCTTTCGCGATAATGTAGATGCATTCAGAAGGACAGGCCGCGGCGCAAAGAAAACAAGCGACGCATTTTTCCTTGCCGCGCTCGTCAACATGAAGCAGGTGTTGTCCGCGATAACGGGGCTGCATCGTCACCGGCTCTTCGGGATATTGCACGGTCCACTTCTGTTTCGGGATATAGGAGAGCGTCACACCCATTCCCTGGATGATGGCTTTCGTGGATTGAATTACGTCAGTGATTATGGACATTGCGGTTTTGTCAGTTGTTAATAGTCAGTCGCTAGTAGTCAACGGTTCCTTCTTTGTTCTTTGTTCTTTGTTCTTTGTTCTTTGTTCTTTGTTCTTTGTTCTTTGTTTTCTTTGTTCTTTGTTCTTTGTTCTTTGTTCTTTGTTCTTTGTTCTTTGTTCTTTGTTCTTTGTTCTTTGTTCTTTGTTCTTTGTTCTTTGTTCTTTGTTCTTTGTTCTTTGTTCTTTGAAATCTGGAATCTGGAATCTGGAATCTGGAATTTGTCCGCTTTCTGCCTACTGCCTTCTGCCTTCAGCCTTCTGCTTACTGTTTTATCGGCGTCACTTCCGACCCGGTCGCCTGCCACCGGCCATCGCGCCAGACAAACTTGTCGACAAAGTTAAAAACAACCTCCTGGTCTTTCACCTGTAATCGAATGATACCAGTAAGTGTCGCTCGTTCGCCCGTCAAACTAACCTTCAAGTCTTCAAAATTCCATTTTTGAATCGTGTTGTCAGGCTCTATGGTCTTCAAATATTCGGCCTTGCCGTGCGGTTTTCCTTCGCTTGATTTACCCACGTAGTCGTCGGCAAGGATGCGATCGAGCTTCTTCTTGTCAGCATTAATGTTGGCGACGGTCCATTCATTTTCCAGATCGGTCAACTGCGCCAGCACTTCCTCTTCACTGGTCGGGGCCGGCGCTAAGTTCTCTCCGTCACTGTTGACGTTTCCGCTTTGCTCGGCAGCATTTGCATTCGCGTTTGAGTTTGCGTTTGAGTTGGTGTTGACCACGTTGTCGTTGTCGGGTCGATACGATCGCACATTGGCATTTGACGAGTTCTCATTTGCCGCCGCTCGCAGCATTCTCGGAACAAAAATTGCCGCTGCAATTCCCAATCCAGCTATGGCAATAAAAAGAGCGGCCAGGATTCCCACTACCCAGGGCCAAACTTTTCGTTTCGCCGGAGGCACCGGCGGCTTGTAAGAGCTCGGTGGTTGATACGCAGGTTGAACTCGATCGCCGGAGGCAGATGGTCCACCAGCCGTACCGGCCTCGGAAGGATAAGGCAACGTCTCTTCAGCAGATTCCTTGACGACCTTTACCAACGGCGTGCCGTCGTCCGTACAAAAACTAAGATTTGGATCGGTAAAGATTCGTTTGCAAGTGGGACAGCGTTTCACGGCAATTCTCTTTCCGGCTTTCGGCTACTTCAAAGTCTATTCAGGCCGCTAAGTAGAATACCTAACCCATAAATGAGAACAATAACAGCCACCAAAACAAAATACAGCCCTCCACTCACAATGCCCGCTATGGCCAGGGGCTTTCCAGTATAGCGATTTGGCTGACTCTTGATTTGCGACAGCGCCACGATTCCTAAAACAATCGCGACCGGCGCGGTCAATAGACCAAAGCTACAGCACCAGCCCAGCGTTATCGAAACAAGACCGAGAACCATAGACGAAACCGCCAGGCCTTGCGATGGGCCAGCCATCATCGGCGGTGGCGGAGGCGGTTGCCATGGTGACGGAACATTCTGTAGCGGCGACCTGCTGTCGGCGGAAGAAAATGTAGGCCTGGGTTGTTCGACGGAGGTTTCCCGCGCCTCATCCGTTTGAGGCATAACTACCGTGGGGAGCGACTGAGGCAACGTTCCGGTTTCGATGAGCGCCGTGCCGTCGATGGTACAGAAAGTTAACCACTCATCAGAAAAGGTTTGGTTACAGGTGGGGCAGCGCTTCACGGTGATTCAATCTACAAACTCTTCGACGCTTAGCGTCGGTATGAGTTTAGCCCGGTCTTTCAAGGCCGGGAAAGATATGTTAATTGGGTGTTCGCGTCGCGTAGCGACGCTTGAAACAGCCGGATTCAAACGTCGCTACGCGACGCGAGCCGGTATGACCTGTTCCCGGCGTTAAAACGCCGGGCTAAATTCGTACAGACGCTACGCGTCGAAATCACTCATTCAGCGCTTCCTAAAGTTTGCCGGACATGGTTCAAACTAATTCAAGCTGGCTGAAAAAGTACGCGATTTCGATGGCCGCATTTTCGTCGGAATCCGAACCGTGCGTGGCGTTTTCGCCAACTGAGGAGCCAAACTCTTTCCGTAGAGTTCCTTCATCCGCTTTGGCCGGATCAGTGGCGCCCATCAGATCGCGCCAGGCTTTTACTGCTCCTTCTTTTTCCAAAACCATAACCACGCAAGGTGCGCTCGACATGAATTCGGTTAAGCCGGCGAAGAAGGGCCGCTCGCGGTGTACCGCATAAAAGCCTTCGGCTTCGCGTTGTGTCATGTGCAGCGTCTTCATCGCCCGAAGTTTAAAGCCAGCATCATTAATCCGCTGAATAATGTTGCCAGTGTTACCCGCGCGCACCGCGTCAGGTTTAATGATTGCGAATGTAAGATTACTCATCCCTTAACTTCTTACTTTCCTTCCAGGTCTTTCTTAATGAGCTTTGTATTTTGAACTTAGAACTTTGCACTTAAATCATCCCATCGGGCCTTCTTCGACTTCCCACACTGATCAAAGTACAAAGATCGAAGTTCAAAGTCCTAATTACAAAGCCGCAGCAAAAGCATCAGTTCCCCAACGCTTGTTGCATACCCGTTCCAACATCCGCCGGCGACTTGACCACGTGAATTCCGGCCTCTTCAAGCGCCTTCATTTTTTCCGCCGCAGTTCCCTTGCCGCCGGCGATGATCGCGCCCGCATGGCCCATGCGTCGTCCCGGCGGCGCAGTCTGTCCGGCAATGAACGCAACGATTGGCTTGGTCACGTTGGCTTTTGCAAAAGCCGCCGCTTCTTCTTCGGCAGTGCCGCCAATCTCTCCAATCATCACAATGCCATCGGTTTCATCATCATCCTGAAACAGCTGCAGCGCATCGACGTGAGTTGTGCCGACAATTGGATCACCGCCAATACCGATAGCCGTTGACTGGCCCATGCCGAGCGCCGTCAATTGGCCCACCGCTTCATACGTCAATGTTCCGGAACGCGAGACTACACCGATGCGTCCTTCGCGATGAATGTGGCCGGGCATGATTCCAATCTTGCATTTACCGGGACTGATGATGCCCGGACAGTTTGGGCCAATCAGACGTGCCGGCTTATCAGCCAGATATTCTTTCACTTTGACCATGTCGAGCGTTGGGATTCCTTCAGTGATGCAAACGATGACCGGAATGCCCGCGTCGGCCGCTTCCATGATCGCGTCCGCGGCAAATGCCGGTGGTACATAAATCACCGCCGCGTTTGCGCCTGCTTCTTTCACCGCATCGCTGACTGTGTTGAAAACCGGAATTCCTTCGTGTGTAGTTCCGCCTTTGCCAGGTGTGACGCCGCCAATGACGTTCGTTCCATACTCAACCATTTGTTTAGTATGAAACGTGCCTTCTTTGCCGGTAATTCCCTGCACCACCAGACGAGTTTTTTTATCGACGAGAATGCTCATAATCAGAAGTCAGATGTCAGAAGTCAGAAAGCTGCGCTCATTGGAAGTCGTTCACTTTACAACCGCGCCAGACAAAAACTCAAACGCGTCATGCGGCAACTGCGCCGGCCGCGTCCGGCGGTAGCCGAAAAAGACAATAAACACCGGAACCAGCAGCGCGAGATTGCGCAGCGTAGTCTTTACTCCCAACTGGCTCGCAATGATTCCGCCAAAGCAGCCGCATTCGAGGGGCTCGCCATGCAAAACATAAACGTAATAAAGCGCGTAACCTGCAAAACTAATTAACAGAGCCGCCGCGAATAAAGCCCCAAGCCTAACTGTTTTGGGAATCAAAAGAAGTGCTGCGGCGATTACTTCGAGCACGATAACGCCGGCGGTTACCGGCCACATCCAGCGCGCGTAGTTAAAGCCCGAAGCAGTCAGCAGCTCGCCAACGTTTGCTGCGAAAGCTTTGACGATCGCCAGCTTTGCGCCAGCGGTGAATAAAAACAAAGCCGCCAAAGCGAAGCGGCAAATCTGAACGACGATTCGCAATAGTCTTTGACGGGTCATTCCTGCATTAGATTTCATTGCGGCCGGCTTGCCGCAAATACTCACTCTCACGCCGCAAGCGCAACCACCTTTTCCGCGGCGTCCTTCATTCCATTCGCAACTGTGAAGTTCATCCCCGACTCGCGAATGACGCGCTGTCCTTCTTCAACGTTTGTTCCTTCGAGACGCACCACAACCGGCACTTTGATTCCCAGGTTCTTCGCCGCTTCCACAACGCCGCGCGCGACCATGTCGCAGCGGACGATGCCGCCAAAAATATTTATCAAAACAGCCTTAACGTTTTTGTCCGCCAGCAGGATGCGAAACGCTGCTTCAACTCGTTCCTGCGAAGCGCCGCCGCCGACATCAAGAAAGTTTGCCGGTTCGCCGCCCGCGAGTTTGATGATGTCCATCGTGGCCATCGCCAGGCCGGCTCCGTTAACCATGCAGGCAATGTTGCCGTCGAGCTTGATGTAGTTGAGATCGAATTTCGACGCTTCGATTTCCAAAGGCTCTTCTTCGTTCAAGTCGCGCAACGCCAGAAAATCTTTGTGGCGAAACATTGCGTTGTCGTCAAAGTTAATTTTTGCGTCAAGCGCAATCAGCCGCTTGTCTTTAGTTAACAGGAACGGATTGATTTCCATCAACGAAGCGTCCATCTGTTCGTAAGCGAGATAAAGCGACTGCATGAACTTCACCGCCTGCCCAATTAACTCGGCCGGCAGCCCTAAACTGAAAGCAAGCTTGCGCGCCTGAAACGCGCGAAACCCCACCGCCGGGTCGACAGTTTCCTTCATGATTTGTTCGGGCGTCTTTGCCGCAACTTCTTCGATATCCATACCGCCAGCAGCGGAAGCCATGAACACCGGCCGGCCTGAGGCACGGTCCAAAACAATGCCCAGGTAAAACTCCTTATCAATTGGCAAGCCTTCTTCGACTAACAAGACGCGCACTTCGCGGCCTTCCGGTCCGGTTTGATGCGTGACGAGTTTCATGCCCAGCATCTGGCGCGCAATCTCACGCGCCTCGTCGGGACTCTTTGCCAACTTCACGCCGCCGCCTTTGCCGCGGCCGCCAGCATGAATCTGGGCCTTGACGACAAGGATGTCCGTTGCCAATTCTTTGGCCGCCTGATATGCCTCTTCCGGGGAGCGCGCCACCAGCCCACGCGGGACGGGGACGCCGAAGTTTTTCAAAAGTTCTTTGCCTTGAAACTCGTGGATCTTCATGACCTGTTCAGTACTGATTGATGATGTTGTTTGGAAAGCGCGACGAGTTTAGCCGCACAAAACATGCAACTGCAAGGAGGCCCCCATGGCAGACGTGATAGTCACTTCAGCGGCGAACCTGCAAAACGAAGTTCGGTACGGCGAAAACCACATGCTGATTACTGATGAACCGCTCGAAGCGGGCGGCGAAGATGCGGGCCCCGATCCTTACACTCTGTTGCTCGCGGCATTGGGCAGTTGCATCTCGATGACGACAACGCTGTATGCAAGAAGAAAAGCCTGGCCGCTCGAGCGCGTGACGGTGCGCTTACGCAATGAAAGGTTTCATGCGGGCGATTGCGTCGAATGCACGCACACAACCGAAGGCTACGTGCACCGCATTCAGCGGGCTGTAAGTTTTGATGGCGACCTAACTGCTGAACAACGTGCGAGGCTTCAGGAAATTGCGCACAAGTGTCCGGTGCACAAAACGCTGACTTCGGAAATCGTGATCACCGAACTTGATTAGCCCCGGATTTATTGGCCGCGGACTAACGCGGACGAACGCGGATCGGAATAAGAAAAATAGGATGCAAAACATTTTAGAAGGCTTTTCAGATTCGTATAATCCGCGTTAATCCGCGGCCAAATAAAGTCGCGGCCAAAATAAAAAGGCTTCCAATCAATTTCGATTGGAAGCCTTCTGAACTGGTCGGGACGCCGAGATTCGAACTCGGGGCCTCACCCACCCCAAGGGTGCGC